>Ga0116193_1003577_pt1 | contig 11153 bp, 10 predicted proteins | sample AD_UKC115_MetaG_FD_89892 | JGI IMG/M metagenome (GOLD analysis project Ga0116193, IMG submission 89892) | Active sludge microbial communities of municipal wastewater-treating anaerobic digesters from Hong Kong - AD_UKC115_MetaG | ecosystem: Engineered > Bioreactor > Anaerobic > Digestate...
CCGGCCGCACCCGTGACGGTGCCGTGCGCGTTGGACACCGCGACCGCCCCGTTGGCACCCGAGACATCCACCGAGAACGTCGCGACCTCCTGGATACCCGGACCATTGCCGAGGTTGGCCGAGATCGACGCACCCGGCAGCAGCGGCGGCGTCGAGATCGGCGGGAACAGGTCGATGCCTACACCGCCGCCGCCGGTGATGACGACGTCCTGAGCGTCCAGGGCGACGTTCGGGGTGGTGTAGGAGAAGTTGATCCCCACACCCAGCGACCACGGGAACCCGATCTGATACCCCAGCTCCAGAGTGCCCTCGAAGTCATCGGCACCATCACCGGACACCGAGTACACCGCCTTGCCCGAATGGAACCACTCCCGGGTCAACCGGTTGCGGTCCAACGGGAACACCCCGTTGAGGAACGTGTCCCACTGCTGGATCGTCAGGGTCCGACCCTGCCCGTCCACCAGGCTCAACTCATTGTCCAACCCGGCCTGCGACGTGCCCGAACCGACGAACAGCGCGGCAAACGCAGCAATGAGCGCCACCACCATTCGAGTGAAGATCTTCATGCTGCTCTCCTAGCTGTGTCGGCGGCGAACAGACGTTCACCATGAACTACGTAGTCACGGCGTCTCGCGTGGCGTGGCCCAAATGTTGACACCATGCGTCACATAAGAACCACCAAATGAGAAGCCTCACATGTTGCTCTTATTTACGGCTCATCGTTCGTGACATCAGGAACATAACGGGGGCACAACGGGGCAGCAACGCGTACGGGCCGCGCGAAAAGGCCAACCGCGGGTGAACTGAAGTTTGCTGGACGGTCAACCGGCGGCGCTCGGACAACCCGTCGCCCCGGCGGGTCCGGAATCCCGGACGAGCATTCGGCCCGCGACCGGGCGGTCGCCCCAGCTAGCCCCGGAGCGGCCCGGCTCCAGCCAATCTCGAGGTAATTGCCAGCTGATCGGCATCAACCGTGGTGCGGCGGGACGTTATCCCGCAGCCAGTCATCGCGGCCGGGCTCATCGTGCGACCCGTCGGGATCCCGTTCATCGGAGGAGGCCTGAGGAATATCCTCGCCGAATATTTGGTTAACTGAACTTGCCACTGCTCGCGTGCGACGCTTCACTTCCACCTTCTAGTGTGACGAAGATCACATTTCGCCATTTTCCCAGTTCACACCGCGTTAACACAAGATGCCGTCAGGCATCTCTCGGCAAACAGGCAGGTACGTCAGATTTCGAGGCTGGACAGCTGGCCGATGATCTGCACGGCCAGCGGATTCAGCGTCGCCATGCCGTCACGCACCGCGTAGCGCGACCCAGCGACGTTGACCACCAGGGTGCTTCCTGACACGCCAGCGAGCCCGCGCGACAGGCCGGCGTCGATGATCCCCGCAGAGAGGCCGGAGGCCCGCAGGGCCTCGGCGATGCCCAGCAACTCACGGTCGAGGATCTCGCGGGTGGCCTCCGGCGTGACGTCACGCGGTGTCACACCCGTACCGCCCACGGACACCACCAGATCGACACCGCCGATGACCGCGGTGTTCAACGCGTTGCGGATCTCGACCTCGTCGGCGGACACCACCACCACGCCGTCCACCACGAAGCCGGCCTCGATGAGGAGCTCGGTGACCAGCGGTCCGTTGTGATCCTCTTCGCCGTGCGCCGTGCGATCGTCCACGACCACCACGAGCGCCCTACCCACCAGCTCGACAGGCTGTTCCATGCGGTCAACGGTATATCCCGGGACCGACACCGGCGACGCCGACCGCCTCGTCACTGCGCGGCCTTGCCGAGCGTGACCTCGACCGTCTGGGGCTTGCCGGCCGCATCCAGGTAGGTCAGCGTCACCTTGTCCCCGGGCGCGCGTGAGCGCACCGCGGCCACCAGTGCATCGGAGCTGCTGATCACACGGTCGTCGAGCTTGATGATGACCACCCCGGAAGGTAGCCCGGCCCCGGCGGCCGGGCCGCCGGCCGTGACGTCGACGATCTTCGCGCCGTTGGTGGACGAGTCGTTGCTGACCTGCACACCCAGCGAAGCATGCGATGCGGTACCCGAGCTGATCAGTTCGTCGGCGATGCGCTTGGCCTGGTCGACCGGAATGGCGAAGCCGAGGCCGATCGAGCCGCTCTGGGCGTCCTGGGACTCGCCGCCGAGGGTGGCGATGGCCGAGTTCACCCCGATCAACTCACCATTCATGTTCACCAGGGCGCCACCGGAGTTCCCCGGGTTGATCGCCGCGTCCGTCTGGATCGCGTCCAGCACCGTGTTCTGGTTACCGGCATCACCGGCGGTGGAGACCGGACGATTCAAGGCGCTGACGATGCCGGTGGTGACGGTGCCCTCGAGGCCCAGCGGGGATCCGACGGCCACCACGTCCTGGCCCACCCGCAGGCTGGCCGACGAACCCAGCGTGATGGGCGTCAGACCGGAGACGTTCTGCGCTTTGACCACCGCGATGTCGCTGGCCGGGTCGGCGCCGACCACGGTGAACGTCGTGGTCTTGCCGTCGGCGAAGGTCACCGTCGTCGTGGGCTTGCCGTCCGCTTTCGGGGCGGCCGGGCTCGCGGGTGCATCCGGCGCGGGCCCGGGGGTGCCGCCGTTGGCGGCCGCGATCACGTGATTGTTGGTCAGGATGAGCCCGTCGGCCGACAGGACGATGCCCGAGCCCTCCTCGTTGGCCTTGCCGAGGTCGGTCTCCAGCTTCACCACACTGGGGACCACCTTGGCCGCCACCTGCTCGACGGATCCCGGGGGGATGTTGGCGGCCGGGATGCCGGATGCCGGGATGCCGCCGCTCTGGTGCACGGGATAACCGTCGGGAGCCGCCAGCCTCGCCACACCACCGCCGATGCCGGCGGAAACGACGGCGATGGCCAGCGCTCCGGCCGTCAGAGCGCCTGCGCGCGAACGCTTCTGGGGCGGGACGGGTGCGCGGTAGGGGTCGTACGGCGGCATCGGCGCGGTGGGCCGCGGCTGCACCGCCGGGTAGCGCCAGTCGTACGCATGTTGCGGACCGGGCCGGTACTGATTCGGGTCGCCCGGGTGAGCGGGGTAGCCCGGGTGCTGGGGCGACGGCGAATACCGCGGATCGTTGGTCATCGAGCTGCGTCCGTCCTTCTTACATCGAGAGGCGTCCCCTGGCCGATCAGCACCGAAGGCCGTTCATCTACCTTGCCCTGGTCGACTGAGAATCGACTGAGACGACACCCGGGATGGGCATTGTTTCCATCCTGTCGACGGCGCCCCGCACCAGTGGGTAAACCGGTTGACCGGGCAGCCAGACGTAGATCGACGTGCCCGGTGGCCGCCCGCCCCGCACGGTGTCCTCCACTCGCAACGCACCGCCGTGCTTGAGCACCACCTGCTTGACGATCGCCAGGCCGAGGCCGGACCCCGGCATCGCCCGCGCGGCATCGGACCGATAGAACCGCTCGAACACCAGTTGACGCTCCTCCGGGGGGATTCCGGGACCCAGGTCGGATACCACCATCTCGGCGTGGGTGGCGTCCACCTGGGCCAGGCGCAACGACACCCGGCCGCCCGGTGGGCTCCACTTGGCGGCGTTGTCGAGCAGGTTGAGCACCGCGCGCGACAGGGCCGCCGGGTCGCCGTACACCAGCCAGGGTGTGATGTGGACATCGAACTCGATGTCGTTGCGGCGCCGGCGCACCCGCTCGAGGCAGCGGTCGACGGTCTCGGAGATGTCGACTTGTTCGTGCACGACGCCGCCGGCATCGTCGCGCGACAGATCGACGAGATCGCCTACGAGGGTTGACAACTCCTCGATCTGCCCGATCACGTCGCCGCGCAGGTCGGCCATTTCGGCCTCCGGGATCGGTGGCGCGCCGGGCACCTGCGACGCCATCAACAGTTCGACATTGGTCCGCAGCGACGTGAGCGGTGTCCGCAACTCATGGCCCGCGTCGGTGACCAGCCGGGCCTGGCGTTCGCGCGATTCGGCGAGCGCACGCAACATCATGTTGAAAGCCTCGGTCAGGCGGGCGAGTTCGTCGCTGCCGACCACGGGGATGGGTCGCAGGTCGTCGGTGCGCGCCACTCGCTCGGCCGCCTCCGTCAGCCGGGCGACCGGGCGCAGCCCGGTGCGCGTCACCATGCCACCGGCCACCGCCGCCACCGCCAGCCCGATTCCGCCGACCACCATGAGGACCCAGCGCAGTTTCGTGATGACGGCCTGCGTGGGCGCCAGGCTCTTGGAGATCAGCAGCGTGCTGTCGTTGGGCAGGTGCACGGCCAGGACACGCTGATTCATGGCCGTGCGGCGGGACATGAACAGATCACCGCGGATGACGGACTTCTCCTGCTCGCCGATCGGCAGTGTCTGGCCCTGCTGGTTGGCGGTGTAGATCGACCGGCCGGGGACGATGAGCATCGCGTTGACGTCCGAGTAGGCGGTGCCCTCGATGGCCTTGCCCGGATCCGCGGACAGCGAGCCGCTGGCGATCAGCAGCTGCGCGCGGCTCTGCAACTGGGTATCGATGTCCTCGTGCAACGCTGCATAGACCACCGCGTAGACCACCGTCGCCACCAGCACGACGACCATCGCCACCATCGACATGGCCAGGAGCATCACCCGCCAGCGCAATGACACGGACGAGGTGGCCTGCATCGGCGGCCGATGCAGGCCGGTGTGTGGGGGCGGGGGTGGTGCGGATGTCAGGGACATCGGGGGCATCAGGGCGGTGTCTCGCGCAGCACGTAACCCACTCCGCGCACGGTGTGGATGAGCCGCGGTTCTCCTTCGGCCTCGGTCTTGCGACGCAGATAGCCGATGTACACCTCGAGAGCGTTGCCCGAGGTCGGAAAGTCGAACCCCCACACCTCTTCGAGGATGCGGCTGCGGGTGAGCACCCGGCGCGGGTTGGCGATCAACATCTCCAACAGGGCGAATTCGGTGCGGGTCAGGCTGATCGACCGGGTGCCGCGGGTGACCTCCCGGGTGACCGGATCCAGCGTCAGGTCGGCGAAGCTCAACGCGGCGGAGTCGGCGCTGTCGTCGGGGCCGGTCCGGCGCAGCAGGGCGCGCATCCGGGCCAGAAGCTCCTCGAGCGCGAACGGTTTGGGCAGGTAGTCGTCGGCGCCGGCGTCCAGTCCGGCCACCCGTTCGGACACCGAGTCCCGCGCGGTGAGCACCAGGATCGGGAGGTCGTCGCCTGTGGAACGCAGCTGCCGGCAGACCTCGAGCCCGTCGAGCTTGGGCATCATGACGTCCAGGACCACGGCGTCGGGCCGGTCGGAGGCGATGGCGTTGAGCGCCTCGACGCCGTCCTCGGCGAGCGAAACCGAGTAGCCGTTGAAGGACAGTGAACGTCGCAGGGACTCACGCACCGCGCGATCGTCGTCGACGACCAGTATTCGCACGGCTATCAGTGTTATCTCAACGCCTGAGATCAGGCTGAGAGGCGCGCCGCCAGGACCAGCGGAATCAGCGCTTGTCGAGGTCGATCAGGCCGAGCCGGGCGGCCTTCTGCAGGCGCCGCGGCACCTTGTGCTGCTGACCGCCGACGGTCACGTTGACCAGGCCGGTGGCCTCGGCCTTCCACTGCGCCCGGCGGCTACGGGTGTTGGCGCGTGACATCCTGCGCTTGGGCACAGCCATGACGTACATCTCCTCGTTCAGGGGCTCGATCGGCCAAGTTCGGGCGCCATACTTTGCGCGCCGACCGCGACAGTTGCCCCTCAGGATAGCCGGTGACCTGGGTGGGATCCAAAACGTCGATCCCCCCGGCTCATCTCTCCGGCACCCCCGGCAGGCGCGGCCGGACAGATGGGCGCCCGAGGTGGGCCGAACAGCACGGATCCGCCCCCGCGTGCCCTTGCTCAGGGCTACCGTGTGATCCACAGCACTCTCGCAGTTCGTTCACAGACGAGCAAGGAGCAGCACATGAAGTTGGCACTCTCGGCCGCCATTCTGGCTCTGGTCATCGCGGGGTGCGGGGGCGGAACCACCTCGGACACCACGACCTCGCCATCGGCGGCCTCGCCCGCCGAGACCAGTGCGGCGGCCAGCGGTTGCAGCGCCGGAGGTCTGGACGCGATGAGCGCACTGGCCGACTTCCAGTTGCAGATGGACGACGCCCAGAAGGCCGGCAAGCTCACCGTCGACCAACTGACCGCGGCCCGGGACAAACTCTTCAACCAGACCCAGGCCGCCCAGGCCAAGGACGATTGGGCGGCCTACTGCAAGGCCATCGACGACATGAAGGCCGAGCTGGGCCTGTAGCTCGCGGCACCGATCGTCGGCGGTGTCAGCTGCCGCACAGCTGACCGCCCGGCAGATCGGCAGCGGGGCGACGGTGGTTCCACAGCGTTCTGTGCCGATGGTCCAAGGTGCGCGTTCCACGCTGGACGAGAATGCCGACCCCACCCCTTGACGCGGTACCGCCGGTTCTGGATAACCTACCGGTTGGTTGGTCTGGTCGAGGCTGAGGAGCGATTGTGGCGGATGCAGTTCGCATCGGGAACTGCTCGGGCTTCTACGGCGACCGGATCGCCGCGATGCGCGAGATGCTCACCGGCGGTGAACTGGACTATCTGACCGGGGATTACCTGGCCGAGCTGACGATGCTCATCCTGGGCCGCGACCGGATGAAGAATCCCGACGGCGGCTACGCCAAGACCTTCCTGCGCCAGCTCGAGGACTGCCTGGGTCCGGCCGTCGACCGGGGTGTGCGGATCGTCGCCAACGCGGGCGGCCTCAACCCGGCCGGCCTGGCCGACGCCGTGCGCCAGTTGGCGAGCCGACTCGGCCTGGACGTCACCGTCGCCCACGTCGAGGGCGACGACCTGCTCGCCCGCGCCGGCGAGCTGGGACTCGGCGCGCCACTGACTGCCAACGCCTATCTGGGCGCCTGGGGCATCGTGGACTGCCTCGACAGCGGCGCCGACGTGGTTGTCACCGGCCGGGTGACCGACGCGTCAGTGATCGTGGGACCCGCCGCGGCCCACTTCGGTTGGAGCCCAACCGATTACGACAAGCTGGCGGGAGCGGTGGTCGCCGGGCATGTCATCGAATGCGGCGTGCAGGCCACCGGCGGCAACTACGCGTTCTTCACCGAGATCCCCGACCTCGGCCATCCGGGCTTCCCCCTGGCCGAGATCTACGATGACGGCACATCGGTGATCACCAAGCACCGCGGAACCGGCGGCCAGGTCAGCATCGGCACCGTCACGGCCCAGCTCCTCTACGAGATCGGCGGGGCCCGGTACGCGAACCCGGACGTGACCGCCCGGATGGACACCGTCCAATTGACGCAGGACGGACCCGACCGGGTCCGGATCTCCGGCGTCCGCGGCGAGCCGCCACCCCCGACCCTGAAGGTCTCGCTCAACAGCATCGGCGGATTCCGGAACGAATTCAGTTTCGTCCTGACCGGGTTGGACATCGAGGCCAAGGCCGAGCTGGTGCGGCGGCAGCTCACCGAGGCCCTCACCGTCACACCCGCCGAGATGAACTGGACGCTCGCACGCACCGATCATCCCGACGCGGACACCGAGGAAGCCGCCAGCGCCCTGTTGCACTGCACCGTGCGCGACCCCGACCCGGCCAAGGTCGGCAGGGTCTTCTCCGCTGCGGGCGTCGAACTCGCCCTGGCCAGCTACCCGGGCTTTCACGCCACATCGCCCCCGGGCAACGGGCAGGTCTACGGCGTGTTCACCGCTGCCCACGTACCGGCCGCCGAGGTGGCACACACCGCCGTACATGCCGACGGCACCAGGGTGCGCATCGCCGCACCGGACGACACGCGCGAGCTCGCGGCCGTCCAGCCGCCGGAGCTTCCAGATCCGCTGCCCCACAGCGCAACCCGACGAGCACCGCTGGGCCTGATCGCCGGCGCCCGCAGCGGCGACAAGGGCGGGTCGGCCAACGTCGGACTGTGGGTACGCACCGAGGACCAGTGGCGCTGGCTGGCGCACACCCTCACCGTCGACAAGCTCCGGGAACTGCTACCCGAAGCGGCCGAACTGCCCGTGAGCCGCCATCTGCTGCCCCACCTGCGCGCGGTCAACTTCGTCATCGAGGATATCCTCGGGCAGGGCGTGGCCTACCACGCCCGATTCGATCCCCAGGCCAAGGGCCTCGGCGAATGGCTACGAAGCCGCACCATCGACATCCCGGAGACACTGCTGGCATGAGGGATGAGGAGGAGCGGCGCCAATGAACATCTGGACCACACCCGAGCGTGACGCCCTGCGAAAGACCGTGCACGCCTTCGCCGAACGCGAGATCCTGCCCCACGTCGACGACTGGGAACGCACCGGCGAGCTCCCCCGCGACCTGCACCGCGCGGCGGCCGACGCCGGCCTGCTCGGTGCGGCCTTCCCCGAGAGCGTGGGCGGTAGCGGCGGTGACGGCGCCGACGCGGTGGTGATCTGCGAGGCGTTGCACGAATCAGGCTGTCCGGGAGGCGTTTTCGCATCCCTGTTCACCTGCGGGATCGCCGTCCCACACATGGTGGCCGCCGGCGCCGACGATCAGATCGAACGATTCGTCCGTCCCACCCTGGCGGGCGAGAAGATCGGCGCACTGGCCATCACCGAGCCCGGCGGCGGCTCCGACGTGGGACACCTGCGGACCCGGGCCGACCGCGACGGCGACTGCTATGTGGTCAACGGCGCCAAGACGTACATCACGTCCGGCGTGCGCGCCGACTACGTGGTGACCGCAGTGCGCACGGGCGGTCCGGGCGCGGCCGGGTTGTCCCTGCTGGTCGTCGAGAAGGGCACGCCCGGCTTCGAGGTCACCCGCCGACTGGACAAGATGGGCTGGCGCTCCTCGGACACGGCCGAGCTGTCCTACACCGACGTCCGGGTGCCGGCCGCCAACCTCGTCGGCGCCCAGGACAGCGGCTTCCTGCAGATCGCCGCAGCGTTCGTCTCGGAACGAATCGGCCTTGCCGCGCAGGCGTATTCGAGTGCACAACGATGCCTGGAGCTGACCCTGCAGTGGTGCCGGGACCGCGAGACGTTCGGCCGGCCGTTGATCTCGCGCCAATCCGTGCAGAACACCCTGGCCGAGATGGCGCGCCGGGTCGACGTCGCGCGCGTCTACTCGCGCCGGGTGGTCGAGCGGCAGCTCGAGGGTGAGACCAATCTGATCGCCGAGGTGTGTTTCGCCAAGAACACCGCGGTCGAGGCGGGCGAGTGGGTGGCCAACCAGGCCGTGCAGTTGTTCGGCGGGATGGGCTACATGGCCGAGTCCGAGGTCGAGCGGCAGTACCGCGACATGCGGATCCTCGGAATCGGCGGCGGAACCACCGAAATCCTGACCGGCCTGGCCGCAAAGACGCTTGGATACCAGGCATGAACTTGCCTCCGCGTACACCGAGTGTGAAAGATCTGCGATTTTCTGCGCGATCTTTCGCACACGATTCACACTCGACGGAGAAGTCCGCATGACGGCTCTGCGCTCCACGCTGGACCCCACCTCGGCCGGGTACGCCGCGGCAGCCGAGGCGACGGCGGCGAAGCTCGCCGAGATGGACGTCGAGCTCGCGACCGCCGTCGCCGGCGGTGGACCAAGTACGTCGAACGCCACCGGGCGCGTGGCAAGCTGACCGCCCGCGAACGCATCGAGGCCCTGGTCGATCCGGACTCGCCGTTCCTCGAGCTCTGCCCGCTCGCCGGGTACGGCAGCGAGTTCCAGGTGGGCGCCAGCCTGGTCACCGGCATCGGCGTCGTCGAGGGTGTCGAATGCGTACTCGTGGCCAACGACCCCACGGTCAAGGGCGGCACCAGCAACCCGTGGACACTACGAAAGATTCTGCGCACCAACCAGATCGCACTGGAGAATCGCCTGCCGGTGATCTCGCTGGTGGAGTCCGGCGGCGCGGATCTGCCGACGCAGAAGGAGATCTTCATCCCCGGCGGCCGGATGTTCCGGGACCTGACCCGGCTCTCGGCGGCCGGGATTCCGACCATCGCGGTGGTGTTCGGCAACTCCACGGCCGGCGGCGCCTACATCCCCGGCATGTCCGATCACGTGGTGATGATCAAGGACCGCTCGAAGGTGTTCCTCGCCGGACCGCCGCTGGTGAAGATGGCCACCGGTGAGGAGTCCGACGATGAATCACTGGGCGGCGCCGAGATGCACTCCCGAACCTCCGGTCTGGGCGACTACCTGGCCGTGGACGAACTCGACGGCATCCGCATCTGCCGGCGCATCATCGCCCGACTGAACTGGCACAAACAGGGGCCGGCGCCGCTGCCGTACGCCGATCCACTGTTCGACGCCGACGAGTTGCTCGGCATCGTGCCCGCCGATCTGCGCATCCCGTTCGACCCCCGTGAGGTGATCGCGCGCATCGTCGACGGCTCGGACTTCGACGAGTTCAAGCCGCTCTACGGCGGATCCCTGGTCACCGGCTGGGCAACGTTGCACGGCTACCCGCTGGGAATCCTGGCCAACGCCCGCGGCGTGCTGTTCAGCGAGGAATCACAGAAGGCCACCCAGTTCATCCAGTTGGCGAACCGCTCCAACACACCATTGTTGTTCCTGCACAACACGACCGGATACATGGTGGGTAAGGCCTACGAGGAAGGCGGCATGATCAAGCACGGCTCGATGATGATCAACGCCGTCTCCAATTCGACCGTCCCACACCTGTCGCTGTTGATCGGCGCCTCGTACGGCGCGGGTCACTACGGCATGTGCGGCCGGGCCTACGATCCCCGGTTCCTGTTCGCATGGCCGTCGGCCAAATCGGCGGTCATGGGTGGCACCCAGCTGGCCGGCGTGCTGTCGATCGTCAGCCGTGCGGCGGCCGAGGCCCGCGGGCAGGCGGTGGACGAGGATGCCGACGCGGCACTGCGCGCCGCCGTCGAGGCCCAGATCGAAGCCGAGTCACTGCCCATGTTCCTGTCCGGCCGGCTCTACGACGACGGCGTGATCGACCCCCGCGACACCCGAACCGTGTTGGGAATGTGCCTGTCTGCCATTGCAAGTGCACCGATCGAGGGGACGTCGAACTTCGGCGTCTTCAGGATGTGAACATGATCGAACCAGATGTGACCGCGATCAACCGAGTTCTGGTCGCCAACCGCGGCGAGATCGCCCGCCGGGTGTTCGCCACCTGCCGCCGCCTCGGCGTGGGTACCGTCGCCGTCTACACCGACCCTGATGCCGGGGCA
>Ga0116193_1003578_pt1 | contig 11151 bp, 13 predicted proteins | sample AD_UKC115_MetaG_FD_89892 | JGI IMG/M metagenome (GOLD analysis project Ga0116193, IMG submission 89892) | Active sludge microbial communities of municipal wastewater-treating anaerobic digesters from Hong Kong - AD_UKC115_MetaG | ecosystem: Engineered > Bioreactor > Anaerobic > Digestate...
AGCTGACCGCTACCACCCCCCCCGCTGAAAAAGACCTGGAGGATACCCGGCACCTTATCACATCAGTAAGTGGCAAACCCGTCTACGTGTGAACCAGTAAATTACTACTGGCATGCTTTCAGAAAAACCACCACCTAGAGTCCACCAGTGAAACTATTAGAGCAGATTAGTCTGGATGGTTAACTGAAAAATTAATCCCCCTGTTTATCTTTTACCTCAGCAGCCGAATGAGAAGGGGCCGCTCCCGGAGTCATTTGAATCAGGGAGAGATCGTCTTCCGAACAACCTACCACCTGGGAGACCAGGCCTTTAATATCATCTTCCGAGGGTCCGTTTTCTGAAATCCGGTCTACCACTATGGTGGTATTGGCAGGCTGAATAATAACGACACATTCCTTGACTCCACGCGACTTTACCAGGTTTTCGGCCTTCATTTCCTTTTCCATCTCTTCGGTAATGCTAATCATGCGCGCGCAGGCTTTGTCCCGAGCATTGGATGCACTTTTTTCGTCCGCCGCTATTTCCTGCAGCATCGCCAACTGCCGCCCCCGCACCTGCTCTCTTTCAATGCGAAAGCTGGCAAAATAATTTGTAGTTCCTTTTTCCCCGGATACAACCTGACGCGGAGTAGTTGCGGCTTTAGGTTCCCGGGGTGAGGTGGAGCTGGCCCGGGGGCCTTCATAAAAGACCAGGCTGGCCAGGACCAGAACGATCAAAACAGCCCCCAGCAAGACCACCAGGCGTTTTAATTTAACGAAATTAATAACCATTGGCCCACCCCCATTACTCATTGCCGGCCCGGCGAGGCATTACGCTTACTTGGTGGGGAGATATGTTTAGCAAGGTGGTGGTAGCGTTAATCAAACGCTCGCATACTGCTGGAGATCCTGCCCCCTCAGCTACAACCAGGACCCCGGTCACCCGTGGATACCTGTTTTCAACCAGGAGTGGATTTCCTCCGGAAACCGCCAGGTCGCGGGTGGTATTTTTCTCACTGATTTTTTTTACCGTACCCCCGGGGCCATTTTCCGCCGTTTCCCGCATTTCATTGCGTTCGTTGCTGGCAAAGGTCTTTTGACCGTCCGACTCCAGTGAGATACTGACTTGTACCTGCCCGGCTCCCTCTATTTGTGCCAAAATGGCCTCCAGTTCCCCGGCCAGCTCGGCCCGAGTACCTGCAGCTTTTCCATCCGTACGCGGCACCATATCTGCCGGAACTCTTCCCCCCCGCCCGGAAGGCCACAGCAGGGCCAGGAGGCCCAGGCAGATGGCTGCCACCAGCAGATAGCGTCCCTTTCCCCCACTTAAAAATGGAATCTTCCCCCCGGAGGAAGACGGGTCCTTTCGCATCCATTCCTCCAGCATGCTTTAACCCCCTTCGAATTGTATTTCTATATTCACCCCGTCCAGGCCATAGAACTGCTGCAGGATACCGCTCATTTTAGTGCGGATTTGCTCCTTTTCCTCTTCTGGCAGGTCACTGCCGGAGGAGAAAAAAACTCCCGGGTTTTTTCCCTCCCCGTCAGTCTGGGGCGGCCTTTCCGGGCGTACCACTAGCTTGAGCTTTTTAACCGCCCCCCGGGCATCCACCCGGGCCTCGGTCTTAACCTCCGCCACCCCGGGAACCAGTGTAGCCATCGCACTAATCTGCCCCTGCAGTTTTTCCCGGGCCATTTCCCCGCTCTGCCGGAGCACCTCTTCCTGCAAACGTTGTCCCTTCTCCTCCACATACCCCATCTCACCCCGATAATCTGCGCGCGAGTCCCACCAGGATATCTCCAAATCCTGCCGGGCAAAAACTGCCGTAAGCACTGGATTAAGAACCGCAATAAGAATAAACAGGCCCACGGCAAAGCGTACAAAAGGCCGGGTGGAACCTTCCGGCAATAGCATCTCCAGCAGGCTGGCCACGATGATGATAACCAGAACATTTCTTACCACCTCCACCAGGACCGACACCGGATCACCCCCTATCGGGCCATTCCCGGCCCGCTGCTGAGACCTATAACAATGGCAATCATAATGAAGAACATCAGTCCCACGGCTGCAACTGCCGCCAGCATCAGGAACAGGTGAGTACTCATAATCTCCAGAACAGCGGAGGTGCGGGAATCCCCCAGGGGTTCGGCAATAGCTGCCGACACCTTGTAAATAAGCCCCAGAGCCGCGATTTTAATAAGTGGCAGCAGAATCATCCCCAGGATAACAAGTACCCCGAAAATACCCAGGGCCTGTTTCAGCAGTAAAATGTAACCGGCCGCAACCTCGATGGTATCGGAAAACATTTTTCCTACCACCGGTATGGCATTATCAGTTACAAAGCGGGTGGTGCGCAGGGTAACCTTATCCAGGACTGAGGCATACAAGGCCCGCAGGGTGAGTATCCCGACAAAGAAAGTCAAGAGAAAACCCAGGCAAATCTGGGCCATCTGAGTAAAAAACTTGGCCATGCGCTCCACTTTCATGGTAGTTGACATATTGTTAACCAGATGCAGAATGGCTGAGAGAATAATGAGGGGGAAAACCAGGTTTTTAATAGTGCTGGCAAAGGCGGTAGCCGTTGTCATGAGCAGGGGAAAAAGGGTAACCGTACTATTGACATTCCCCATGCCGGCGGTCAGGACCAGCATCTGCGGGAGCATGGCAATCATAAACCCCACCATGTTGTTGACGGTGTTAATCCCCAGGTCCAGGACTACTTTAAAAGACCCCAGGGCCAGGGCACAAAGGGCCAGAAAGCAAGCCAGGTAGGATACCTGGGACACCCCGGAGGAAAAAGCCGTCTGCAGGTTGATGAGCAGGGCTGATATGACCGCCAAAATCAACAGCTTGCCCAGCAGGTTGGAGTTGGCAGTGACCTCCTTGAAAAAAAAACGCACTATATTGTTTCCTACTTCTCGGGCATCAAGTTCCCACTCCCCACGCACAAAATCCAGCAACCATTCCCGGGCCGGCTTCTGTTCCAGTTGCTGGCTGATCTCACCGTCTACCCGCTGCGTGTACTCTTCCAGCACCTTCAAATCCAGGGCGGACAGCGTATCTTCCATGGAGAAGGCAGGGACTGGTTCCGTTTCCTGCGCTGCGACTGGTGCAGTAACAGCCGCCCCCAACCAGAACAATAGGCCGAGACATAATACCAGAATAGTTTGGGCGCGCAGTCGGCTGAGGGTATCCGTATGTAAATTTCCCGGCAGCAGCTTCAAAATGTATTCCCTCCCTTAACCGGGTAATAACCGCATTAGGGATTCCAGTATGGCAATCATAATGGGAAGGGCCAGTACGGCAATAATAATCTTGGCCGCGAATTCCACCTTGCGGGCTACCGCCTGTTCCCCCGCATCCTGGCAGATGGCAGCGGCAAACTCTGCCAGATAGGCAATGCCCATGATCTTCAGCAAGGTGGCAAAAAAGAAATAATTGCTATCGGCCCGCCGGGTCAACTCCTGCATGACCTTCAAAATGGAGGCCATCTTCCCCATCATCAGAGAAAAGACCACTACACTGAAAACAATGCTAAGCACTACCGCCATAACCGGTCTTTCCTGTCTGAGGATCAGCAGTAAAATAGTCGTCACTAGAGCCAGTCCAATAATCTGGGCGATGTCCACCACAATCCCCCTTGCATCGTCTGGTTTTGAAAGGCCGAGAAAGCCGCTGCCTCCTGCTGTCTGGCCCTGCACTCGGGATGTGCCCTGTGGTTCCCGCTCCGGATGAAAACTAAAGGTTGAACACCGAGCGCACCACGGTAAATAATTGGTTCATGAGCTGGACAACGATAATCAGCACCACCACTACACCAGCCAGAGTCAGCATCTCTGCCTGTTCCTCTTTTTTGGCCTGTTTTAACACAATGGAGAGAACCGAAATGAGAATGCCAATGCCAGCAATGCGGAAAATGATTTCAATATCCATATACCTACTCCTCCCCATATCAATAGACACCTTTGGACACGGTAACCTTAATGGTGACCCCGGCATTTAGTTTAAGTGCCGGGGGGGATGATACGGATTGTTATCTAATCCTCGGAATCATATGTAACATCCCTTTATCGTATATAGATTGCGTACCATCACATCGTCCTGAGCTCGTCGATCCGCATTTAATAAAACCGTGGTAATCCGTAAGATCCGCGTTATCCGTATCTATCACGCCCCCTAGAGCAGCAATAGCACCACCACGGCCCCCATGATGAAGCCTCCATAAGCCCGCACCCTCTTGCCGGAATCGATATCAGCCCGGGCGCGCTCCTCCTGAAAATGCAGTTGTTCCTGCAGCAACTGAAATAGCTTCTTCTGCTCGGCGGCATCTGACATACCCAGTTGACCGGCAGCCGATTGCAGCAGCAAGATATCCGCCTTGGCAAGGTCAGAGCAGATTTGCAAATAATTGAGACCGGCAGACCAGGCCTCATCCACCGTAACCCCCTGGCGCAGCTGCAAAACCCGGGAACTCTCGCTGAACAAACTCGCCACCGGCCCCTGGCAGAACACGGCCGTTTTTTCCAGGGCACGTGACAGTGGTGTAAACATAAAGGTAATCTCCTTCTCCAAAAAACCCAGGGAGACACGGAGTTCCCGCAGCTGGTCGGCTCTTCTTTCCAGGGAGCGGGCGGCAAACAGTCCCCAGGCCCCACATCCAGCCACAATCAGGACAATTCCCACGCTTTTCAACCAGATCATATTCCATCCCACCTGATGATTTCTTTGATAGTTCCCGGTCCGTTACGCCGGGACAGAACCACCCCGGCAGCGAAGGCCCGCAGGGCCAACAATTCCTTCATCACCGGCCGGTTTTCCAGTTCCGCCCGGCTGGCGGCATGAACACTGCTCAACACCACCACACCGGAGTGAATGCACTCCTGAATGGCCTCCCCATCCTCGCTGCGGCCAATTTCATCGGTAACCACTACCCCGGGACTTAGAGAACGAACTGCCATTTGCATACCCACCGCCTTGGGACAGGCATCCAGTACATCAGTACGCGGTCCCACATCGAGTTGGGGGACCCCCCTATAGCAGCCGGCCAGTTCGGAGCGCTCATCCACAATCACTACATTGTGACCAGGGCCCCATTCGCCCCCGGTGGAGATCAGTCGGGCCAGGTCCCGCAACAAGGTGGTCTTTCCGCAACGAGGCGGAGATATCAAAAGAGTACTTACCGCCCCGCCACCGGGACCACGAAAGATAACCGGCAACAGAGAACGAGCTACATCTTTAACCTCCCGGGCAACACGCAAACAGATGCCATTGAAATCCCGCAGCGTTCGTACCTCCTGACCCTGATACACCACCTGCCCCGCCAGTCCTACCCGGTGCCCTCCAGGAATGGTAATAAAACCGCGCCGGATATCCTCCTCGAACGCATACAGGGAGTTGTCGCTGATAGAGGCCAGGGTACGGTACATATCTTCCTCGGTAATCCTATAGCCTGCGGACAAATTGCTATGTACACGGCCATGTTTGTCCAGCGTCAACTCCCGCTGGTCGAGCCGCAAAAGCAACGGTTGGCCACGGCGCAGGCGGATTTCCTCCAGGGTACCAAGTTGCTCTCCGTTCAAGCCCTCCAGAAGGCAGGCAACAGCCGGTGAAAGATAGGGCATAATCTGCGTGAAAACCTTATGTCTACTGGGTTGCATGCTGTTAATCCCCCTTGCCCTATAAAGATATTGGGCCAGGGGGTAAAATATGCCAATTCAGGACAATCAGTTACTGACGGACTTGTATAATCAGTGTTGATTCCACTGCAAAAAGTAATAATGGCTTGGTCTGGATGCTTAAACAATTACGGCAGTAGAATCGATATTGGTGCAGGTTATAACTCCATGCCCGTAAAGCTTTTTCCTCAAAGTCCTTCAGCCTTATTCAGCGTCAAAACCCTTTCTTTCCCCTAATCCTTAAGCATTTCTTTTTTTTACAGACCAGTGCCAATCTCAGCTCAAACTGCTGCGAAAGGCAAAAAAAATCCGGGCCCTGCTGGCCCGGAATGGTTGCGTTTTTCAGGAAGGTGAAGGATTAGTTACGAATGGCTCTTCCTCTTCTTCATCATCGTCGATGAGACTGGGACGGTAATCAAAGGAACCATCATTAACAAAAACCACTTCGTCACAATTAGGACAGGTAATTTCAATAATATCGTCATCGTCAAGCAGATCTGCCTCAAAGTAGAGTTCCTCACCACAGTGAGGACAATCCAGCTCGATCAAATCATCCTCGCAATGATGATGAAGATGTTCCTCCATTTCAAAGAGGTCATCGTCAATACTTTCCACGTAATCCTTCAATCGTTCGAAATCAATACGCGTTACGGTCACAATATCAGCCAGTTCGTCCAGCACGCCCAGAATCCCATTGATGATCTTGCCCTGGGGGGTGCCCTCATTTACATTGAGGCCTTCGCTCAGTCCCTGCAGATAGCTGATCTTTTCGGAGATATCTTTCATTATCCAGCCCTCCATGAATTTAACTTCAAATGGTTCAGCCTTATTTTGTGCAGCTAATAAAAAAATAATCCTGAAAGTCATCCCATCATGAGTTTACCGAGGTTTCTGCCACCCCGCCTGCATAGCTTACAACAACCGGAAAGGCCTACCCCGTTTTACTACGTAAAGGGATTTTATCATTTTTAGCGAAGAATCCAAAGTAAGAGAGAGAAAGAAGAAACGGGGGGTCAAGGAAAATCATGCAGCAGAGAATTGGCAAGCCGCCGGTAAACAAGGTAACTACGTTAAAAGAAGCGGTACAGAGCTTTGTTGAAGATGGTTGCTACCTCAGTTTCGGCGGCATAGGTGACCGTACGCCTACGGCAGCAGTACATGAGGTTGCCCGCCAGGGTAAGCAAAAGCTTCGCCTGGTAAGTGATACCTCGGTATCTTTCGGTTCATGACTCCATACTCATCGGGTTGGGGCAGGTGGAAAAATTTGAAATCGCCTATAACTGGGGGGGCATCTGGGGCTCTGATGCCGTTTACCGCCGCGCCCTGGAAAAGGGCATTCCCCGCCCCATTGAAATCGAAGAGTACTCCAACCTTTCAGTGGGAATGCGCTTCCTGGCCGCTTCCCTGGGTGTATCCTTTATGCCGGTCAAATCGCTGCTCGGCTCGGATATACCCCGTTACAACTCCCGCATCAAGATAGTGGACGACCCTTATACCGGTGAACCGGTAGCTTTGGTCCCGGCCGCCCAACCGGATGTGGCTTTCATTCATGTCCAACGCTGTGACGAAATGGGCAACGCCCAGATCCTGGGCCACCTGGGGGATGACGATTCCCTGGCCCGGGCCGCCCGGCACGTGGTCATCACCACCGAAGAGATCGTTCCCACCGAGGAAATCCGCCGCCTGCCCAATCTCACCTGCATACCTTACTATTGCGTGGATGCAGTAGTCAAAGTCCCCTTCGCTTCCCATGGCCGAGGCTGCTCCTATTATTATGCCATGGATGTTCCCTTTGGCATCCAGGTCGGCAATGCCTGGGCCACCGAGGACGGCTTTAAACGCTGGGCCGAGGAATGGATTTTCGGAGTGGAGGACTGGGAGGGCTACTGCCGGAAAGTAGGTTGGGAGCGTTTACTGCGCCTGGCCCAGGCCGAGCAGCGCTATCAGAAATTCGGGGAGGTGCGTTAAAATAATGGAAAATAAAGAATACGCCCGTGAATATACTTTAATGGAACTCATGGCCGCAACCATGGCCCGGGAATTTTGCGACTATGAAACCGCCTTTGTGGGCATCGGTCCTCCTCTGATTGCAGCCATGACGGCCCGCCTCACCCATGCGCCCAATATGACCATTGCCGTGGAAGGCGGGGCAATTGGTTCATCTCCCCGGCGCCTCTTGACCTGTATTGCCGATACTACTATAGATGAGCGTGCTTATAGCTGTCTGCCCATGTGGCGCCTGTTCGGGGATCAGCAGCGGGGATTTTTCGATGTGGGGCTAATCGGCGCAGCGCAGATTGACAAATATGGCAATCTCAATACCACCGCCTTGGGCGGCTATCCCCGGGCTCAAGTGCGGGTAGCGGGAAGTGGCGGAGGAAATGATATCGGCTCCTCGGTGGGACGATTGCTGATTATGATGAAGCAGGAAAAACGACGTTTCGTGGAGCGGGTGGATTACCTGACCACCCCGGGGTTTCTGGCAGGCGGAGATAGCCGAAAGAAAGCCGGATTAACCGGAGGCGGCCCCGCTGCGGTGATTACCGACATGGGGGTATTCCGCTTTGATGCCGTTACCGGGGAAATGTATCTGGACAAATGCCATCCCGGTATCACCCCGGAGCAGGTCAAGGAAAACCTTTCCTGGACCCTGAAGATGCCCGCGGAGGTGGGGGAGACAGAACCTCCCACCCGCGAACAGGCAGAAATCATGCACACCCTGGATCCCTTTGGACTCTACCTGGGTAATGGCCGCCAGAAAATGGCCGATCCCCAGGAGGGTTTTGAGTTTTATATGCAGGTACTGGAGCAGAGCTACAGCATGATGAAACCGCTTTGGCGCTAGCTTTCCCATCCGGAAAGGGGCCACACCAACTCCTTCCGTAATATTATAGGGACGGGACGTACAGCGCCCGAAATTAATGGCAGCTTGCAGCAGAATTTTGCCTGCAGGCCAGGGGGGAAAAAATCATGTCGCTTAAAAATGGCCTACTAGTACATCAGGGCATCTTGAGGGAGGAGAATGGCTATTATATTGTTCGCCAATCCATGCCTTACCCCCTGGCGGAGAATAATGCCTTTCTGGTTGAACAGAGCTCTGGATGGTCAGTCATTGATGTAGGCATAGAACTGCCCCGCACCCACCAGGTATGGGAACAGGTCTTTCAGGAAGTGGGAATCCTTCCCCGCCAAGTGAAGGCCATTTATATCACCCACTGTCATCCCGACCACCTGGGGGCAGCCCGGTGGCTGCAGGAGCAAACGGAGGCTTCGGTCTACATGCTGGAGGAGGAGATTACCCGTGCCTGCCGATTTGTTTTCCTGGACGAGAAATATTTTGCCTCCCTTTACCAACGGGAGATTGAGCCTGCCTTTGTCACTAACGGCTTTTCTCCTCTTCTGCTGGAAAAACTGGTAAAAGACTGGCACCTGGAGGTGTCCCCCCGCTACCCCCGTCCCCGGGATATTCAACCTTTAAGGAGCGGTGAGACATTGGATTTGCAGGGGAAGGCCTTTGAGATTATTCCGGCCCCCGGCCACGCTGACGGGCAGTTTCTGCTGTGGAATTCGCAACTGGGCCACCTTTTCTGTGCTGACCTGGTGGTAGCCGGATCCTACCTCCATTTTACCGACTGGCCCAACAGTTTTCTGGACGACCCCCTGGCCAGCTTTTTCTCCGTTTCTGAACAACTTCAGTCCCTGGGGGTGCAAAAAGTGTTCCCCGGTCACGGTGCCACCTTCACTAATCTGGCTGAAAGGCTGCAGCGGCTGACCAGAAGGCATCACAAGTTCATGACGCAGGTGGAAGACCTGGTAAAACAGCCCCTGCTGGCCAACGATCTGTATCCTTTACTTGTTCCCGTTTTTGGCTTTAATATGGAAGAAATAGAATATATTCACCTGCACCGGGTGCTGATGGGGGAACTCCTGGGTTACCTTAATCACCTGGTCACCCAACAAAGACTTCTTCGTTGGAAGGATACCGACCGCACCTATTACGCACCAGCAAAAGCCTAACATCCTTAACCCGGCTGACTGGGATCAGAGCAGGTTATCCTGCCATGTCAGGAAGGAGGAGCGGCAATGACTTGGAGGGAGGAATACAACCGTAAACTGGTGACCGCGGATGAGGCGGTCCGGGCGGTAAGGTCGGGCGACTGGGTGGATTATGGTCTGCTTTGCGCCCAGGTAGTTGATCTGGACAAAGCCCTGGCCCGGCGCCGGCATGAATTGGAAGACGTAAAAATCTGGTCAGAACTGACCTTAAGGCCCCCGGAGATTATGCAGGTCGACCCCCGGGGAGAAACTTTTGTATGGAATTCCTGGCACTTTTCCGGTGTGGATCGCTCCCTGGCCAAGGTAGGAACGCCCATTTATTATGCACCCATGCGCTATTCCGAACTGCCCCGTTATATCCGCGAAAACGTGGAGCCTATTCACGTGGCCATGCGCCAGGTGGCCCCCATTGACAAGCATGGCTATTTCAACTTCGGCCCCCAGAATTCACACAGTCAGGCAATTTGCGAGCGGGCCGATATTGTCATCGTCGAGGTAAACGAAAATCAACCCCGCTGTCTGGGAGGATTCCAGGAAGCCGTCCATATCTCCCAGGTATACTATATCGTAGAAGGCACCAACCCTCCCCTGCCCCAGCTTATCGCACCACCACCCGGTGATATAGATAAAATGGTAGCCGAACTGATTGTAAAAGAATTGGAGGACGGTGCCTGTATCCAACTGGGGATCGGTGCCATGGTTAATGCCGTGGGCACCCTGATAGCTGCATCAGATCTAAAAGACCTGGGCTGTCATACGGAAATGCTGGGTGATGCCTATCTGGAAATGCTTGCGTCCGGGAAACTCACCGGTCTCTGCAAGCGAACCGATCCGGGCAAGCTGGCCTATTCCTTCGCCTTGGGCAGCCAGAAACTCTACGATTTTCTGGACGACAATCCGCAATGTGCCAGCTTCCCGGTGGATTACACCAACCATGTTTCTGTTGCTGCCGCCAACGACAAACTGGTGGCCATCAACAACGCCCTGGAGGTGGACCTGTACGGCCAGATCTGCTCGGAATCCTTTGGCACCCGCCATATCAGCGGTACCGGCGGGCAGCTTGATTTTGTCCTGGCCGCCTACGAATCCCGGGGGGGCAAATCCTTTATCTGCCTGCCTTCCACCCGCACGGAAAAAGACGGCTCACTGCGCTCCCGCATCGTTCCCATCCTGACTCCGGGAGCGATCGTCACCGCCCCCCGCACCACTGCCCACTTTATAGTAACCGAGTACGGCCTGATAAATCTTAAGGGCAAAACTGTCTGGCAGCGGGCCGAAGGCTTGATTAACCTGGCTCATCCCGATTACCGTGACGATCTTATAAAAGCAGCTCAGGCCCAGGGCATCTGGCGGCATAGTAACCGCAGAACCTAAGCCCGGTCCAGGTACTCCCCGCTGCGGGTATCAATGCGAATGCGGTCTCCAGTGTTAACAAAAAGGG
>Ga0116193_1003579_pt1 | contig 11151 bp, 13 predicted proteins | sample AD_UKC115_MetaG_FD_89892 | JGI IMG/M metagenome (GOLD analysis project Ga0116193, IMG submission 89892) | Active sludge microbial communities of municipal wastewater-treating anaerobic digesters from Hong Kong - AD_UKC115_MetaG | ecosystem: Engineered > Bioreactor > Anaerobic > Digestate...
AAATGGAATATTAATTTTTAGCTAAAGGCAATTCGATGACAAAAGAACTTCCTTTACCCAATGTGCTATCAACTTTAATTTTGCCCTTATGTGCATCAATAACAGTTTTTACATAACTCATACCTAAACCAAAACCTTTTACATTGTGTACATTGCCTGTATGTGCTCTATAAAATTTTTCAAACACTCTTTTTACAGTTTCTTTATTCATGCCAATTCCATTGTCTTCAATGGTGCATATTAAATTATTATTTATAGAATAAGTGCTAACTATAATATGTGGAGGTACATTTTCTTTTGCATATTTAAGTGCATTATCAATTAAGTTAGAAATTAAATTTGTAAAATGTATTTCATCTGCTTTAATATCATCTTGCTCGGCATCTAAATGCAAATCAATCAGTGCATTCTTATCTTTTAATTGCAAACTAAAATTTTCTAATACTTCATTAATAACAGCATGAACAGAAAGAGCCTGCAAGTTTAATTGCAACTCATGCTTATCTAACAAAGCAGCTTGTAAAATAGTTTCTACATGCTTATTCATTCTTTTATTTTCTTCTTTAATAATTCCGCTGAAATAGTTTAGTTTGGTTTTATCGTTTTGTACTTTTTCATTTTTAATAGCATCTATTGCTAATGAAATAGTTGCCAAAGGTGTTTTAAACTCATGTGTCATATTATTAATAAAATCGCTTTTTATTTCACTAAGTTTTTTCTGGTTTAATAGTGTTCTTACCGTAACATAAAAAGCAGCAATAATAATTAGCATAAAAACAGCAGCACCAATTAATACCCATTGTAACGAGTGCCAAACTTGTTTATCAAAATTGGGTACTACAATAATTAAATGCTCGGTTGGGCCAATACCTTCTAATGCCGTTCCACTTTCAGGTATAATGGGTGTATATCTTGTTTTGCTGTATGTTGTATCCCAAAAGGCTTTTGCAAAATCTGTTGTTTGCATTTCAATCTCATCGTTATTATCTGTAACTGCAAATTCAAACTGCAATTTTTTTAATCCTTCATCATCAAATGCATCTCTTATTTTTTTATAAATATCGTTTTTTGAATATTTGTCTTGAATAGATTGTGGCTTTAATAATCTTAAAAAATCGTTACCCAATCTAAACGTTTGTTTTTTAGGAAAGCGAAGTGAAGGGCCATTATACGCAACTTTTTGAAGTTCGGTTACAATGTTTACACCTACCTGATCTGTTTTTGTTAATACTTGTTCTTTTCTTAAAGCCAATAAATTATTTAGCCAAGAATATTGCATGGCAATTAACCCAAGTAATGAGAGTGATACCAGTAAAACTATAATAGGGAAAGTTTTCTTCATCTATACAAATATAATTGCCTAAGTTTTGCCTTAAAACAAAACCTTTATTTTTTAACGCAGCGTTACAAGTTATTTGCTGCTCTTAACATAAAAATGTATATTGAATTATGGAATTAATTAAACCGGGATTACTACTAATATCAGACCCGTTTTTAAAAGATAAAAACTTTATACGCACCGTTGTTTTAATATGCGACCACCAAACCGATGGCAGCGTAGGCTTTGTTATTAATAAAATTTACGATTATACTATTGGCTATTTGGTTAGCGGTTTAGAAGATTGCAACTTTCCTGTATATATTGGCGGGCCTGTACAAATAGATACCATTCATTTTTTACACCAACGCCCCGATTTAATTGAAGGTGGCTTTGCAGTTACTAATAATATTTATTGGGGTGGAAATTTTGAACAAGTAAAAGTTTTATTGCAAGAAAAAACACTTACACAAAAAGATATTAAATTTTTTATTGGTTATAGCGGATGGGATGCTGAACAATTAGCAGAAGAAATAAAAGAGAAAAGTTGGATTACAAGAATTGCAAACAAACAATTAGTGTTTAATAAAAATATAGATAACCTTTGGAAACAAGCATTAATAGGGCTTGGCGGAGAATATGAATTAATGACTAATTACCCTTTAGACCCTCAGTACAATTAAATTTTCATCTCTTTTACATTATCACTCACAATTAATTTTCCTAAAGTTTTTTGTTTTACTTCTTCAACCGTTACGCCGGGTGCAGTTTCTAATAAAACAAAACCTTTATCGGTAACATCTAACACAGCCAAATCTGTAACAATTTTTTTAACACAGTTTACACCTGTTAAAGGCAAAGTACATTGTGGTAATAATTTACTTTCTCCTTTAGGGTTAGTGTGCATCATGGCAACAATAATATTTTTTGCACTGGCAACTAAATCCATTGCACCACCCATTCCTTTAACCATTTTTCCCGGAATTTTCCAATTAGCAATATCGCCTGTATCGCTTACCTCCATTGCACCTAATACAGTTAAATCAATTTTTCCGGCACGTATCATTCCAAAACTTTCGGCACTATCAAACAAGGCAGCACCTTTAATTAAAGTAACAGTTTCTTTTCCTGCATTAATTAAATCGGCATCAATTTCATCTTCCGTTGGGTAAGGGCCCATACCCAAAATTCCATTTTCACTTTGAAAAATAACCGTCATATTATCAGGCACAAAATTAGATACCAATGTAGGAATACCAATTCCTAAATTAACGTACATACCATCTTTTAATTCTTGTGCAATTCGTTTGGCAATTCCATATTTATCAAGAGGCATAAAATTATTTTATATTTATAATATATAGTGTATAATTATTTTTTTGTTACTAACTTTTATAAGCTTCATCATCTTTCGTTGTGTCACTCACTTGTACGCTTTGTTCTTTATTCAACAACAATAATTTTCAATTTCTAATTATGCATTATTAATTTTCACTGTTCTTCTTTCAATTCTTTTTTCATAATTTTTTCCTTCAAAAATTCTGTGTACATAAATTCCTGCAACATCAATAATATCTGCATCTAATTCACCGGGTTCAACCAAATGTTCAACTTCTGCAATAGTTATGTTTGCTGCTTTTGCCATGCTTGTAGAAAAATTTCTTGTTGCTTTTCTAAAAACTAAATTACCAAGCCTATCTCCTTTCCATGCTTTTACAATTGCAAAATCGGCATGTAGCGCATATTCCATTAAATACATTTTGTTGTTAAATGCTCTTGTTTCTTTTTCTGCTGCAACTTCGGTTCCGTAACCTGCAGGTGTATAAAATGCGGGAATACCCATTGCTGCCATTTGTATTCTTGTTGCTAAAGTGCCTTGCGGTATTAAATCAACTTCTAATTCTCCGTGTAATAATTGCCTTTCAAATTCTGCATTTTCTCCTACATAACTACTCATCATTTTTTTTATTTGTTTTGTTTTTAACAACAAACCCAAACCAAAATCATCTACACCTGCGTTGTTTGAAATACAAGTAAGGTTATTAATTCTTTTTTTTACCAAAGCTGTAATGCAATTTTCAGGAATGGCATTTAAGCCAAAGCCGCCTACCATTAAAGTTGTACCGCTTTGTATATCTGCAATAGCATCATCGGCACTCGCATATACTTTATTCATAATGTAATAATTTATTTTACTAACTTATCAAGTCTTTTTGTTTCTTTTTGTTTCATTCTTTCTGCATAAATAGCAAGAGAATCAAACAACAATTTCATTTTATCAGGTTTAGTTTCTAAATACTTGTAAGAATTAAAAAACGCTTCTTTTGAAATATGATGTTTTTCAAGTGCCTCTCTATAAAATTGAAGGTTTAATTTTTTATTTTTTTGCAATGTATCTTTAGCAATAATCATATTGGTTAATTCTTCTGCACTTAACAAATCAAACATTACCACTTTCATTGTATCTATAGGTAAAATTTTTTGCGAATTATTTTTGCAAGCAGTAGTGCTTATTATTATTCCTATAAAAATTATTTTTTTTATCATTTTAATTGGTCTCTGTATGTTGCTGCACTTGCAGCATCTAATTTACTTAAAACTTCTAAGGCACGTGTTTTTACATCGCTATCTGCGTTTTTAAAAATACCAATAAATTCTTGTGTTTTAGTTTGTGTTAAAAACTGAACAATCATTGTATTAGGAATTTCTTTGTTAAATGCTTGTAGTTGAATTAAAGATTGCAAAATATTATTCTGTGCTTCTTTTTCATTTTCATACATTTTATCTAACCCCGCACGATAGTATGAATAAATTACATCGTGAATAATATTGTTTCTTGCATTTACTAAATTCTCAATTAACCAATATCTATTAAACAAACCATCAAAAGAACGCCAACCATTTATACCGCTTCCTTCGGGTGCATTGTTTACAATATTTTGTGCTTTTTTATAATATGTTTCTCCGGCTTTTGGAGAGAAGGAATCAAAATCTAATGCAACAATTAAATAGGCATAGTATGCTAAGCAAGCCGATAAATTTGATTTTAATGCATCTATACCTTGCACTCTGTTATCATCAAACTCAATAGGTTGATATTCTATATACTTGAATAATATATCAGGATCTTGAAAATTTACAATTGCAGATTGATAAGATGCATTATACACGGGCCTTGCAGCTTGTACAATTAAAGTTGCTTTAAATGTGTTTTGATCTGTTCCGTTATCTAAATTTAAAACGAAGTTGCAGTTAATTCTTTCGTTTTGTTTAAAAACTTGATTAGTCCATTTTCTGCTATTTAAAAAATCTGTTAATTGGTTTTGAAGTGTAACAAATATTTTTTTATCAACCGTAGTATTTATTCTGCTTGCATTAATACTAACTTTTGCCTGCAACTCTTGTGATGAGCTTAGTTTAGTTATCAGTATTAAACATATTACTATTATATTTTTTTTAAGCATATTTACAATGTGTTAAACAAGTTAGTCTATATTTTATTTTTTTCAAAAACAAGAATTAAATATAGCTGCAAGTAACAAAAAAACGACAGTAATATTACTGCCGTTTTTTTGTTATGCTTTGTTAAATTTATTTTAACGGAATAAATCGTTATCGTTGTTTTTACGATAATACACTTTGTTTTCCATAAACTCTTGCGTTGCTAAAATTGCGGGGTTTGGCATTTTTTCATAAGCACGAGAAATTTCAATTTGTTCTTTGTTTTCATGAATTTCTTCTAAGCTATCTGTATGGCTTGCAAACTCTTCTAATTTATTGTGCAATTCTTCTTTTAAAGAAATGTTTATTTGGTTTGCACGTTTACCAATAATTGCAATTGATTCATACAGGTTTCCTGTGTGTGCTTTAATATCTACCAAATTTTTTGTTTCAACAACATTGGGAATATTGGCACTAATTTGCCTTCTTAATTTACTCATTTTTTAATTTTTTTCAAGTATTCTAATGATTGGTTTTTTATTCTGGCTACATCTTGCAAATGTTTACTGTCAGAAAATCTTTCGTTAAAATCAGTGCAATCTGCAACAATTTTTTCAAAACGTTCTTGTTGTTTTTCTTCAAAACTTAATTCTGCGTATTTATAATATGCTTCTATAGATTTCCATTTATATTCATCTCCCTTTCTAGAATCAGGAAAGTTTTCATTTACGGTAGCATAAGCAATTGATGCTGCTTTAAAATAACCCATATCAAAATATAATTGGGCACTTTTTGCATCTTTTTCTTCTAATTTTTCTCGGCACTGGTCTATAATTGTATTTGCTTCTTTTATTCTTGTTGAATTAGGATGCGTATTAATAAAAGCCTGCATCATATTCATTGCTTTGTTTGTGTTTGTTTGATCTAAGTTTACTGCCGGCGATTGTTTGTAATAAGTATAGGCTCTCATAAAATCGCACTCTTCGGCTTTTTTACTTCCCGGAAATGTTTCAGTAAATGTTTTAAAATAGTTTTCTGCATTAGCATAATCTCTTTGATAATAATAACAGTATGCTACTTTGTAAAACATATCTTCATATCGTTCTGTTCCTTTTATGTATGGAAACAAATCTTCATACAGTTGCTGGGCAAAACTATATTTCTTTTCAGCATAAAATTGTTCTGCCATTTTATACTTATACTCATAATCTTTACTGCGAATTATTTTTGAAAAGCTTTTGCTTTTGGCAACCTTAACAGTTTTATGCGAACACGCAGTAAGTAAGCAACAACAAACAATAAACGTAACTATTTTATTCATAAAAGCGGACAAAGGTAAAGATTTGCGGCAATTTATAAAGAGATAAATTCTAAGTAGTTTTAACTACGTTAATATTTACACAAAAAAGCCTCACCTGTATAAAGTGAGGCTTTCAAAATAAATTTATTATTAAAAATTATTTTCCTTTTAAGTTTGGATGAGGAGCCGGAACTGTATTTGGACCTTCTTCGGTTGTTCCTTGTAGGTCAATAGTATGTGCATCTCCGCTTCCGCCATCATAGCTAAATATAAATCTGTTTTCAGCAATACCTTGTTTTTCAACTAAGTATTTAATAACAGCATTTACTCTTTCCCAAGCTAATTGTTGGGCAGCTTTACTTGCTGCAGGATGTCCAATTACTTTTACTTTACAATCTGGATTAGCTTTAATTTTATCTGCTGCTGCATCTAATAATTTTTTAGATGCTGCACTTAAAACATCTCCAGATTTGAATTGTATGCTTGGTAAATCTGAAACATTACAAGTTGCTTTATCTTTTTTAGGCTCCCAATTTGCCATCATATCTTTAATTTCTTTGCAACAAGCAGGCTCTGGGCATTTACCAACTCCGTCTGCATTTACAGGAAAACAACTTTGAGGAGTTAATAATTCTTTATCTCTGTAATCAGGCACACCATCACCATCAGTATCTCTTGCACGTCCATGACTATCAACAGCTGCACCAGCTGGTGTATTAGGTTCTAAATCAAATTGATCTGTAACGCCATCGCCATCAGCATCTGGTAAAACCACCTTAGGCATTTTCATGTGCTTAGGGGCATTTAATTCGTTATAAACAAAGTTATTGGGGTTAATCCACCATAGAGGTTGAACTTTATTCTTTTTTGTTTGAGCAAAAGAGGCTACGCTTAAAAAGCTAACGAAGCCAAGTAACAACAAGTATTTTTTATTAAGCATATTTTAAAATTTAATAGTTAATTTAAACAGATTATCTAAAAATATTACAACACAATATTTAAATGTAAAGTAGAAAGGCTGTAAATATCTTTTGTATTACCAGGAACCGGATTGCCGTCTAAATTATCATTATAGAATAAAGGAACAACAAATTTTTGTTCTGCACCTAAATTAATTTTGTTACTTAATTTAAATGAAACTCCTGCTCCAACATTGTATGCGTGAAATAATGACCAACCCTTACGACCATTTACTGTATTTCCGCCAAAAGTACCAATTAGGTTTTTTTGAGGATAGTATGAAATGTTGTAAGCACCTGTTGAGTTTTTAACCGAAACTTGTGATGCAACTAAACTGTAACCACCTAACAAATACCAATCAACTTTAGGATTAGCTCTATAATAGCTTAATGTATTAAGTGATGCAATAAAATCTACACCCAACATATGTGTCATATTTTTAGCAGCTACAGTAGTAGCAGAGCCGGGAATAGAAACAATAACACCTGTGTATGAAGGGCGGATAGATAATGTATGACCCAACGCTTTTCTTAAAGAAACACTTCCTGTAATACCACCGTTGTAGCCATTTGTTAAAACTGATCTATCGCCAACAATTAAACCGTTACCAAAACTTAAACCCAATTCCCAACTGCTGCGAGGTTTGGGAGGGTAAGGAAATGAATTATTTAAAAATTCATTGTACTGGGGCATTTTTTTAGTAGGAACAACTGAACTATCCTTCCAATTCCATCCCCAGTCTGTAGTAGTTTGAGCAAAACTGATTGATTGAAAAACAACCAATGCTAATGCTGCTAACATAATTTTTTGCATTTTGCTTGCCATAGCTTGTATTTAAGGTTAATAGATTGCTTTTTTATACGAAAATCTGTGCCAAAAGTATTAACAAATTACCGAACCAACAACAAAATATTTTTTTTCTTATTTAAATCGGCACTCATATTGACACAGCCTTGTTGCAAAACGTTGCTTTTAATATTTTATTGTGTAGCATTAGTATTATTATATATTGCACAAGTTTATGAATACAGCACGTAATATTATTGCCAAACAGCTAAATGAGTTTGAACAACACTTTAGTGAAGCTGTTAAAAGCCGTGTGTCTTTGCTTGACAGGATAATGAAATACATTGTAAAACGAAAAGGGAAACAATTAAGACCCATGTTTGTTTTACTTAGTGCTAAGCTTGGCGGAGAAGTTACTGAACAAACATACCGTGCTGCATCTTTAGTAGAACTTTTGCATACAGCAACTTTAGTACATGACGATGTTGTAGATGACACAGATAAAAGGCGAGGTTTTTTTTCTTTAAACGCTTTATGGAAAAATAAAATTGCTGTTTTGGTTGGCGATTATTTATTAAGCAAAGGTTTACTCTTAGCCATTAATAACAAAGATTTTAAAGTACTGCAAATATTATCAGATACTGTAAGGCAAATGAGTGAGGGTGAATTATTGCAATTAGAAAAATCGAGAAAATTAAATTTAGATGAAAATATATATTACGAAATTATAAAAGGAAAAACAGCTTCGTTATTAGCATCATGCTGTGCAGCCGGTGCCAGCACAACTTTTAACGATGAAGCAACCATTGAAAAAATAAGATTGTTTGGAGAAAAAACAGGAATGGCTTTTCAAATAAAAGACGATTTGTTTGATTACGGTGCAACCAATGTTGGGAAACCAACAGGCAACGATATTAAAGAAAAAAAATTAACCCTCCCCCTAATTTATACATTAAACAATTGCGATAGTGCTACCAAAAAAAATATTATTTATATTGTAAAAAATAATAATACACAAAAAGAGAAAGTAGCTTATGTAATTGAACAAGTAAAAAAAACCGGTGGAATAGATTATGCTACTAAAAAAATGTTTGAGTTTAGAGATGAAGCACTGCAAATATTACACGAATTTCCAAAAACAGAAGTAAGAGATGCATTAGAAGAATTAGTTAGATATACTACCGACCGCAATTACTAAAATTATAGATTGTAAATTTCAGTCTATATTGTTTTCATTATCTTCAAACATATTATTCAGTTTTAACTTATTTATTCTTTCATGCAAAAAAGATGGAACATATTATATGCAAATAATGAAGTTGTAAAAAAATTACACACTGCTTTAAAAATTAATGAAACTATTTGCAAAATATTAGTTCAACGAAGTATTGATGATTTTGAAAAAGCTAAAAATTATTTCAGACCACAAATAACTCACTTGCATAATCCATGGTTAATGAAAGACATGGATAAAGCAGTTGAAAGAATAGCAAAAGCAATTACACAAAATGAAAAAATTTTAGTTTTTGGAGATTATGATGTTGATGGAACAACAAGTGTAGCCTGCATGTATCAATTCATTAAAAAAATTTATACCAATGTAGATTTTTATATTCCACACCGTTATAAAGAAGGTTACGGAATAAGCCAACAAGGAATTGATTTTGCAAAACAAAATAATTTTTCACTTATTATTTCTTTAGACTGTGGCATTAAAAGCATTGAATTAATTAAATATGCAAAAGAATTATTAATTGATTTTATTGTATGCGACCATCATTTGCCCGATGAAGAATTACCTTGTGCAGTTGCCATTTTAAATCCTAAACAAAAAAATTGCAATTATCCATACAAAGAATTATGTGGTTGCGGAGTTGGTTTTAAATTAATGCAAGCCTTAGCAGAACACTACAAATTAGAGCAAAACAGCTATTTACAATATTTAGATTTAGCCGCAACTGCAATTGCAGCAGACATTGTACCCATTACAGGAGAAAATAGAGTAATGGCTTTTTATGGTTTACAAAAAGTAAATGAAAACCCTAATGCAGGCATTAAAGCATTAATGCACCTTGCAGGTTTGCAAAAGCAAATAAGTATTGGAAGTTTAGTTTTTGTAATTGCACCCAGAGTAAATGCAGCCGGCAGAATGGACGATGCAAAAAAAGCAGTTCAATTATTTATTGAAGAAGATTTTAATAATGCATTGCATTATGCAGAAATGTTACATAGTGATAACACGGATAGAAAAGAAGCCGACACTTCTATAACAGAAGAAGCTTTAGCAATAATTGAAAACACTGTATTACTTCAAAATAAAAAAACAACTGTTGTATATCAAGAGCATTGGCATAAAGGTGTTGTAGGTATTGTTGCATCTCGATTAATAGAAAAATATTATCGCCCCACTGTTGTATTAACTAAAAGTGGAGATGTTATTGCAGGAAGTGCCAGAAGCGTTGCAGGTTTTAATTTATACGAAGCCATACATACTTGCAGAGAACATTTGTTAGGCTATGGCGGGCATTTTGCAGCAGCCGGATTAACAATGCTTCCCGAAAACTTAACAGCATTTACAGAAGCATTTGAAGTTGCAGTAAATAAAACAATAGAACCGCACTTATTAATTCCTGAAATAATTATAGATGCTGAAATATCTTTTACAGAACTTACTTTATCTTTCTATAATATTCTAATACAAATGGAGCCTTTTGGTCCGGAAAATATGCGGCCTGTTTTTGTTGCAAAAAAAGTTTACAATACGGGTTTCAGCAAAATAGTTAAAGAACAACATATTCGTTTTGTAATAAAACAAAACAACATAACATTTACGGGCATTGGCTTTAATCTTGCCGATAAATTTCATTTACTTCAAAATAATAAACCATTAGATATTGTTTTTACTTTAGACATGAATGAATGGAATAACGAAAAAAAATTGCAATTAAAAATTGTGGATTTGAAATAAGTGTGTCATGTTGAGCTTGTCGAAACATAAACAACATTTATTCGCTTTCGACAAGCTTAAGCTGACATCTTAATTTCTACGGCAATAATTCTTCTGGAGTTACTTCTAACGCTTTTGCAATAAGTGAGAGATAAGAAACAGAAAAATTAACCTTTCCAAGTTCAACTCTGTTTATTTGTGAATAATCTTTATCGTTACATAAAAAAGCTAATTCGGTTTGGGTAAGACTTTTTTTCAAACGTAATTCTCTTATACGTTTGCCAATTCCTTTTAAGAAAACATCATCTCTGAAATAAACTCTTTTTGCTTTCTTTTTCACAAAGCAAAGAGAATTTATAAGGATAATTTGTCATAGGGACAATTTTCCCTATTTTTGAT
>Ga0116193_1003581_pt1 | contig 11146 bp, 4 predicted proteins | sample AD_UKC115_MetaG_FD_89892 | JGI IMG/M metagenome (GOLD analysis project Ga0116193, IMG submission 89892) | Active sludge microbial communities of municipal wastewater-treating anaerobic digesters from Hong Kong - AD_UKC115_MetaG | ecosystem: Engineered > Bioreactor > Anaerobic > Digestate | place...
ACTCAAAGAAAGCGAAAAACAACAAATTTCAATTTTACGGACACTGTCCGTAAAATTACAAAGCAATAATAATGAGAATGATACAATTTTCCGGTCAGTGACCGAAAAATCTTCGGAGCTTATGGAAGTCAATAATGAAGTGGGCTTTTCTATGCCTCCCCAAATAATTTTTTCTCGATTATCATATTCACATTTTTTGGAATTATTACGAGTAGAAGATCCGCTCAAACGTATGTTTTATGAAGTAGAATCCGTAAAAAATTGCTGGAGTGTTCGACAATTGGAAAAGGCGATTGATACGTTACTTTGCGAAAGGACCCAATTATCTATAAAGAAAGAATCCCTCATTGCAAAAATCAAAAATTTACCACCCAAAAGCAATCTCGAAATCATTCGCGACCCACTTAATTTGGAATTTTTAGGATTAGAAGGGCTTACAGAATATTCCGAAAGCGATTTAGAGGCAGCAATTATCAATCATTTGCAAAAATTTTTAATAGAATTAGGACGTGGGTTTTGTTTTGAAGCAAGACAAAAACGGATTTCATTTGATAACACTTATTACTATATTGACTTGGTCTTTTATCATCGCATTTTAAAATGTAATATTTTAATAGACTTAAAAGTAGGAACATTTACACATGCCGATTCAGGACAGATGCAAATGTACTTGAATTATTATCAAATGGAGGAAATGAGTGAAGGAGATAATCCTCCTGTTGGCATTATTCTTTGTGCCGACAAAAAAGATTCACTAGTCAAGTATGCAACCGCTCACATCAATGAACAATTGTTTGTAAGCAAGTATCTTGTAGAACTTCCCAATAAAAAACAATTAGAAGAATTTATCAATAATGAAATGATAAAATATCAATAATGATAAAATATCAATTAATATATAGAAAGAACTAAATACCAAAAAGTTATGGCAGAAAAAAAATTTATGACTTGCGACGGTAACTGTGCAGCAGCACATGTCGCATACATGTTTAGCGAAGTAGCCGCTATTTATCCTATTACTCCTTCTTCCACAATGGCAGAGTATATAGATGAGTGGTCTGCATCGGGAAGAAAAAATATTTTTAATGAAACTGTTAGAGTAGTTGAAATGCAGTCTGAAGCCGGTGCCGCAGGAGCAGTACATGGTTCTCTTCAGGCGGGAGCTCTTACCACTACTTATACGGCTTCACAGGGATTATTGCTGATGATCCCCAATATGTATAAAATGTCGGGAGAACTCCTTCCGGGAGTATTCCACGTATCTGCCAGATCTTTGGCAGCTCAGGCGCTTTCGATTTTTGGAGACCATTCAGACGTAATGAGCACTCGTCAAACAGGCTTTGCGATGTTGGCCACCGGTTCGGTACAGGAAATTATGGATTTAGCTCCTGTAGCGCATTTAGCTGCTATTAAAGGGAGAGTTCCTTTCCTTCATTTCTTTGACGGATTCAGAACTTCTCATGAAATTCAAAAAGTGGAAGTGACCGATCAGGATAAGGTTGCTGCTTTGATTGATCAACAAGCCCTGAAAGGGTTCCGTGATCGCGCACTTAATCCCGAACATCCTGTAACCAGAGGAACTGCTCAGAATCCGGATATCTATTTCCAAACAAGAGAGCTCCAAAACAGATTCCACGATGCAATTCCCGATATGGTTGCAGATTATATGAAGGAAATCAGTAAAATTACCGGTCGTCAATATGCTCCGTTTACCTATTATGGTGCTTCGGATGCAACGAATGTATTGATTGCCATGGGCTCTGTTACGGATGTAATTCGTACGGTAGTGGATAAATTGAATGCAGAAGGAGAAAAAACAGGTCTTATTTCTGTTCATCTTTATCGTCCGTTCTCAATTAAATATCTCTTTGACGTAATGCCGAAAACGGTTCAGCGTATTTGTGTTTTGGACAGAACCAAAGAAACCGGTGCTAATGGAGATCCACTATACTTAGACATAGTTGAAGCATTCCATAATAATAAAGATTTTGAAGGAAAACGTCCACTTATTATTGGCGGTCGTTATGGTCTTTCTTCCAAAGATACGACTCCGGCTCATCTTGTTTCTGTATTTAATAATTTAAAAGCTGCCACCCCTAAAAATCAATTTACGGTAGGGATTGTTGATGATGTAACTAATAAATCACTTCCTCTTCTTCCGGAATTTTCAATTCTTCCCAAAGGGACTTATGAAGCTAAGTTCTATGGATTGGGTGCAGACGGAACAGTTGGTGCCAATAAAAATTCAATCAAAATTATAGGTGATAATACAGATAAATATAGTCAAGCCTATTTTGATTACGACAGTAAAAAATCAGGTGGATATACCTGTTCGCATCTTCGTTTTGGCGACCATCCTATTCGTGCTCCTTATTTGGTGGGAACTCCCGACTTTGTGGCGGTTCATGTTCCGGCTTATTTGAGTAAGTATGATTGTTTAAGAGGACTGAAAAAAGGAGGCACTTTCTTATACAACTCTCCTTGGAGTGTAGAAGAAACCAAAAAACACCTTCCTGATCATGTGAAGAAATATTTGGCAGAGAAAGAAATCGAGATGTATATCATCGATGCAACCGGTATTGCAGAAGAAATCGGACTAGGTAATCGTACCAATACGATTCTTCAGTCTGCATTCTTTAAGATTTCAGGAGTAATTCCTTATGATCTTGCCGTAGATCAAATGAAGAAATTTATTGTAAAATCTTACGGAAGAAAAGGGGAAAATATTATAAAAATGAACAATGCGGCTGTAGATCGTGGAGGAGAAGTAAAGAAAGTTGAAATTCCTTCAGAATGGGCAAAAATCGAGGTTAAAGCCGAAAAAGATACTCGTGATATTCCTGATTTTATTAAAAATGTGGTAGAACCGATGTTGGCTCAAAAAGGAAATGATCTTCCGGTGAGTGCATTTACCGGTTATGAAGACGGAACCTTCCCCGCAGGAACTACCGAGTATGAAAAACGTGGAATTGCAGTTCATGTTCCCGAATGGCAACCTGCAAATTGTATTCAATGTAATCAATGCTCTTATGTTTGTCCTCACGCTGTGATTCGTCCTGTTGTGATGACGGATGAAGAGAAGAAAAATGCGCCTTCCGGAATGGAAACGCTTGATATTAAAGCTCCGAAAGAAATGGCAGGAATGCATTTCAGAATGCAAGTTTCTGTTCTTGATTGTACGGGTTGCGGTAATTGTGCCGATGTATGTCCGGCTAAAGAGAAAGCACTCATTATGAAACCGCTTGAATCTCAATTATCACAAACTAAAAATTGGGATTATGCTCAGAAAAAAGTAACTTATAAAGATCATTTGGTAGACAAAACGGCTTCTGTTAAAAACAGTCAGTTTGCGCAACCGCTCTTTGAATTTTCGGGTGCGTGTGCAGGTTGTGGAGAAACTCCTTACATTAAGGCGATTACACAACTCTTTGGCGAACAAATGATGATTGCTAATGCAACGGGATGTTCTTCTATTTACGGGGGATCTGCTCCGGCAACTCCTTATTGCAAAAATTATCAAAGTGGTTTTGGTCCTGCATGGGCAAACTCACTGTTCGAAGATAATGCAGAATTTGGTTTCGGGATGGCTACGGCCACACGTCAACTTCGCGATAGAATCGAACGCATTATGACGGAAGCTATTTCAGGTTGTACTTGTTGTTCAGATGAATTAAAAGGATTGTTTAAACAGTGGATCGAGAACAAAAACAGTACCATTGAAAGTAAAAAAATCGGTGATCAAATTATTCCTTTAGCTGAAAAATGTGATTGTAGCTATTGCAAAGAGATTATCGAATTGAAACACCTGTTGGCTAAAAAATCTCAATGGATTTTTGGAGGTGACGGTTGGGCTTATGATATCGGTTTTGGAGGATTAGACCATGTTTTGGCTTCCGGCGAAAATGTAAATGTTGTGGTTCTTGATACAGAGGTTTATTCCAATACGGGAGGTCAGTCTTCTAAAGCAACTCCTGCAGGTGCAGTGGCTAAATTTGCTACATCAGGAAAGAAAATTCGTAAGAAAGACCTTGGCATGATTGCAAAATCATACGGTTATGTATATGTGGCTCAAGTGGCTATGGGCGCAAACCAAAATCAGTATTTTAAAGCGATTAAGGAAGCGGAAGCTTTTGACGGTCCTTCTTTGATTATATGCTATGCTCCTTGTATTAATCATGGATTAAAATTAGGAATGGGACGTACTCAATATGAAGAAAAATTGGCCGTTGATTGTGGATATTGGCACTTATGGCGTTACAATCCGGAACTTGAAGACAAAGGTGAAAATGGCTTTGTTCTTGACAGCAAAGAACCGGACTGGTCCAAATTCCGTGATTTTATTATGAGCGAAGTACGTTATAACTCCTTGCTGAAAACCTTCCCGCAAGAAGCAGAAGAACTCTTCCGTGTTACAGAAGAAAACGCAAAATGGCGTTATAACGGCTATAAAAAATTAAGTGAAGGTAAGTAATACCTGAACTAATCTAAACATAAATAGTGGCTCATCTGGTAGCCACTATTTTTTTTTACCGGATAACAATAGTTTTTTATTTGCCGATTACCGGATAACTATGTACGGTTCAGCACGAAGCTAGGTTTTGCTCAGAATGAAGCTAGGTTTTTGTTCGAGGGAAGCTAGGTTTTTGTTCAAGGGAAGCTAGCAACCACAAATTCCTAAAATTATTCCTACTAATCATATTTTTATGAAAAATAGCAAGATTCATTTCAAGCAATTAAAATAGAATTTCCTCACTATATATGGATATTCTGAATGGCATTTTCAATACGTTTACTCACCTCAGAAATTCCCAAGAAATCAATAATATCAAATAAATCGGGACCTTTTGCAGCACCGACAATTGAAAGTCGCAAACAATTCATTATTTGTCCTGTATTGAGTTCGTGGGTTTGAATATATTCCATCGTCTTATCATGTGCGATGGTTTTGTCAAAGGGTTTGAGATCATTCAATAAACATTTGATTTCAGAAAGTCTTGATGCCGTATCTTCTTTCCATCTTTTTTTAATCACCTGTTCATCATAGTGGTCAGGGCGAGTAAAAAAATAGGAACTGTGGTCCCATAATTCATTGGCAAAATAGATTCGGTCTTTTACCATTTCGACTACTTTAATTACTTGTTCTATCGGGATTTGAATATTATGGTCGGAAAGAATCGGGAGAAATTGTTTTGCCAATTCATCGGTCGGCATAAGTTGAAGATATTGATGATTGAACCATTTTGCTTTTTCAAGATCGAATTTAGCTCCGGATTTGCTTATTTTTTCAATTGAAAATAATTGAATCAATTCATTCATCGTCATTATTTCCTGGGTCGTTCCGGGATTCCATCCGAGAAGTGCGAGCATATTAACGACTGCTTCAGGCAGATAGCCACTTTCTCGATATCCGGAAGAGATTTCACTGGTTTGAGGGTCTTCCCATCGGAGTGGAAATACCGGAAATCCAAGTCGATCTCCGTCCCGTTTACTCAATTTTCCATTTCCCTCAGGTTTCAAAAGTAGGGGCAGATGGGCGAATTGTGGCGCTTGCCAACCGAATGCTCTGTACAACTCTACGTGCAGTGGGGCAGAGGGCAACCACTCTTCTCCTCTGATGACATGTGTTATCTCCATTAAATGATCATCTACAATATTGGCCAGATGATAGGTAGGCATTCCATCCGATTTAAATAAAACTTTATCATCTAAAAGTCCGGAATGAATTGTTACTTTTCCTCTAATTAAATCATTAACTTCAATTTCTTGATTTTCTTGATGTTTAAATCTAATCACGTAAGGTTCTCCGGAGGCAATTTTTTGTTCGACCTCTTCGGAAGAGAGCGTTAAGCTATTACACATTTGGTGCCGGGTGTGAACATCGTACTGAAAAGTTCTTTTTTCTGATTCGGCTTCTTTTCTTTTTTTCTCAAGTTCGTCTGCGGTATCAAATGCAAAGTATGCATTTCCTTTTTCAATCAAGAGGTCAACATATTGTTTATAAATCTGTTTTCTTTCCGATTGTTTGTATGGACCGAATTTTCCACCAACATGAACGCCTTCGTTAAACTCAATTCCTAACCATTGAAAAGCTTCAATAATATATGCTTCTGCTCCGGGAACGAAACGTTGTTGGTCTGTATCTTCAATACGTAAAATCATTGTTCCGCCATTTTTTTTAGCGAAAAGATAATTATACAAAGCGGTTCTTACGCCTCCGATATGGAGTGGTCCGGTTGGACTGGGTGCAAATCGTACTCTGGGTTTCATGGAATTCTTATCTTTTAATTTGTAATATGGATAAGTTTTTTATAAAAAAAGAGGCCTATAATCCAGCCTCTTCTTATTATAATTTGGATTATTTTATTTTATTTTTGATAATAATAGACTCTATTATCAAGAATATCAGCTTTGTTTTTTAAATCTTCAAGAATCGTCATTTCATTACGAGTTCTACCGGTAACCATATTTTTTACAATCATCCGTTCGTAAACCAATCCTTGACTGGGTTGAGATTCTTCCATACTATTTATTTTAACTAAATAAATATAAAATTTACCTGAAAGAAGATGCGTCTTTTGGTCAGCCTGAAGTGTGAAGAGTTTTCCGATGGCACTATTCTCAACTTGAGCATTTTGATAAAGGTCTAATCCGTAGCTTAATGGAACACTGTCGCGTACAGCAGCGTTGTATTTGTTTGCAAGCTGTTCTATGGTGCTTCCTTTTTCCATCTCTTTTGTAATAGTTTCTTCTACTATTTGTAGTTTTTTCTTTGCAATCAGTTCTGCTTCGATTTCGCTTTTTACCATATCATACTCGGCAATTCCCTTTTCTTTGATATTACGTAGAGTGGCGACTGCAAATAAACGATTATCTATTTTGATAACATCGGAAATATCACCTAATTTTGTATCATCATTATAAGCCCAAGTAACAATATCACGGCAATTTTGCAGCTCTTGAATAGTGGCAGTCATTGAAGTTACACTAGTGCCTTTTAAAACTTGAATCCCATTTTTATTGGCAGTTTCAAGGAATTTATCCGGTGAGGTGCTTTCAGCAACCAATTGGTTTGCGCTTGATCTGATTTGAGAAATAGTTGCATCTGAAGCTTTTATTTCAGTAGGATAGATTACAAATAATCTCTTTTCAATAAGTTTTGTTTGTGCGAGTGGTTGGAAAATAATGTATGCTCCTTGATTTTCCTGAAGGTACGTGCTTTTTTGGTTGTATGCAAGAATGATAGAATCATATAATACACGATAGGTTGATTTTTCAGCCACCCATAAGGTTGAATCAGATGCATTTCTTCCTGCGAGATAGTTAGGCAATAATGAAAAGATAGCATTTGGCGACGATTTTAAAATTTGTTTTAAACTGTCGGCTTCCATTTTTGCTTGTTCTTGAGTTCTAGTAGAACCTGCATTTTGTTCTGTTTTATAATCAACCACGAGATATGCTACTTGTATGGAATCCGGACGCAAAGAGGAACCGTAAACTTTTCCGAAATACCACATTCTGTTTTCATAGTTAAAAGGTTCAATTATAGAACCTACAGGACGTTCAAAAATTAATGAATCAAGAGGTTCGAGAGCAATATCTTTCTTTTGGTAATAGGTACTGTCAACAGGACCTAACAGTTGGTCAATATTATATTCTTCAATTGACGGAGCAAGAAGAAAACGTGCATAAGATGATTTAACAGAATCTTCAATATGTTGTAAATCTTCATTACTTGGATTAATCGGGAAAATGGCGATATCAATATCGCGAGAATTTTCATTAATTATGTAACGATTTTTATGGTTTTTATACCATTCTTTGACTTCTTTAGGAGTAACGGTCGGGATAATATTTCCGAAAACCTGTGCATTTGGATCAATCGTGGCTAATGTGACCATTGCGGTTTTATTGTCTTTTGCCATTTTTTTGACTAAAACATCCGAAAAATATTCTGCAGATTGAGCAATAGAGAAATAACTTTGTCTTTTCAAATTAGAAAGATTCATCCGTTCAATAGCTTTAAATGCATTGTATAAATCTCTAACCTGTTCCTGATCTTTATAATCTTCAACATTATTAATGAAATTCAATGCAGTTTCAGCATTTGACATCTCTGCAATTACTGAAAAAAGTTTATAGAGAAATTGATTCGGCTGTTGGGAACGTATTGATGCTACCAATTCAGCGGTAGCATTTTCTATCATTTCATCCGTATAAGATAATCCTAGTTTTTCCAGCTCTTCATCCAAAAGTTGATCTTCCACAATTTGTGCCCAAGTCATTTCATGTACTTGAAAGGTTTCTGACTCCTCTAAAGAAGATTTATCATACATAATTTTCCATAATGCCGTATTCTGATCATACAACACTCTGTAATTATCATCCATTTTTTTCCCGTTAATACTCACTATCGTGTTTTTATCGGAAAAAGTTCCGGCAAGATTTGTGAAGTCTCCTACTAAAAATGCTAATAATGCAATACCAATAATAAACATTAAAAGTACACCATGTTTTCGAATTGTACCAATTGCTGCCATATCTGTCTGTTTTGATTGTTATTTTTATTTTAAGGGTGCAAAAATACATATTTTTTTTGATTTTGTAATAAAGAAAATTTACATTTAATTATTAATTATCATTATTGCTGTCATGGAAAAATAATAACCAAGAAAAATAATTAAAATTTTCTGATAATCAGTTATTCAATTATTCAGTTTTATCTATTAGGGCGTGTCGGCGATGCCGTTGGCGTTCGGTTCTAACTCCGCGGCCGGCAGTCGTGTGCCTGCAAAGCCGTAAAAGGAGCTTCCTTCGGGCGCTCTTTTGTGGCAGCGGTACATCGCCTTCATGACCTTGCGGGCTTTCCACCTAAGCGACTCACTTTTAGTAGTGTGTGCGTGTGGAAAAAAATGGACGTTTTGTTTTGTGGATATTATAATTGTATAAATTCCTGATTTTTTAAAAGAGAAAATTTTCATACGAAGAAAGAATTAAACAATTTTCTTTGCCCTTTCTGGCACCGGCGGCGAAGCCGATACCCCCTAATAATAATTAACTATTTCCTAATGAAAAAAACGCTTATTTTGTGTAAAAAAAATAATCATAATTGGATAAATATTGTATCTTTGCGATTTAATACTGATTTATCTTGTTAACTTATGCATTCACAAATAGATAACTAATCTTGTTTATTCATTTTTATTTTTAAGGATATGGCTTCGCACAAAGTTTTTTTTAGCACTTTCATCCTTGTTTTTCTTTTTATTTCATTGCAGGCGCAACCGCCACAGAAGATGAGTTATCAGGCAGTGGTTCGGGATTCGGGCAACCAGTTGGTAACGAATCAGTCCATTGGCGTGCGGATTAGCATTTTGTTAAACAGCGCCAACGGTCCGACCGTTTATGCGGAAAGGCATCAAACCGTAACCAATGGCAATGGATTAATGACACTTGAAATCGGTATGGGTTCCGCATTTCCCGGATATGTATTTGCAGACATTGATTGGGGAAACGGAGATTATTATTTACAGAGCGACATCGACCTGACAGGAGGTTCGCAATATACACTGAGCGGCACCCAACAATTGATTACGGTTCCTTATGCTTTTTTTGCGGGAAGTTCGGCAGACGCTTTCAGCGGGAGTTATGAAGATCTCACCGACCGACCAACCGGAAATCACACCGGAGATTTGTTGTATTGGAATGATGCTGATTCATCGTGGCACATTGTGAATGCCGGCTCTGAAGGACAGGTCTTGATGATGGGTCCCAACGGGATTCCGCAATGGAACTCTTCCAATTTAGTAAACAACAATCCTCCGACGGTTAGCACAGACTCGATTTCAGCATATACCGGCACTACGGCATACATCAATGCCACCATTGTCAATCAAGGAACAACGGGCATTATAGAAAGTGGAGTTTGTTGGAGCAGCACCAATCCGTTTCCTTCCATCGGGAACAACCATACCACCGACGGCTCTGGGATTGGCAGTTATGTAAGTTATATTACAGGATTAACTCCGAATACCACTTACTACATACGGGCATTTGCCACCAACAGCATCGGGACCGCTTACGGAGCACCGCTCAGTTTCACAACGCCCACAAATTGTGGAGTAGTCACCGACTGGGACGGCAACATATACAACACAACCTACATCGGGAATCAATGTTGGATGAAAGAGAACTTGAAAGTCACCCACTACTCCAACGGGGTTTCTATTGTAAAAGGAACATACGCCAACAATATTGAATACTCGACAAATGCCAATTATTACTTTGTATATAATGATGATACCAGCAACATTTCCAAATTCGGGTTATTATACACATGGAATGCCATGATGAATGGTGCCGGCTCCAGCTCGAACAATCCCAGCGGAGTACAAGGGGTTTGTCCTAACGGATGGCACCTACCAAGCCATGCTGAGTGGTGCCAGTTGGAAAATTACTTAGAGCCGGGAATTGACGGCACTTGTTCCACAACCGGCTATCGGGGGTCAATGGCCAAAACGATGGCGACTCCAAACTATTGGAGCAGTTATCCTTCCAACATGCTGGCTCCGGGGTATTGGCAAACCGACACTTCCAATTTCAACAACAGTGGCTTCTCTGCCATCCCGGGAGGAGTCATTACCAGTTATTATGATAATTATAATTATCGTGCTTCTTCTTCAGGTCAAAACAGTGATGCTAATTTCTGGAGTTGTACAGCCACGGGAAGCTATTCCGCTTATTACAGATCAATAGGTTATTCCAATCCGGGAAGTTATTCAAGTTCTTATTATCGATCCTACGCATTGAGTGTTCGTTGTTTAAAAAATTAAATTTTAACCTGATTAAAGAAAATGAGAAAAATAATTACCTTTTTAACACTTATTTTATTTGTCATCCTCACGATGGCGCAGCCACCTCAGAAGATGAGTTATCAGGCGGTAGTAAGAGATGCCGGCAACTTGTTGGTCACCAATCAGAACGTTGGCGTAAGGATTAGCATTTTAAAGAGCTTTCCCAACGGCATTTCGGTATATACAGAAACTCATCAGGTAACTACGAACGGAAATGGATTGATGTCCTTGGAGATTGGCACCGGTACTCCGACACCGGGCAGTGATTTTGCTGCCATTGATTGGGGCAATGATGA
>Ga0116193_1003583_pt1 | contig 11146 bp, 6 predicted proteins | sample AD_UKC115_MetaG_FD_89892 | JGI IMG/M metagenome (GOLD analysis project Ga0116193, IMG submission 89892) | Active sludge microbial communities of municipal wastewater-treating anaerobic digesters from Hong Kong - AD_UKC115_MetaG | ecosystem: Engineered > Bioreactor > Anaerobic > Digestate | place...
AACCCTTACTACAATCTTTAGTCTTTCAAAGGTGCTTGACTACAACCATCGAAAATGATTGAAAAAGTACAATCGCACATAAATCAGTAATTGATTATCGCTCTACTTAGAGTCATATAGTTATTCACCATCCATTTGCTTCTCCTCCAGCAATGCATCGAGCAGTATGGCATAATTGGCCAGGTCGAAAATGCTGTCGCGGATTGATTCATTCCTGGACTCGATGTTGTTTCCCAATAAAACGGATCAATTGAGATTTTCGGTGGACTTTCCTTTTCAGGTATAAATTTTAGCTAAAGGAAAAGGTCGTATCAAGTTTCCTGCAAGGCAGATCGGAAAGCTTTTATTTCAAAATTGACCAAAGCAACCATGATCCTGCCTTTATCTTTAATGCCGGAAACGGGCGCACAATCGGTACTTTTCTTCATCAGCACGAAGAATATTCTGATAGAAAAGGCGTTACACCAAAGGTTTCGCGTCTTTTTTTAAAGATGTTTTTGGATTCGTACTCCATCAGCAGCAAAAGCCCTGAAAATTCTTAGCGACTGGTGTTCTTATTCAATATTTCCCTGACAAAATCAACGATCCATTTTATCTTCATTTTCAATAATTCCCGTAAAAAATCGAGTCGAGGTAGGGTTTTGGATAACTCTGTTGTACTCCTGTCAGAAGGATCTTATGAAATTAATTATTACCAAATATCTGGAAGAGACAGCCACCGAGGCCGAGAAAGCCGCATTACTGGAATGGCTGCGCAAAAAAGAAAACCGGCTGGTTTTCGAAAAACACAAAGCGGACTGGAAAAACGGGCTGCAGCCAGACAGTTTCCCCGGCGAAAGTGCCGAGGTGTGGAACGAGATTCAATCCCGCTTGCTGGAGAAAAACTATACCGGATGGAAACAGTCCCGGAAGATTGGACAACTGCTGCGTTATGCCGCCATCTTCTTTTTTCTGCTCAGTGTCGGCACTGTTTCCTATATTGTTATCCATGAAACCCCCACGTCAGCCTCGCTTGCAACCCGCGTGATTGCCGAAAACGGACAGATCTCGAAAGTAGTCCTGCCCGATGGTTCGCTGGTTTGGCTCAATTCGGGTTCCATCCTGACCTACGGAAACAACTTTGCAACAACCGAACGCAACCTGCATCTGGAAGGGGAAGCTTATTTTCAGATTGCAGAAAATAAAAAAATCCCCCTGGTGGTTGGATGCGGCGGGCTCCAGGTCAAAGTTACCGGCACGGCCTTTAACGTTACCGCTTATCCGCATAAGAACAAAATCAGCGTTGTACTGGAAGAGGGGAGCGTGGAGCTGACCGGTGGCAAAAACAAAACTTTCGCCTACCGTTTGCGTCCCGGCGAACTGGCCGAATTCAGCAAGAGCGACCAAAGACTGTCTGTCAGTAAAACCAATCCTTACAAATATACTTCCTGGAAAGAGGGGATTATCAACATCTACGACCAGACCCTCGAAGAGGTGGTGGAACGCCTGAAAAACCGTTACAACCAGGAGTTTGAGCTGACCGAGGAAGTGAAGTCATTTCATTACACATTTACCATCAAAAACGAACCCCTGCAGGATATTATCGGGCTGATGGAAAAAATCACGCCGATAAAAGCCATACAAAGCGGTGAGGTAATAACTTTTAAACTGGACAAAAATAAACTGAAGATTATGAATAACTAATAAATAAAGCCGGACGATGCTGCAACACCGGCCGGCTCTTATTTATCACGATGAATGATAAATAATTTTTTAAAACTAAATCAAGTAAAATTATGGAAAAAATCCGTAGCAGGAGGCGAGGATTGCCTCCGTTTTGGAACAAATGCCTAAAAGTTATGAAACTAACCTTTTTGTTCTTATTTGTCGGGCTGATGCAGGTTTCGGCAAGCCTCTACAGTCAAACCACCAAACTAACCCTGGAAATGCGAAACCAGCGGGTAGTGGATGTGCTCGAAACAATTGAACAGCAATCGGAATTCCGGTTTGCCTACAGTTCCGAGTACATCAACCTGAACCGCCGGGTATCGCTCACCGTCAACGAAAAAAGCATCGAAGAGACCCTTCAGCTTCTTTTCAAAGATGCCGGGATAACTTATGTGATCAACGATCGTCACATTATGCTTTATCCCCAAAAGATGGGGTCAGAATCGGCTTCCGGACAACAACAGAAGTCGGTTTCCGGAAGGGTGACGGACAACTCCGGGTCCCCGCTCCCTGGGGTGACGGTGGTAATCAAAGGCACATCGGTTGGCACCACGACCGGAGCCAATGGAAATTTCTCGTTGAATAATGTTCCGGCAAATGCGGTTTTGGTCTTCTCGTTTGTGGGGATGAAAACAGAGGAAATTACGATAGGAAACAAATCTGTATTAAACTTAAGCCTGGAAGAAGAAAGTTTTGGGATTGAGGAGGTTGTTGCAGTGGGTTATACCCGGCAAAACCGGAGAGATGTTTCCAGCTCTATTGCCAAAGTTGACATGAAAGCGTTGGAAAATAATCCCTCCTCTTCCCTGGTAAGTTTACTTTCCGGCCAGGCCGCCGGTTTGCAGTCGGTGGTGCGAAGCGGCACACCTGGCGCTGCCGGCAGTGGGTTGGTTATCCGAGGAAACACCTCCCTTTCTGCGTCTGACGGTATAGCAGGGATCAGTAATCCACTGTATATTGTGGATGGAATTCCGATGTCGTTGCAGGATATTGCCGGGTTTGATGTATCGCAGAATGATTTTCTGTCAACACTAAACCCGAACGAAATTAAATCAATCGATATTCTGAAAGATGCGGCAGCCACCGCGATCTATGGTTCGAGAGGTGCCAACGGCGTAATCGTGATAACGACCAAAAGAGGGGTAAGCGGAGAACCCAGGTTTTCAGCAAGCGTAACCGAAGGCGTGATCTTCTCGCCCGAGAAACTGGAAGTTTATATTGGCGAAGCTGAAAGACAGGAAAAGTTACGGATGTATGAAGAAACCCTGACCAACCTGTTTGGCAATCAAGCCTGGGTCGATGTTCGAAATGGACTGGAGGTTATGGGTTACATGCTTCCTTCGGTTTTAACAGACAAATACAATCCTGCCTTTAACAACGCCTACAATTTCCAGGATATGTTCTATCAGTCTGGTTTTACCCAAAACTACGACCTGAGCATGGACGGCGGGAGCAACAATAATTCGTATCGTATTGGCTTAAGCCATTATGATGAAAAGGGTGTATTGGTCGGTTACGGCTTTTCGAGATCCACGCTGAATGCCAGCCTGGTAACCGACATCAACAAATATTTGCACAACGATTTTATGATTCGTTACAGTTTCCTCGACAGAAAAGGGGGGCTGAATGATTACATGAAGGCGATGCCAACCAGTCCTACCAATCTTCCTTCTTCCTTATTTTACCGCACTCCCGAGGAACTGGCCCGCATGTCTGGAGAATTGGGCGAGGCGTACAATAAAAATGTATCGCACAGTCTTTCGATGAGCGATGCCCTGCGGGTTAAATTCTCCGAATATCTGTCACTTGACAACCAAGCCTCCGTATCGCTGATGTTTGGTGCCAACAACTATTTCATTCCCACTACGGCCCGATCAGACAATAAAAGCTACGGACAGTCGCAGTCCAGTACCAATTCTTCTTTTAACGTGAATTCGGTGTTGAATTACCACAGGGTGTTCAATGATCACCGGCTGACCTTTCTTGCCGGTACCGAGTTAAATTCAGATGTGCAGCAAATGTCCTGGATTACGGCAGACAATGGGACGTCGGACTATTTGAAAGTAATACAGGGATTCCAGAAAGTGGACATTAATGGTTATTCAAATATTGTAACCACCAATATGTTATCGTTTTTCGGATCAGCAAGCTACGGGTTTAAAGAAAATAAGTATCAGGTTGAAGGGGTGATCCGCCGAGATGCCTCTTCCAGATTTGGCGCCAACAACAAGTGGGCAACCTTCCCTTCGGTAAAAGTTCATTGGGTATTCTCGAAAGAGCCCTGGATGGAGGCTCAGTCAGATTGGCTCGACTTCGGGAAAATCCGCGTTTCTTACGGTACCTCAGGTTCTATTGCCGGCGATCCGCTGCTCCAGTATAACTCTCTGATCAGCACCAACAATGTGGGAGCTGGTATGAATAATATTTATGCCAACAAAATGGATGTCAAAACTTACGGAGGCCAAACAATTTTAATTTCCGACTTTAACAAGGTATCCAACAAGAGCCTCTCGTGGAGCAAATCAGAAGAGATCAACTACGGTATTGACCTTGAACTGCTTGGGAAACGCCTGTTCGTAACCGGAGACATCTATTCCAAATACATCTCCGGCCTGGTTTACACTTCGTACCTGCCTCCCTACCTGGGATTCTCTTCCATTCAGTCAAATCTCGTGGATATGATCAGCAATGGCTATGAAATGAGCTTTACCGGCTATTTATTCCCGCGAACCAGTGATTTCCAGTGGGAATGGACAGCTAACTTCTCCAGAAACAAAACCATTATTGCAAATCTTGGCAACGGGGGACGTGATTATATCGACGGTGATTACGCCTTTGTGGTAGGAAGGCCAGCGTTCCAGTATTACACCTACGAATATGTTGGCGCTCTCGATTCCTATGATGATCTTCCGGTGAATCCGGCTACCGGTGAAGCCTTAAAATATTTATGGGCTGATGCCGGTTTGGCGCTCGGTCTTCAAGGGAAAATCTTCCCCGGCATGCCGCTGTTTACGGATGTAAATGGTGACTACATGATTGATGGAGGTGACTATGGATATGATAAGAAGATTATCGAAAACAAATCTCCGGAGCCAGATATCATGGGGGGACTTCACACCACACTGAGATATAAAGGATTGTCGTTGAGGGTTCAGTCTTCTTTTGCCTTCGGACATCACATCTTTAATACCACCCTGCAGGAACAGTTGTCTACTTACGATGATAACGTGGCCTTTTTCACCAAAGCATTGTACAAGGTCGACAGTGACAAGTTCTGGAAAGAATCAGGAGATAATTCCTATTATCCTATGCGATACGTAAGTTATTCCGATGGTGGTTCAGTCAGGGCGTTCCGCAGATCATCCATGTTCCTTGAAAAAGGTGACTACTGGAGCCTGGACAACATTACATTATCCTACAATCTTCCGAAGAAACTGTTATCCTCTTTGAAAATCAGAGGAATAAACATGTATGGAACAGCCCGGAATGTGTTCTTGTGGAAAAAGTCCGGAGTTTTAGATCCGCGCGCCGTGTCCAAAACAGGTTACTATAACGGAAATGGTTATCCGATCTCACGGAGTGTAATTATGGGATTTCAGTTTCAATTTTAAAAATTAAGCAACATGAAAAGAATATATATTTTCCTTTTATTATTTCCATTTTTATTAAATGGATGTACCGATTTTCTGGAGCCGGATCAGGTAAATCTGGTTTACAATGAGGTTTTCTGGAAAAATCAGAATGATGCAGAACGTGCACTCAACGGGGTATATGCTTTATATCGCGGGGTGATGGTTGACGGGAACTGGTATGAAAGAGGCGATGCCACTACCGGTTTTTTCAACAGAGGATGGAATGGCGGCTCCAGCGATGCGTTATACAAACCGGGAGATTTCAGCAGTGCTTCATCCACCCAAAGATCCTGGGGAAACCTGGAAGGATTGTCTGATTGGTCCGATTTTTACAAGGTTATTGCCCACGCGAATCTGGTGATCAAAAAGATCGAAGGAATGTCCGATGATCTGTTCCAGGAGGGGAAAAAACAGCAGTTCCTCGGAGAAGCCTATTTCATGCGAGGATTAGTTTATTTCAATATTCTACGAATCTGGGGGAACGCTCCTTATATCAGTGATGCCATCGAATCTTCAACCCAGGTTATCAATGACGACTTAACACCGGTGTTGATCGGGAGGACCAAGGATACCGATTTGGCTGCTAACATTCTGGAAGATATCGAGAAAGCCATCCAGATGCTTGACTACCAGCAACCCGGAACCGCAGACTGGGGAATCAGGGCCAGCCGTGCTTCAGCAGAAGCGCTGTCCGGACATGCTAACCTGTGGATGCACTTTTTGGCTACCCGCGATAATCTGGCCAATCCTGGTCAATATCTGACCAAAGCGGTCACTTCGCTCGAATCCTTAAAGAACAACGGCGGGTATATCCTGGAGAGCTACGAAGGAGCAGATGCCCTTACTCGTTTGTACAAAGGACAATCTGCAGAAGCAATTTTCGAACTGAATATTTCATCCGAACAGAATGAGTCGTACAGAATTGATCATGGCGGGGTGGTTCGTTTAACCTGCAAAGTGGTTTCACTCGACGGCGATGCCACCAAAGACAGATCTTCCAGCGTAAATTTCGTGCCCAGATCACAAAAAGAGCTGATCTATCCCGATTACGATTTTGATCAGAGAACGGGAGACCGGCGGGCAAACCTGTTTTTCGACGTCTGGTATTCACATTACAATGAGCCGTTTAGCGACGTAAGCTCAACCTCAACCGACCGTAATCTGGTAACGTGGATGAAAAAATATTCGATGATGACAATTGATGCTTCACGGGCCTGGAATGAGTACAGCGCTTACTTTGCCGAAGCCAATATCCCGGTTTTCAGATACACGGATGCTATTCTCCTGCTGGCCGAGGCCTATGCAAAGTCGGGGCAGCCAGGAAAAGCAGTTGATATTGTGAATACGATCAGAGAGCGGGCAGGCCTCACACCCTACACCGGCGACAATCTTCTTAAGGAAGTACTGCAGCAAAGGATCAGTGAATTGATTGGAGAAGGCCAGATCTATTTTGACATGGTGCGCAACAACTATTTCCCAAATCCGCAGGTAATGGACCAGGCACGCTATCAGCAGCAGGGATATTACTGGCCGGTATCTGGCAACATTCTGGTATCCAATAAAATGGTATCACAAACACCGTATTGGAATGGTAAAACTTCATGGTAGTTAATCGAAATAAAAAATTGAATGTTATGAAAAACAAATTATATATAGGTCTTGCTTGGGCTACTATATTTTTTGCAAGTAGTTCTTGTTCGGAGGATTATATTATTGGTGGAGAGGTGAACGAAACCAAACAACTTAGTATGACCACCTTCGACCTGCTAAAATCGATGGAAGAGACAAAAAATGTGGCAATACTTTTTGAACGGGCAGGTATGAAGGAGCTTGTGAATGGCGACGTTACCATCATTTCTCCCAGCCAGTGGTCTATCAACCGCTACCTGCGCCGCAAACACAACCAGAATCTCAGAAACAATCCTTCTGCGCCACCTGTAACGATGGATGACATTTCAGCTCAGGAGCTTCAGAAAATGGGAATGTACATTTTGCCCGGCAAATACTGGCGTGAAACAATTCCAGCCGGAGGCATCAACCTGGTTGCCCATGACGGAACGGAGGTCCGCCTTACCCTTGATAAAACCAACACGGATCCGGGAGCCGCCTGGGATGGTTCCGGAGTACCAGGAAGCGGATACCAGTATTCCAACTTTATGCAGCAGGTGCCTTACCTGGTTAAAGTTCATTTTAAAAGAGGAGCCAACTGGGAGATGACCCCGGATGACCGGAACCGGCTGACAGGTTATTACGACAATCCTGAGTGCGATCATGTTTACCGCATGTATGTTTCGGATATCCTCACCTCAACCGGGGTGGTACATGTCATCTACTCCGGCGATTACGGCTATTCCGACCACTATTATTACCATTCACTATTCTTCTTCGGATTAAGAACGGATGATAAACTATAACCTTAAAAATATTTTGCTATGATTAAGAATATAACTCTTGTTTTATTGGCGATATTACTCGTTTCCTGCTTTAAGGAACCAGATGGTGCAGGTTTTTTGAGTGATAATATATATCTGAAAGGTGCAGACACCATTTATGTACCGATCGGAGGGAAAGGCGAAACAGATTATGCCTGGCTTGACGGCTCTTCAGAACCGTGCAAGTTTGAAATTGAAAATGTGCGGGATATCAACGGAAACCGTTCAGAGCAATTTTTTAAAGAATACACCTACCGGACCTGGATCAAACCGTATGACTTCATGACAGACAAAACAGAGGAGGCGGTGATGGCTAAACTGGAAGACCGACTGATGCCCTGTTTTATGATCAACCCGGTAAACGGACAGTTGCAGTATGTGGAAAGCACCTCCAACCTTGCTTCTCCCGGCGACGTTTTTCATGTAGACGTAAAAGTTACAAACTCTAAAGGATCAAAAGTTTACGACGAATACGCCACCTTAAAACTGACGACTGACCGCAGAGCCTTCGTACTTAATGAGATCATCAATGGGGTTATCGTCGTCAAAAACGGGGGAAACAACTTCGTTCTGTATGACCAGATCAACAGCACAAATCCAAAATTCACCGAACGCCGGGATAACATCTATGCCGACAACGGAAAGGAGTTTGCCCGGATCAGAAAAAAATCCGATGAACCGAAGATCGGCATCAAGGTGATTTTCAGATTGACCGACAGCAAAGGAAAAGTTTTCAACAGTGCAGATTATGCCACCTATGCAGCCGGCACCTACAGCTACATCGATCATTCCATTAACCGGCAGAATACAGCCGACGGTATGATTCTGGAGTTTCCCACGACTCCCTGGCCCGTGCAGACCAACTTTATGTCTTACCTGAAAGGACCTACCGCAACCGATTTTAAATCACTGGATATCCAAACGTTATCTAACGACTTCAGGGCTGGTAAGATCCCCAGCCTGGTCAGCCCGCAGGCCTGGCCCGAAAACAATTGGGCTGATGCATCAGCCTGGTATGTCCGGATTCGCTCGGTTATTACTTTTTATGAAAGTGGTACCTGGGAAATTACCTGCCAGATACCTTACACCGCCATTGATGGTAATTTTTAGCACAACCACAAAGGAAGGTGCCAGTCCACCTTCCTTTGTTTAAATCTTTCTCATTTTTTTGCCTTAAACCTGACGTTTTTTAGAAACCACGTGGAGCTGACATCAGTTTGAACGAAACAAACCTCACTTCTTGTTAGGCTGCAAACCCGGCACTTGCTGATGCCACTCAGGGTTTTGTCAGGGCAAAATCACTATTTTTTTAATACTGTTTAAATAGATTCACACCAAACAAATGGAAAACAAAATCATTTTTACCCTCTGCCTCATTTTTTCATTCAGTATAATCTCCTGCACTCCCGACAAAAGCGCCAAACAAACTGCGGCCAGGGTGGTTAAAGTTGCGGTGGTTATTCAGGATCCTGTCGTAGACGGGAAACGGATGCATGAAACGTTTAAAACGCCCGGCTACTCTTTTGCCTGGCACGACCCCTGGAAACTCACCCAGGAATACGAACTGGCCCTTGAAGAGGTCAGCCACGGTACCATCGACTACCAGATCACTGAAATCATCGACACGCATGAATACTTTACCTTTTTGCGCAAATCGGGCGAAATGCTGTCGGAACAACGGGTTGTGGAACTTTTGCAGGAACCCGGATGGGAAACGCTGAAAACGGAAGGAGCCGGATTTGACTACAAAGCGTTTGTAGAACATTTTGGCTTCGATAAAATGCGCGACGAAGGAAAAATCCATGAAGTGTGGGTGTGGACATTTCCCTATGGCGGCATGTGGGAGTCGAATATGATGGGCGAAGGCGCCTTCTGGCTCAACTCGGAACCGACCCCAAACGTCAACTGTACCGACCTGCTTTGTGTGATGGGACTGAACTACGAACGCGACCTGGCCTGCGCCCTCGAAAGCTACGGACACCGGTTTGAATCGGTTATGATGCAGGTTTACGGATGGTGGGACTACGAAAACAAATCTTCAAAACAAGAGCTGACCAATTGGGAAAAATATGCCGGCTACCAAAAAAACTATACAAAATTTAACCCGGAAGCCGTCCACATCGGAAATATCCATTTCCCTCCCAACGGAGAAAAAGATTACGACTGGAAAAATCCGGCCCGCGTAAAAACATTTGCCGACAACTGGCAGCATTATCCCGACATCAAAGAAGAGAATCCGCGCGAAATCGACTGCTCCGAATGGGGTTGCAACCATTTGGGCTACATGAAGTGGTGGTTCAGCCATATTCCGCACTTTGAAGGGATCAACCCCGGCGACAAAAAACTCAACAACTGGTGGCTTTACGTCGTCGATTACAACGCAGCCCGACAGCTCGAAAAACAACCCTGAAAAGAGGCCGCGGAGCCGCCGGATCCTTCCGGAACCGACACCCCGCCGTTGCGGGAAACAAAAAAACAACAGCTGGAGTAAAACCGGTTAATACTAACATCTGTAAAAAAAAGCTTATGAAATTCAAAGTTTCCCTGTTGCTTTCGGTCATTCTGTTTACTGCCTGCAGTAAACAACCGGTAACCATCGAACGTTTGCTGAATGAGATGACCAGCCGCGAAAGCCTGGCCCAATTCCCCGATCCCGGCTTCACCCTGAAACAATTCAGCAGCTACGACAGGGCCACCCAACACCCGGGCGATCCCTCGTGGTTTGCCAACTGGGACCGTTCGATGTTTATCCGCACCGATACGGTAAACGGCAGAGAGGAATATGTGATGTTTGATGCCGAAGGGCCAGGTGCCATCGTACGGTTCTGGATGACTTTTGCCGGAGAAAACTCAGGAAAAGGGATCCTGCGCATCTATTTCGACAACCAGGAAGAGCCGGCCGTGGAAGGAAAAGCTTTCGACGTACTGAGCGGGAACCTGCTAGTTGGAGAGCCGCTTGCCGCTTCGGTTTCCGATTCAACCAACTATGAAAACCGCGGGCACAATCTCTACTTTCCGCTGCCTTACTCCACCCGCTGCAAAGTGACCTACGAAAGCAGCAACATCAAAGATCCCGGGGCAAAAACCGGCGGCGAAGCGGTATATTACAACATCGGTTACCGCACCTACCCGCCGGATACCCGCGTCATCTCCTTTTCTGCAGAGGAGCTGGCCAAAGCCACCGCAACCATTGAAAAAACCCAGCAGCGCCTTGCCTCCCGCGACCGTGGCCTCGATCGGCTAAACCTCGACACCATCCGCATTGCCGGGATAATTGACGGAGGCGACAGCCTGGTACAAACCCTGACCGGTAACAAAGCCATCCGGATGATAAAAATAAAGATCGATCCGTCGATCGACCCGCAAAAACTGAGG
>Ga0116193_1003586_pt1 | contig 11145 bp, 16 predicted proteins | sample AD_UKC115_MetaG_FD_89892 | JGI IMG/M metagenome (GOLD analysis project Ga0116193, IMG submission 89892) | Active sludge microbial communities of municipal wastewater-treating anaerobic digesters from Hong Kong - AD_UKC115_MetaG | ecosystem: Engineered > Bioreactor > Anaerobic > Digestate...
CCCCTGTTTTTTGTCCGTATTTTTCTTCGAACTCTTTTGACCGTTTGGCCAGCAGCCTTTCGTCGGGATCGCACAGGTAGGCCACCTCTACATTCTCGAGGCGCTGCAGCCCTTCGATATGGTTTTTCCCTCTGCCGTTAATTCCCAAAACCGCCGCGCGGACCCGGTCGTTGGCGCCGAACGCATGCGCAGGGATGATGGAGGGAATTGAGATTACCGCCGCGGCTGTAGCTGTTTTTTCAATAAACTTCCGGCGGGAAAGCGAATGGTTATTATTCATGATAGGTAGGTATTAGTTTTCGTTTTTAAAACTAACAAATAATTCGGAAAACGATTGCAGAAGAAACGGTCATTTCCCGAACGGTGAAGGTCGAAAATGACAATATCCGGAGGCTGGTCAGGAATTGAACCGGGCAGAAAAAAAAAAGGGAATTGATTTTTCAATTCCCTTTTGGTAGTAGCGGGGACACGAATTTCTACCTAAATATCTCATTTTGACTGTCAGTATTTTATAAAACCGTTTTCCGGTATTTTTTGTGCTCCATGGCGCAGTTGTGGCGCAGTTGCGGCGCAGTTGAATTTTATATATCTTCCATCTTCCTCTTATTATACACTACTGCCAGCCTGAAGCTTTCTTTTTTTCTCTGATGTCTTCAAGACACTCGATATATTTTTGTCGATATTCATCTCTTTCTCTTATAAGATCATCAATTTTTTTTTGCATCATTTCGCAATTTGCACAGTTGGCTTTAGTTGCGACTTCCTCATTGTCAAAGTAATATGCGATAGTTCGTTTGAAGAAAACAGCTAATTTTTCAACATCATTTGCCGACCAATTTCCCTTTTTGTACCTATCAATTGTTGTAGTATATGGTATTTCAAGAATTTCCGAAAGATCCTTCATTGACAAATTCTTGTAATTAATATCCGACTCTATTTTGTTTGTATTGAGCATTTTATATTTAAAATGATTTCAAATTACAATTTTCCGTTACGAAATATTGTAATCGTATTCAGTTTATTGTATCTTGGTATTACTAATTTATTAATAAAGTATGACCACACCAACAGCAAATAGTATGAATATTTTGCTTGAAAAACCAACCAAAATGGTCTGTGCAAAGGTTCCTTTGCGGATGAAAGAAATGGTTGCAAGAGCTGCCTTGAAGCTCAATGTCAATGCATCGCAGTATATCAAAATTGCGATTATGGAAAGACTTGAGAAGGATTTGAAAGAATAACAAAAGCCCGGGTAAACGGTGCTACCAACACCTATCCGGGCTTAAAAAAAAGTTGATATGGAAACAAATGTATTAAAAAGAGACAAACAGGCCATTGTCCCGGCCGGAATTTTTGAAGGGACAGAAGCGTTCTGGCTCAATAATGAAAAATGGGTATTGCACAATGGTAAGGTACAGCGTTTTGTCGATGCGCCTGGTAAAATTCAACGAATGATTGCTGAAGCTTTTTTAAATGACACACGCAGTCGGGCATATCTGAGAAAGACAGGAATTACACAATTCCGACAAGCGTTCGATATGTGGTACAAGTGCGTGGTTGGTGGACTTGATTATGTACCGGATTTTGTATATGACACGGGGATAAAAATGAATCCTGACGCATTCAACAATACCTGTGCAGAGAGTTGTATTCATCGTGGAAAGTTTTGTAGCTGCAAAGCTGCTCTGAAGAATTATGAGGTCGATACAATTCTTGCGCTAAAGCTGGGGCAGACGATAGAAGAAACAGCAAAGATGCTTTACGTATCAGTGCCTGGATTAAAAAGCAGGATTGAAAAAATTAAAGAAAAACTGGGGGCGTCAAATATGGCTTCTCTGATCGCGAAGGCTTCGGCTTTAGGTATTTAGTTCTTTGATATTTAAAATAAGGCAGGCAGGTTTTTATAGAAGTTGTTTTAGTTTTTTTCATAGCAACTGGGTGAAATTGATTGGTTGATTTTGGTTTTTACTGCCTGCCTTTTCAAAATATAGCCTGTGAGTGCAGTTTTAAGGGAGGAGGCAGCCGGGGCAAGGTTGAGAATTGTGAGAGTGGCCCCGGCTTGCTTTTATCAAATGACAAATCAGCAAAGGAGAAGCAATGAAAGAAAACAAATTTCATGGAGACTACATGCTTGTAGATGATAAGAGTCATCGATACAAGCGTAAACGCGTGGTCATTGTTTTTTATAGCCTTGGAGGAATAATACTGATCATCGTGATTTTATATTTTTTAAAATAAACATCAATGCAACACTTCCCCGGGGCAGAGGCTCCGGGGACTTTAACTAAAAAAACTATGGAAAAAAACTATGCTGAAAAAACTGGTCCTGGTACCATCGCTATACACTGTGATTTAATTGCTGCAGAAAGAATTTATGAAGGTATTTGTAAAGTTTTCGCAGAGTATCCTCCGGTCTGCCCATCAAACTGGAGAGAAGAAAAGAGGAAGCTGAGCAAGCTGAAAACAGATATTGAAGCGTTACTTCCAGCGGAAACCCAAACTCAAAATGACACATCATGGGAAAAATGAAAGAATTCTTTCATGACGAAATCATTGAGCAATTACGCGACAATGTTGTAGATGAAAGCGATTGTGATTCAAAACTGTTTTGGAAGATCGGAGATTATTCCTTATGTATTGATCCTGTCCAAAAAACTGTTTTACTGATAAGAGACACTGCCGGATCTCCAATCATACAGCGATTTCAAAACGAAAGAGAGTTTGAAACGATTATGAAATTTGAACACACTAATATTTCAAGGCAGGACTTTGCAAACCACTTCGAAAAAGTTGCTAAAAACTTACAAACCTTTTAAACATTAAAACCATGAAGCTTCTTTACAAAGGCCTCTATGTCAAGCTAGTTCAAAAAAAATATGCAGAAATTGAAAAACTCTCAAGATTATCTCTATAAAGCATTTCGATTTTTGGATATTGAAATTGTACCCATCCCTGATTCTAATAAACTTTACATGAACTGCATGGAATGTTGCTTTAAGGATTGCTGCGAAGGTGGGAGATATGATATCCCTCATGCTTTTGAATTTGAAAACAATATTGAGTATTGCTGTTCTCATTCACATCACTACAGTTCTCTAATAAAGATAAAACCATGATTCAACCTGAGATTATAGAAAAGATTAAAGCATTGTCAAGGCTTGAAGATGTTATTGAGGGTCTTAAACGCTCTGGAAAACAGCTCTACACGTCATGTCCGAAATGCGGAAAAATTGATAACAAAAAAAGAAAAGGGTTGATGCTCGATCCGTCGAAGCAAATTTGTAAATGTTTTTCGTGTGGTTGGGGAACAAATAACCCGATCACCTTTTTGATGGAAACAGAAGGGATCAACTATCAGGAGGCGCTGGGGATTCTTGCAAATATTCATAATATTGATTTAGAGAACAATGATGACCGTGAAACCCGGTTGAATTACGAACGCGAACTGAAGCGAAAAGCGCGTGCTGAAAAGATAGTTGAAACATTTGCTGATCGACAGCTTAGAGAATCTGGACTCTGTACTGAAGATGTCGAGGTCGAATTCTCGGAAGCTGATGGATCTCTTCACCGCCGCCCTGCTTTTCTTTCAGGCACACGCGACCAGTATGGAAATTTTACGCCAGGGAAAGGCGACGACATGCTGATCTATTACCACGATCTTGATGGCAAACAGGTGATGTACCGGCCCGACAAAGCGTTCGGGGCAAAAATGAAACCATTAATCAGGGTGCGTTGGCAAAATCCGGAACTGCATAAAGACAAGGATGGGAGGGCTATCAAATATCAAAGCCCGGCCGGATCGGGTAGTCATATTTACATCCCGCAAAAGATCCGCGAGTATTACAAATTTGCAAAACCCATCGATACGCTCTTTATCCAGGAAGGTGAAAAAAAGGCTGAGAAGTGTTGTAAACACGGCATTTTTTCAATCGGGATTATGGGGATCCAGAATATTGGCGGAAAAAACCGCCCCCTCCCTGCCGAAGTGCAACTAATAGTACAAAGGTGCTCTGTGAAACAGATCATGTTTGTATTAGATTCAGACTGGGACAAACTTTCGTCAAATCTTAAAAATGGGGACCATATTGACGAACGTCCGAAAAGTTTTTTCTATGCCGTTAAAAATTACAAGGAGTATATGCAAACCCTTGTGAACATTGGTATTTCTGTCGAAATATGGTTTGGTTACGTTCGGCCGGCCGAAGTCGGATCAAAAGGGATCGACGACTTGATGGTGCAGCAATTGCCGGGAAACGAAACGTCGCTTGTTGAAGATATCAGCTTTGCCATGCATGACAAACAGGGCGCCGGCAAATACGTGCAAGTACACAAGATTACGACAATGAACGATCAGCAGCTGGCAGATCTGTGGTTATTGAATGATCCAGATGAGTTTGTCAGACGACATCGTGAAGAAATAGGTCATCTCAAGGAATTTTTTCTTCGAAAATTTAAGCGTCGCATCACTGAAGAGGGTAAGCTTGAGATGGCGCAGAAGTTGATGCCGCATGAGCAATATTGGGAAGAAATGATTCGTCAAACCCGGGATGGCAACGATCAGACACAACTCTCTTTTAATTATTACAACTGTTTCAATTTTTTACACAACCGGGGATTTTACCGCATCAAGATGAAGTCAAACACCTGGGATTTTATACATATTGAAAACCGCGTGGTGTACAAGGTCGACAATTATGCCATCAAAGACTTTGTAACAGAATTTACTGAAGAAATCAAGGAGATCCCCGTGTTGAATATGATTTACCGAGGCGGTCCGCAATATCTTGGTCATGAGAAACTGAGCAACCTTAAATTTACTGCTCCTAGTTTTGAAAGGGCGACAAAAGAAAGTCAGTGTCTTTTTTTTAAGCATAAAATCTGGGAGATAACAGCAGATGGCATTACTGAACTCACCTATGCAGAGTTTAAAAATCATGTGTGGGAAGATAAAATCATACATGCTGATGTTAAGTTGAACCAGGCGGCGATGGTTGAGATAACCGTGATGACAGATGAAATCCGCGCGAAAACACCCGCGGAATATCATCACATTGAAAACGGTGAGTTTTTTGTCGACATCACGGAAGAGGGGGACAACTGCCATTTTCTTCGTTTTTTGAAAAATACCAGCAACTTTACCTGGAGGCAGGAGAAAAAATACAAAAAGACCGGTGATGAAGAAGATGCTCCGCTGCTTGATGAACTCTTCATGAATAACCGGCATCTTGTGAATAAGCTCACCGCGATGGGCTATCTGCTTCATGACTATAAAAACGATTCAGAACTAAAAGCCGTTATTGCCATGGACGGGAAAATTTCGGAAGTGGGCGCAAGCAACGGGCGTACCGGCAAATCGCTGTTTGGCAGGGCCGTGGAGCAGGTCATCCCACAGGTATATATTCCGGCAAAGAATAAACGCATAACAGAGGATAACTTCCTGTACGGTGACGTGACAGAAAAAACGAAAAACATCTTTTTGGATGACGTGCGTGCTAACATTGATTTTGAATTTTTCTTTCCGGTTATCAGCGGCAAGCTGAAGGTAAACCCCAAAGGCGGCCAGCCGTTTACCCTCGACCAGGCCGACACCCCAAAGCTATTGATCACCACAAACCATGCCATCAACGGACAAGGGAGCAGCTTCCGCGACAGGCAGGCTTTTATGGCATTTAGCGACTATTACAACGACGAACACAAGCCGATTGACGACTTCGGCGTGAATTTTTTCACCGAGTGGGAGCAGGATCAATGGAACCTGTTCTATAACCTGATGGCAAACTGTCTGCAGCTGTATTTTAAGAGCTTGCGTGACGGCTGGGCAGGCAAAAATAAAGGCATTGTTGATCCGCCGATGGAAACACTTGAAAAACGGCGACTTCGGCAGCAAATTGGCGAGGAATTTATGCAATGGGCCGAGATTGCTTTTGCAGTTAATGCAGATGGCAGCCCGATTGACGAAAACAGTTGGATTAACAGGCGCATCAGCCGGAAGGAGCTGTACGATGCTTTTCTCGATGAATATCCTGGTGCACGCAAGTACATTACCCCGACGATGTTTAAAAAGAAAACGGTATTCTACTGTAAGTATAAGGGTTTTCACTTCAACCCAAACCGGGCAAATGAAGATGGCATTGAATTTATCACCTGGTTGAAACACAACCCGGGACAAAGTTTTGAAGGTGATGCCGACAAAAGCGGCGGCATTGAATACTTCACGATTGCAAGTAATTTTTGGACAGACACTTTTTAAAAATGATTATGGAAAAAACAATTAGGTTTCAGGACAATTGGAACAAAAAATTATGCTGCAACTACTTTACCACGCTGCGACTTCACAATCCTGTAAAATACAAAGCAGGCAATCAGCATAAGTTGCTTTTACAGGAAGCCGGAATCTGGCGCGACTATGGCATGGTCGAGGTGGTAAGTGTGCGCGTGGTCAGGATGCATCAACTGAACGAATTTATTTGCGGGCTTGATTTCGGCGCTAGCATTGATGATTCAAAGGATATTCTATTCAAAATGTATCGGGAAAAGGTACCCGACATAAATAAGGCAGAATTTGCCCTTGTGCTGTACAAAAAGCTGAAATCTCAACCCTCCCAGAGTTCGATATTTCAATAGGGCAGGGATAGTGTGAATGAAATAATGAATTGATAACGGTTAAAAAATGGACTGGAAGCAAAAACTTTTAGATGCGCAGGTAAGTGTTAATCGAAGTGTCTTTGAGATGAACCGACCGGGCCTGGCAGGAGAACTCTATAGATTTGAACCAAATCTTGAGTATATCAGAAATGAAATTGAAGATGCAATTTCTGACCTGCAAAAGGCAGAAGTAATGATAAATACTCTTTTAAACAAATAACAAGCAAATGCAATAAAATTATGTATTAATGGTAGTTATTTATGGAAACAATTATCTTAATATCAATCTATTTGGTTTCAATTCCATTATGCTTATTAGCTAATAAATGGGCGTACAAAAAAGCACAAGCCTCAATAATTCCAATAGTGTGGTTTATTCCTTTAATTAATACTTGTGCAATTTTCATACTCATATTCGGAACTTTATTAGAATGTGCAGATACGAATACCGTCAACAGTGTTTCTGTTCCGCCAGTCAGGGTTAGATTTTATCCAAAAGACACGGACGAAACATTTGACGGTACAGTAATTGACGAAAAACCAAATTACTACGTGGTTATACCTGACCAAAATTTGAACGAAGCTAAAAACATTCAAAACACCACCAAACAGGCGGTTAATTATACTGACCTGTTAGCAAACGTGCCTTTTAATATCACTGCAAAAAAGACTTTCGATTGTGAAAAGTATAATCATTCAGTTCTGATATTAGAAGGTGAAAAAGGTGAATATTTTGCACACAATAAATGCTGGTGTTTTCCATCAAAAGACGGATATGTTCCGTGGATTGAATTTACAGACTTAGTTGATAATGTCGAGAACTTTTATATAGAAGACGTTTCTCGGCATGTTTGCTAATGCCGCCGCTATGCGGTCGTTGCCGATGTATCAAATTGGTAATAACTCAAATAAAAGTAAAAAATTATGAACACAGAAAAAAGTATCAACGAAGCGGAAGGCAATGCCGTATTACCGTTAGTTAGCAACCGGTTTACTATTGGACAAAAAGTGTGGTGTTATTATCATTATACGGCATTTTTTAAACCTCCAATGTGCGGTAGAATATTATCAAAAATACCTTTTAGAATGAAACATCATTTTTCATCAATGTATAATGATGGAAAAGACGGTAAATGTACATGGTATTTGGTATTAATGTCAAATAATTCAATAATTCCAATGCCGGGCACTTGTATTGATGATTTAATGGAAGAAATAGAAAAGCACAACAAAAACAACAAAGCCCCATTGGATTCAAAACAAATTGATGCGTGGGAAACCTTACAAAAATGGCAAGCAGATAGAATTCGTTTCTTAAATGGTTGCTAACGCTCTCGCGGCTATACGGCGTTTCGTCCCGCCGTTGAGCTTGCGATACGGATTAAGGGACGAAATGAAGTATAGTTTCTGTTGAACGGTAGTGCGCTCCGCGACACGGAAAGGTTGATCGAACCCGTTAGGCTTAACCTTAATACCGAGAATTTAAAATTCTTAACATGATAAACGAGGAAATATTGCTTAATTCAGCAATTGGAAGGGATTTTTTAATACATGATAAGCATCCAGATAATGATAAATTTCTGGATTATAGAAACCACGTTAAAAACGAAATGCTTCGCAATAAAAAATATCCCTTGCAATGGTACAAAAATGAGCTTGCAGCTATTGATGAAATTTTAAGAATTTTAAATGAAGGGATTAAAAAGGCTCAGCGAAGCGAGCCGGGTTAAGCCTAACAAGCATATGTATGTTGGCTTAGCAATATGCAGTAAAACAGCGTTTTGAACACAATTACCGGAAAGCAAGTATAAGTGTATTCCGAAAAAATAAAATAAAATGATTGGGGCATGCATAAAAGCAGGAGTTGGCCATGCAATTTATCAGCGCAGAATCAGCCGCAAAAGCATTGAGGAGGAGATACTTGACACTGAGCGTCTGTTTCAATTTTGTAACAAATTGGAGGATCCGGCGCGCTGGATTGAACTCCAGGATGCACTGGGGGCTCTTTACCTTAATTACATGAGGCTGTATGCCTCAAATGTTCAATAATGAACCCTTTCGGACTTCCCGAAAGGGTTTTTAAATTTATCGAAGCGGAGCGAAGATACCTTTTAAATATTTTTTGAGAGGGGGGTCAGCTTTGCATTTTTGCGCACTCCCCTTTTTGCTATAATTTAATTCGGGTGCATTAGTACCGAAATTGGCGATTAAAAATGATCAAAGCAGTAAAAATGAAGGGATATGGTATATATTCTTTCTTTTTATTTATTCATTCTTTTAAAAAAAGACTTTATAAATTTTACAAAAAAAGGAGTGCAAGAGTGCGCACTTTTTTAATACATTGTTTACCAGTGTTTTACAATGCACTTTTTTTGCACTATTTTGCACCATCTGCACTTTGTGCAATGTTTATTTTTATAAAGCGTTGATTTTTAGGATGTTGCGTGTTCTTGTGTACTTTTGCACAGATGTACTGTTTTTTGTGCGTTTTCAGGAATGGTTTATTTTACAAAATATATTTTGAAAGTAACTGTAAAATATTATTTTTGAAAAGTGTTGCATTGGTTTAATTCACAGAGCCAATGAAGAAAACATTTCCAAAGATCAACCTTGAATCGAAACCAAAAATTACATTAGCCATTGACCCTGTTCATGAAGCTTATCTTCGATTTTTATTTTCTACTCCCGAGAACAGCAGGTATGTTATCCTTAATAGAAGGCACGATATCGGTCGGCTTATTTTTTCCCATATCATGTCGGGGGACTTCAATAATAAGCGGCCTTTGATAGACCACTCAGTTACCTTTATTTTACCAGTGCCGCGGACCGAAATTGGTTACTGGCTCCAGTACCGACATATTTATTTGCCAGGCTGGGCACAAAGTAAAATTACCGATGCCATTGAATACGAATTCAGGTGGTGGGTAAAGGAAAGGTTCCGAATCGGGTACGAAGATGAAAGGATGGATCAGAAGACAATTATCAATGCTATCCTCAGAGGTTTGAACGTGAGAAATAATTCGGTGAATTTCGAAATGATCAAGAAAATTGACTATCGGAATAAGCGAAAAAAGGAGGAGATTCAATTTAAAAAACTCCTAATGCTCGAAAAATCAGAGGTTTATTAAAATTTTACAGAAAAAATGTAAAAAAGTGCAGTTTTAATAATAAGTAATTACAGAAATGAATGCCGGAGTGATACTTAAAGTGTGCTACAATTTGCCAGGTGAAATTAATTTTACTGAGCTGGATGTAATTCCTTTTTCCGGCACGTTTACCGAGCAGTCGGAAATAAAAGAAGCTGGAATTTTATTCTCAGCTGTAGCAAATTTTAAAATTGCTGGAATTTTGCCTGAAACAGATATCTTGCTTAAATCACTGCTCGGGCGTCGGGCTACGTTTAAAATTACCGATGCAAACGATACTGTTTTTTGGGTTGGAGATGCATTATACCGCGCCCGCTTCCTCTTTGAAAAACGGGTTGACGGAACACCTGGATCATTCAACGGATATCAGTGCAGCATAACCCGCACCGCCCCCACTGCCTGCCCTACAGAATGAAAATACAGTCCTTTGTTTAGCCCCTGTAGTGCAATAGCATTGTACAGTACATTAATGTATTGATGCGATGCCCAAAAAATATTACAGCATTCAAAATAAAACAGAAAATTCGGTTGATATTCTGATATACGGAGTAATCGGCGATTCGTGGTTTGAAGAATCGGTGACTGCCCGCCAGTTTTTTGCCGATTTCAAAGCGCTCGAAAAAGAATACTCCAGGATCAATGTCAGAATCAATTCTCCGGGAGGATCTGTTTTTGATGGATTGTCGATTTTCAATACCATCCGCAACTCGGCAGTTGAAACCCACACCTATAACGACGGGTTGTGTGCATCGATGGCCGCCGCCATTCTGATGGCTGGCAAAACAGTTCATGCAGCAGACAATGCATTGATGATGATACATTCACCATCGACCGGCGCCTGGGGAAATGCACGCGATTTTCAGCAGGTACTGGAAGCCCTTGATAAAGTTCAGGAAGGATTGATAACCTGTTTCACCAGCCGGAACTCAGATAAAACAGCAGATGAAATTAAAACCTCCTATTTCGATTACTCGGACCATTGGCTTACTGCCGATGAAGCAATGGCAGAAAGCTTTATAGATGAAATTGAAAAAGGCAATAAAAAGGTTTCGGAAAAAGCAAGCTCACTTTCGCATGAACAGGTGATTGCGCAGTTTGATTCGCTGGTAAAAGGGCGCAACCTGTTCGACAGGGTATTTACGCAGGTACAAAGTTTATTCTCAATTAATAATGAATTCGATATGGATTTAAAAAAACTCATTAAAGCCTGCGGGTTGCAGGATGACGCAACCGAACAGGACGTTCTCGATTGGATCGCAGAACATGGTCGGCCGGTTGAAGAAACCGAAGAAACCGAAGAGACTGAAGAAACCCAGGAAGAGGAAGAAACTAATGAAGAAGAAACCTCTGAAGA
>Ga0116193_1003589_pt1 | contig 11139 bp, 8 predicted proteins | sample AD_UKC115_MetaG_FD_89892 | JGI IMG/M metagenome (GOLD analysis project Ga0116193, IMG submission 89892) | Active sludge microbial communities of municipal wastewater-treating anaerobic digesters from Hong Kong - AD_UKC115_MetaG | ecosystem: Engineered > Bioreactor > Anaerobic > Digestate | place...
AATTGAATTCTATTTTCATAGGAATTGCTATAAGGAACCTGTCATTGCGAGCCCCGAAGGGGCGTGGCAATCTCCCAGCTACATGTAGGGCAGAGCTCCATCCGGAAAGAGATTGCTTCGTCGGGCTGACGCCCTCCTCGCAATGACAGATCAATCAATATTTCGAATAGCAGAGGAAAGAAACTACACATCCGATAATGAAAATTGAATTCTATTTTCATAGGAATTACTGGACTGAATGTTAATAAATCCGGCAATTCATAAAATGAAAAAAATTCTTATTGTTATGAATTTTTGGATGTCGATTGACAGTCATTTGGAAATTAGCTGTTCTTGATCAATCTCAGGGACATATGGAATAAATCTTGCAACTTTCTCTATAAAATCGTCGCAATCATCCATATGATAATAATCCAATTGGTTTTCAATCAAAACAGTCCTCTTTTTTGTGGATTTATGAGAAGCGAAAAAGCTTCGATGTTTTCAAAACAATAAAAAAGTAGTCTCTACTGCAAATTTTTATCGAAAGGCAATTGAAAAATGCAAAATCAAAAACATATAAATAAACGTTATCACGCTGTTAATAGAACCCGCTATATTCAAATAATTATGATATCCATTTTAGCGGTATTTCTTCTGATGGCAGCAGCGCCAGTGGAAGCATCCAGTTCAGTGACCATCCATAATATTATCGATCTGAATGGCGCCAATTTTATGACTAACAGTGATGGTGATCAATTTCCAGGTAGCGGATGGTCTTTTGAGACAAATGTTTCAAGCGGCGGCAGCATATCTTCTACATCCGGAACTACCAATTCACAAGGTATTATTGGACCTTATATGGTCACACTCACAAGCAGTTTTGCTTACTTGAACCTAAATATCCCGGTTGTTCCCTCTTTTTATACTTTTGTTTATGGGTATTGCTCTGGAACAGACAGCTACGAGTTGGATTTGGAGTATCTGGATTGGGATGACCGTGGAATTCAAGAAATTGAAGTCAGTGATAACACAGATATCCAATGCTATTTTTATAATCGTCCCCGTACACCGATCATTATTATCGAAGAAGATACACTCTCAGATATGGATCCCCAGGATTTTCAATATTCATTAATAGGGCAGTCATCCGCAATGGCAGAGAAGTATTTTACACTTGATGATGATAACGATGATACATATTCCAATAGTGCCATTTACCCGCTGCAATGGAGCGGTTATCCGATGCCTGGGATCTACAGTTTGACGCAGACTGGCATAACAGGATGGAGAACTGAATCAGCCTGCACCAGTTCCCTGGGAAAAAGTCAGATTGCCTCAAATATCAACATTGCAGAAAATGAAATTGTTACCTGTACATTTACAAATTCCAGAAGCTTGGGAAGCACACCGAATTATCCGATTTTAACGTTGATCAACCATGTAAAAGGGTATGGACTGGCAAAACGATCCGACTGGTCAATGACTGCCGCTGCCGATGACAACCTTAAAATATTTGAATCCGGAATACCGCAATCGGTTCATGCCGGAGTAATGTATTCATTAAACGCAACTGTTAACAATTTCGATATTGATCCGGATGATTATGACCGCAGCGAATGGAATTGTAGAACGCGCGAAGGGATCGAAATTCCGCTCTTTAATGGAAATTCAATCATTCTGAATAATGGCGAAGACGTCATCTGCACCATTACCAATTCGTACAATAAATATTTTATACCTGGACCCAAACCATATTAACGCAGTAATTCGAAATATTAACCGACTTTTCGAATCATCGAGAAAAACTTGTTGTTATGATGTTTTTGCGCGAAGCGCAAAAACATCATAACAACAATTATTCCTTTCCATATTTGAAATATCTGGTTTCATTATATAATGTTGGTATCGGTGTGATATAAAGGTAAAATCGATGAAAAAGAGTAAATTCATTGATTGTTTATTTATGATCGGGATGACAACTTTCCTTTTTTTTGCAGGTAATTATTCACAGCAGTCATTCCAACAAGAAAAGACAAAGGACGCAACGATGAAGATAACCAGTGCTGCCTTCGATAACAATCAATTTATTCCATCCAAATATACATGTGATGGGAAAAACATCAATCCGCCGCTGGCATTTTCTGAAATTCCTGAAGGTACGCGGAGTTTTGTACTCATTGTTGATGACCCGGATGCTCCAGCTGGAACGTGGGTTCATTGGGTTTTATACAACATTCCGCCTGATGTTTCCACAATTAAAGAAGATAACGTGCCTGATGGTTTACAGGGGAAAAACAGTTTTAGTAAATCGTCTTATGGAGGTCCCTGTCCCCCATCCGGTACACACCGTTACTATTTTAAACTATACGCATTAAATACAATTCTACCTGTTTTCGACCATCCGGATAAAAAAGCCATCGAAACAGCGATGAAAAACCACATTCTCGCTCAGGCTGAGTTGATCGGATTATATAAAAGAGAATAATTCGAAACACAAAAAGCGCCTGTATGAAAGAAATAAATTCAGTATTTTCCTGATTCGTTCATTTATTCGCTAACCAGGTACTGGTTTTCTCACTCGATTCGAATAATCGGTCAATATTTTCGAATTATTTTATTTTGTTGTAATTTTTTTTATAAAAAAATAATGGAGAAAAATCATCTTGAAATTTGAACCTTTTCATTTGGAACGTTACTTTGCCCGTTATGAATTTACAGCCCGTTATTTACTCTGCTGTTCTGACTGCGATGGATTATCACTGAATTCTATTCTGAATATGGCCGATGCAGAAACCAGACAGTTATGGGACGACCTGCATCTCGGTTATACCGAATCGTTGGGGCACCCGCTGCTGAGAGAAGAAATTGCGGCGTTATATCGTGAAATTCAACCAGAACAGTGTCTGGTAACCGCTCCCGAAGAAGGAATCCTCCTGACCATGAACGCCATTTTGGATGAAGGGGACCATGTCATTTGCACATTTCCTGGATACCAATCACTTTACCAAATTGCTCAAAATGCGAAATGTGAAGTCACGCTTTGGACTCCTGAGGAAGAAAATGGATGGCGCTTTAATCCCGATTTTTTGGAATCGCATATCCGGCCAAATACGAAATTATTGGTGATTAATTTCCCTCACAATCCTACAGGTTTTCTGCCTTCGCATGAGGATTTTCTAAAAATCATTTCCTTTGCAGAAAGCCATCATCTATATCTGTTCTCCGATGAAATGTACCGTTTTCTGGAATTCGATGATTCAAATCGGCTTCCGGCTGCCTGTGAAATTTATAAAAATGCAGTATCGCTGATGGGAATGTCAAAGACATTTGGACTGGCAGGAGCAAGAATCGGCTGGATTGTCACAAGAAACCGCGATTTGTTCTCAAAAATCGCTGAACAAAAAGATTACACTACGATTTGCAGCAACGCTCCAGGCGAAATTCTATCCATCATCGTATTAAGAAACAAAGATAAAGTCATCAGTGAACATTTGGAGAGAATTCACAGAAATCTGTCAGTATTGGATTCGTTTTTATTAAAACACTCGGAAATGCTGGATTGGATAAAACCGAAAGCAGGTACCATTGGTTTTCCAAAATTGAAAACCAATCAAGACTCAACCGGTTTCTGTCAGGAAATCATTGAAAAGGCTGGAATCCTTTTACTGCCTTCTTACGTATATGATTTTGACACGAAACATTTTCGTATTGGTTTTGGTCGTGAAAATTTTCCGGAGGCGTTGGAACAATTGGACGGTTATTTGAAAAGAAGGAAAGAAATTTGAGTTCAAATCGGAAGCAAAATTCATAATTTGAAGTATGGAAAATTATAAAAAGAAAGAAAAATATGAAATTTAGATCGATTTTTAATCATTTATCAAGTGAAATAAAAATTACATTACGCACATTTCCAGCTACCGCTGCGCTGATTATTCTCATTTCGATCATCTTGTCGATTGTCATCGATCAAAAAGACCAAAATTATCAATTCCTGTTAAATACAATGCTTCCCTTTCTCATTCTCTGGGGACCAGGAGCTTTTCTGTCCGAAGTCTATTTTCCATTCCAGAAAAAAATTCGTTGGGCTTTTATCGGATTTTTTGCAGCTCCAGCTCTCTTATTCGTATTCCTGGCTCAAAAAAATGATAGCACCTTCTGGTCAATCGCTGCTGATCCGAATCAATACCAGATCGCAAGAGCTATGCTTGCATGGTGGATCATTCTGCTCGTTTTCGGCATTTATGGAAGTTACCGAAAATCCGGTTTCCTGTTCAGCCATTTTTTAACTCGTGTTATTGAAAACATTACCAAAATTGGAATTATCGCAGCGGTTCTTTCTGCCGGTGTATCGCTGATTTCTCTGATTTTCATTTTTCTGATTCTGGATGGAAAGAATTATGACTCCATGATAAGGTCGCAGTTGCTGATCAACAGCAGCGTTATCGGAATTGGATTTCTGTCTTCGTTACATAACCTCAGAGAAGAAATATCCAATTTTTTCAGCATCATCGTGAAATACATTTTATGTATTTTGCTCATTGTGGCATTCGCGATCATCTATTTATATATCGCGCGAATTTTCATTACCCAGATTATTCCATCCAACGAAATTTTCAGGATCATCGCTGCTTTGTTCTCAATCGGCCTGCCGATCTGGACAATGGCAGGATATTTTCAAGAAGACAATCTACTTATCAGAATCACAAAAAAACTCCCATATAGTTTCATCCCTTTTCTGGGTCTTCAGGCTTATTCGATAGGAATTCGAATTTTTGAATATGGATTAACGCCACTTCGATATCTTTGTGTTGTGATGATCATCTTTGAAGCCGCCTATATCCTATTGTATTGGCTGAAAAAAGGGCAGACCGAGTTAATCTTGATCATATTTTCGATCTTTACACTTTTCGCATTACTCCTCCCAGGTCTAAATATGTTCAGCAGTTCGATCCACAATCAACAACAATCATTAAACAAGATAAATACTGCGCCGTTTGAACAATGGACACCGGAAGAACAAAGAAGAATCGCTGGCGCTTATTTCTTCTTGAAAGATTCCAACGAAGCGAAAAAGATTCTTGGGAATTTCAGCGCGGAACAAATCAGCAGCATTGAAAACAGCGTTCAATTTCAGAAGGTTTTCAACCAGGAACGGAATTTCGTCCATCAATTTACGCTTGATGGGATTGATATCCAGGATTTTCGAAGTTTGAGTGAAATCAATTATTACTCCGATCAGGAACCGGTAACCCTGAATGCCGTTCCATTTACGAATGTCGAGGAAAAATCTGTTATCACTGTAGATATGTCAAACCTTTTTCAGGAATTTCTGGCAGTAGATCCTAAGGATGAACAAAAAATGGCTGAATTATCAAATCGCCTGGTTACAAAGGAAGGCGACACGATTTACTTTTCTCTGATCCAATTTTCGACAGATGATGAGGGGAAAATAGTATATGCATTTTTTGATGGAATTTTACTGAAACAGTAGGAATTTATTCCAGGCAATACGAGGATTATGTCATTCCATCAATAAACAGACACCTTTCGATGGAATGGATAACCCATCAGCAATTCGAAATATGGATTGACTTTTCGAATCAATCAAGAAAATTTGTTGTTCTTATGGTTTTGCCATCAATTCGAATTATGGAAAGAATTATATGATGTTGTGTCGATTTTGCGCTTTGTGCCAAAGATTTATAGGATGAATAATTCATGGATTAATCTGTCATTGCGAGGAGGGCGTTAGCCCGACAAAGCAATCTATTCCCACATATGGTAGAAGATTGCTTCGTCTCTAAGGGACTCGCAATGACAGGTTTGATCCATTCCATTTGACTTGTTATCAAATAATTTCATATAAATCATCATTAATGAAGGTAAAAGTCTTTAATATTTTTAGACAATTTTTATTCGTGTCTCCTAATTTCCATATTTCAAATTGCTGGTAATCCATAAAAAAGTGTATGGTTTTATTTCTAACGAATTTTTTCGGTATTTTCCCGGATTTTTCTCCTGATTTGCGCAGCCTGATCAAAAATCGCTTCCCTGCTCAAACCGGCTTCTTCATACATGGCAAAAATATTTTCATCCGGAGTTTCCGGAGGTATCGTATGAGAAGCGGCAAGAATATATCCGCCGTTTTGCGCTTCCATTTGGCTCAAAAGCTGATGAATTGCATCCCGAACTTCCCGAATCGTCCCGTTGGGAAGCAATCGCTGGGTATCGACTCCGCCCATAAAGGTCAAATCTTTGCCGAATTCCCGTTTCAGTGACAACGCTTCCATGCCAGGGCAGTTGCTCTGAATTGGATTGAGGACATTCAATCCCATCTCAATGAGATCGGGAATAATCGGACGCAGACTGCCGCAGCAATGATACGCAACGAACAAATGATGTGATCTGCCCACATCAAACAGACGCTGTAATCCGGGACGGATCATCTGTCGCCACAGGCTCGGGCGAAACATCATTTGTTGTTGAGACGCCACATCATCACCAGTCCAGAGCCAATCCAACGAATATCGACTGCAGGCTGTTTCGGCTAATTGGATCGAAAAATCAATACAACGGTTGATCATGATCTGTGAAAATTCAGGATCTTCAATCATATCCAGCAATACAGAATCCATACCGCGCAGCCGCCATAACAATTCAAATGCGCATGGTGACACATCACAACCTATAAAATAATGGTTTCGCGTATCTGCAATTGGAACCATTCGATTCATAAACTCATCAATTTTCGATAGCGGAAACTGATATGCCAGTACTTCCTCTTTGGTCTTATTCTTCAACGGGAAATGTGTAATTTGATTGAAGCCATAGCTTCTCGTCCAGGTGATACCCCAATCATCAACATGGGATTCGCCATCCTGATCATGAACGATTCCCTCCATGGCAAGATTATTGTTCACCCATGTCTGATGGATATCATTGCCCATCGCATCACCGACTGCACCGACAGGTATCTCCAACAGTTCGCCTAAATGTCTGGCTGTTTCCGGGTGAAACCACATGAAAATCGGAACCCTGTCCACCTTTTCATGACGCAATGCAGCAAAAACGCGTTCCCGTGAATTCATCACTCCTCCATTTTCATAATTTCGTTCAAGAGATTTTTAACAAAAAGAACATAGCAAGATATGCTAATTCAATGATTCGAAATATGAACAAGCTTTTTGAATATAAAAAGTGCCTTTTTTCATAATTCGATAGATAATCGCGCGAAACACAATTTATTCCGGAAGATCTGAAAACAAACCAGTACTCAGGTAACGCTCTCCAAAATCCGGAATGATTACAACAATCAGTTTTTCTAAGCTTTCAGGCCGTGCAGCCACCTGTAATGCAGCCCACATTGCTGCACCGGATGAGATGCCGACTAAAATACCTTCTTCAGCCGCTAATCTGCGTGCCGTACTCATCGCATCTTCATTTTTCACGCGGATCACTTCATCATAGATTTGCGTGTTTAGAACGTCCGGAATGAATCCAGCTCCAATTCCCTGAATCTGATGAGGTCCTTTTGAGCCACCGGATAAAACCGGAGACGCATCCGGTTCAACAGCGATGATATGCATAGAAGGTTTGCGGCTTTTTAAGACTTCGCCCACACCGGTAATTGTCCCACCTGTTCCGACGCCAGCAATCAGTATATCGATTTTGCCATCCGTATCGCGCCAAATCTCTTCCGCAGTCGTTTTACGATGAATTTCCGGATTGGCAGGATTCTTGAATTGCTGAGGGAGGAAATATTTGTCCGGTTCCTGGAAGACCAATTCTTCCGCTCTATTAATGGCTCCGCTCATCCCTTCAGAGGCTGGTGTCAGAACAAGCTCCGCACCATATGCACGCATCATCAGGCGCCGTTCCCGGCTGAAATTTTCAGGCAGAAAAATCATGATGGGATAACCTTTTGCAGCAGCAACCATGGATAGTCCAATACCGGTATTTCCGCTGGTGGGCTCAACAATCGTCATGCCCTTCTTTAGTTTTCCATCAAGCTCTGCAGTCTCAATCATAGCGGCCGCAATGCGATCCTTGATACTGTGCGCAGGATTAAAAGACTCAAGTTTTACTGCGATAACAGCGCCGGTTCCCCTGGATAATTGGTTTATACGAACCAGAGGAGTATTACCGATAAGTTCTGTAACATTGGAAGCAATTTTCATTTTGGGTACCTTTTTCCTTTAACAAAAAAGCAACTTGTTAATGGTTGCAGCAATTCAAATCCGGTTTTTCACAGCAGGTATTCGAATTCGGAGCGTATTTAAATTTTGACCATGATTTTCTTGACATGCTTTGTGAAGCACAAAAAACTGAGCTGATTATTAAGCGACCAGTAATTCGAAATACGATAAGAACAACAAATTTTCTTGATTGATTCGAAAAGTCAATCCGTTTTTCAAATTTCTGTTGATCGACCGAAATAAAGGTACGAATCATAAATTATGATTCATACCTTTATTCTATATCAATGTTATTTTCTTGAAGAGGAGAAATTTTCGTTATCTTTCACCCAACAGTTCGAAATATCATAATATTTCATTCATACTGCCTGAGCGATATCCTTGCAAATCCAATGTGACATAAGTAAAACCGATTTGTTTCAATTTTTCTTCCACTTTTTCACGGATTGCTTTTTCCAGAAAGCGATCGAATGCTTTCGGTTCAATTTCAATTCTGGCCATCAGTCCATGAATTCTCACTCGGACCTGGACAAAGCCAAGATCCATTAAAAACTGTTCAGCCTGATCCACCATATTCAATTTATCCACTGTGATTGTTTCTCCGTAGACAAAACGGGAAGCCAGACAGGCATAAGAAGGCTTTTCCCAGGTTGAAATTCCAATGTCTTTCGAAAGCTGACGAATTTCTTTTTTATATAGCTGTGCATACTGTAATGGACTTTTTACCGCCAGTTCCCGAATTGCCTGCAGCCCGGGGCGATAATCGCCCAAATCATCCATATTGGAACCTTCTGCTACAAAAGAAATCCCCTGCTCTTTCGAGATTTCAATGATCTTTGAAAAAATCCCTTTCTTGCATAGATAACAGCGGTTGGGAGGATTCTGGGCAAATCCGGGTATGCTCATTTCATTTGAATCGAATATTATATGTCGAATATGATTCGTCTCGGTAAAGTTAATCGCTTCCGTTAATTCTCGCTTTGGAAAAGATGCTGATCTAGCAGTAACTGCAATCACCTGATCGCCTAAAACATCATGAGCGGTCTTCAGCAAAAATGTGGAATCAACACCACCTGAAAAAGCGATTGCCACGCTGCCCAACTCTTTCAGGTAATTGTGCAATTTTTGAAATTTTTCTTCAAGTTCACTCATTCGGCATGCCTTATGTATTGTTTTTACTATTCAGAATTATAGGGATAGGATTCGACTTTTGAAGATTTTTATTGAATCTTGATGACAAAAAAATTACTTTATGGACATTGAGAGTAAAAAGACAACAACTCGAAATACAGAAAAGCATCCCCATGCCACAGATTGATACGATTCATTTGCATATTTTTACATGTATTTTTCTTTCATCAGGGGAAAGACATCCAATGAAACAGCCCAGTCCGAACAACCTGATGGCTGCATAAACACACATATGAAATCAAGATTTGATAAATCGTAATATTTTCAATATTATTATGGGATTTCTTAAGTGGGCGGAACAGGACTCGAACCTGCGACCCCATCCTTGTAAGGGATGCTGAGCAGTGCTTAATTATGTCTCTACCATATATATAGTAACTAATTGCCTACTACATACCTATATATGGTAGTACAACTGTCTATATAGTCTCAATATTCTATGCTTTGGTGTTTCATCTGCACCAGATTAATTTAAACAAGAAGGGCGACTCGTTTGTTTAATCCATGCCATAATTCTCTTCCTGAAGTAAAAGAATTGGGATAGCTTATGTTATTACATCGACAAAATTCTGTAAAGAAAATAATCAACATGAGCATCGAATCTAGGTTGGTATCACATAGATCGTCCTGTTTTTAAAACCCCAACTCTGAAACCTTTTTCCGGACGCTGGCATTGTAAAATGGCAAATATTCCGCTAACTTTTCCTTATCCAGGTCCCTCAGGTACCATTCTGAAGTGTTTCCGATTCTCTTACCCAAAGTCATTAAATAAATCTGATCCAAAAAAGCCTTCTCCGGCTGTGCCAGGTAGGTTCCATTGATCAAATCAAAACCAAAAAATAATGCTTCCTGTAATTTGGAATATTCACATTCCACATCAGCGAAGGTCATTTTCTTAGTATGACGGGTTGTAGCCAACGTCAATCCGTATAATCCCTGATTGATAATTCCATATTTTGATAATGCACTTTCAAAACTGATATAACTGGGATAATAAAGCTGCGTAGCCACTTTTTCGATATCCAATTTATCTCTTTTCAGAGTATAGATACCACGCGTAATCTGAATTAAAACCCCTGCATCGAGCATTCTTTTAACCGGAATTTTTATATGTGGTTCTTCCGGGAACAATTTTTTCAAGTCTTTAATACTAAAGACATCTTTTCCCAATATTTCCAGTTTTTGGATTAACTGTTGGCGTTTCATTTTTTGAATAACTCGATTACTTTTCGTTGGTTTTTAGGCAGGTAATGGTATAGACTATCCATTAGTTCTTTTCGATCATATTTATAATCATCTCTGATAATCAAATTTTGGCCTAATTTTTGGCTGATATACCAGGCATCGAATAAATCCCTGGGTTCTCGCCGTTCCCGATCCTCAATAATACGGATTTTATCTTTTAGAATTGACTCCAGTGTGTAAACCCGACCGATCACTTCAAGATTATTGAAAGGACTTTTGATTAATGCGATCGTCTGTATAAAATCCCGGGTATTCTTGTTAACCTCATCTTTTATACCAATAGGAATAGGTCGGTAATCCACATTGATGATTACTTTAGAAAACAGTGTATATCGTTTATCATAAATGTCTTTGATCGCTGTTCCTGGAATGACTTTTTCAATCTTTTTGAGTGCCCGGCTGAAATCAATAAAAGCCACCTCGTCCAATAAAGAAAAATCCAAATCTTCGGAGAATCTGACCGAACCATAAGCTAATCTCAAAGCAGTTCCACCTCTAAAAACCAGATTATTTTCAAAAGAGGAAT
>Ga0116193_1003590_pt1 | contig 11137 bp, 13 predicted proteins | sample AD_UKC115_MetaG_FD_89892 | JGI IMG/M metagenome (GOLD analysis project Ga0116193, IMG submission 89892) | Active sludge microbial communities of municipal wastewater-treating anaerobic digesters from Hong Kong - AD_UKC115_MetaG | ecosystem: Engineered > Bioreactor > Anaerobic > Digestate...
ATCAGGCTGTTGCGACCCTCTTCGCTGCGAGGCGTAAAACCGTTTACAAGCATGCATAAAAAAACAAAGGCCACCAGTGTTTTGCGAAACACACCGGATTGAAACAATTCAAACGATAATTGTCTTGCGACAATTTCTTTCATTGCCCCGCCTTTGAATTAGGCCCACTATACATCTTTTACTTGCTTTTTTCAATACTTTTTTTTTAAAATTCGCTCCTATCGCATTTTTATTATACTTTAAAATTGTATCTTTTTCTAAAAATATATGTGAAATATTTGTGAATTTTAATTTAAAACCTTATCTATTTTAAACTGTCTTACTACTGTACGGTGTCTTATAATATCGCAAAAATCATCTTCATTTGAAACGTTCTTGAACAAAAGAGTTGCGTCATAAGGAGCAGTTTTATTATTTTCTGATGTTTCATATACAAATGCTCCGGGCATTTTTGAATCAAAAACAGACGGTTTGCCCCATAAGTCGTATTGGCTTTTCTTTGAAGATTGCGAATCTGCATGGGTTATGATTTTATTTTTTGAGTAATAGGCTATTTCTGCTGATAATTGGTGCGAAGGCGTGAGAACATATTTCACATTTTCCGAAAGCAATTTATCGGCAAGCGTATTATAACCGTAAAACCAGTTTGTGGCTTCTGCTACGGCAATATTTTTTGAAATCTTGTCCAGCGGCACTATTGAAAATGCGGCATGCAGTCCTGCAATAACTGACAAAACGACATTGAAGATTATGCTAAAAACAAAAATTCGTTTTTTTATTTGGCCTGATTCAAGAAAATATTTTGCAGATATAACGGCAAATGTAAAATATGCAGGTATAGGCCAATTAGCTTCCGGACTCTTTTTAAGAGAAGTAAAAAGATAAAATAATATTGTAGCAAGCGAAATCGATGCCAAAAAAACCTTTTGGGAATTTTTTGAAAATAAATATCTGAATGCCGCATACATTGTAGGCAAAAATAATATCGCACTAAATATCAGCATCTGTGAACCTATATAATCAAAAACATAGTTGATTCTATAACCTTTTCTGCCAAGGCCGTGTCCCAGCTGATATGCAAAAGAAACCCAGCTATTTTCATAATTCCAGTATATTACAGGCAAAAAACAGACAAAAGAAATTAACAATCCTATATAAAGTCTGTACTGCTTGAGCCAATAATATTTTTTTAACATAAGAACATATATGCCTACTCCCAGCATAAGAAGCACGGCTGTATATTTTGACAAAAGTGCCAATCCGAAAAAAATACCTATCAAATACCAGTAGTTTCCGTTTTCTTTCTGAATAAATTTCCAAAAATAAAATGTTGCAAAAGATAAAAATAAAAATGAAGGAGTATCAGGAGTAATTATAAAAGAAGCTGAAAAAACTATAGGCATTGAGTGAACAAGCATAACGGATCCTGCTGCTATTATTTCGTTTTCAAACAAACTCATAGCCAGCTTCCATATAAGAACGCTCAATATGATTATCGTTATAATTGCCGAAAATCTTACGGCAAGTTCACTGTCAGAAAAAAGCGTAGTTATTTTTATAAAATAAGACACCATGGGCGCATGGTCGTAATAACTTAAAGCAAGATGTTTAGACCAAAGCCAGTAATAAGCTTCATCCGGATGAAGGCACAGAATTGAAGAAAGAAAAATTTTCCAAATGGCTGAAACCGCCACAAAGATTACAGTATTTCTAAGATTGAATATTTTTTCCATTTATAATCCATATAATCAGCCATATTAATGACAGAGGACCTGCTATAGGCAGTATTGTCCCCGGTATTACTACATTATTCGGAGCCATATGCAAAAATAAATTCACATAATAAAAAGTGGCCCCCATAAAAAATACTGCAAAAATGAGACTAAAAATTCTTATTAATATCTTAATGTCATAATAAAAAAATATAACTGCAAAAAAACCGAAAATCATATAAAAACTCAGAACATATTTCATCTGCGTGTTTTTAATGTAATAATAAAAAGCAAAAAACGGTTCAAAAACATATCTTACAGCCGATTGACTGCCTTTATTATTATGCACTATAACCTTTAACTGCGGTTTTGAACGCAGAATATCAAAAAGATTTGTTTCTCCGTTTTTATCTGCAATTGTCCATACGTTTGACATATATCCGTATCCGTGCCAATCCGTGCTGCCAAACATCATCAAATTATTTTTTTTACATATGTTTATAATTTCTTCTCTTTTTTCATCGGATAAATATCTGTATCCGCAATTATAAATTTCAAATCCGTCGACACCTGCATCAACTAATTTTTGCAGAGGAGGATTATTCCACTTCCACCAGTGAGGAACAACGGCAAGCATTCCTTTCAAATGGGCAAGCGTTATAAGTTCTTCTATGTTTTTCTCTTGAAAATCTTCATATTTGAATTGTTTTTTCGACAACAAAAGAATAGAAATACCGTCAGTTGTTCTTATTTGTATTCCGGGGAAAATATAATCTTCATTTTTTACATTATGGGGAATTGTTTTAAATCCTTTTACATTATCATGTTCCGTAATAAAAAAATTGGTAAAGCCGTGTTTGCTGTGCAGATTAATACTGGATTTTACGGGGCCTGTCGCATCTTTTGATGAAATTGTATGCGAATGTATGTCAAAAACTTTATGAGAATGCGTATTGGCAAGCTTAGGTCCCGGGACAGGCAAAATGATTACGCATACTGCCGCTGAAACAAAAAAGAAAACTGCAAATATTACGTTAAGAACTGTTTGCTTTAAAACATTTTTTTTATACTTTGACAGCACCAAAGCAAACACTGTTATCCAAAAAATCCATGATGCCAAAGCAAAAACATAGCCGGTCCTTTCCATTGTCATTATGTAATAAGCAAAAGCATAAAACGGTTCAATGAAAAGTCTTTCTATAGGCCATTTGAGATAGAAATCAGATATCTGAATATTTTGAGTAAGTTCTATAAGATTTCTTGAATATAAAAAATTATTCAGTATAAGAGAACCGATTATAATAAGCACAAAAATATAAATCTTTTTCATATTTTTTTATTTTCAGGCATTTCAACCGCAAGCGCAAATTTTGTTGCTCCCGCTTTTTTTGCTTTATCCATGACTTGTATTATAAGATTATATTGGACAGTTTTGTCTCCCTTTATGACTATAGGCTTGTTCGGATTCTTGGTTATGACATTTCTGACGGCATCTTCAAAATATGTCAGGTGAATCTGTGAACCGTTTAAATAAACCAAACCGTCTTTATCTATTGAAACTTCTATATTTTTAGATTCATCTGTTTCAGTTTTTTCGGCTTTAGGAAGATTAACTTTGATTTCATGCTGCGACAACATAGGCGTGGTAATCATAAATATTATAAGAAGAACCAAAACAACGTCCGTGAAAGGCGTTATATTTATATCGGCAACTACTTTATTGCTTTTATTCCTTCTCATTTTTTCCCGCCGGGTCTGAGAAGATCTTCAACCGCCGAGACGGCGTATTCCATTTCAACAACAAAATTATCGATTCTTTTCATAAAAAAATTATATGCCGCAACTGCCGGTATAGCTACGCAAAGTCCTGCCGCAGTTGCTATTAAAGCCTCGGATACCCCTTTTATAACTACTGATATACCGCCTGAACCGACCTGAGATATATCATGGAAAGAACGTATAATTCCAAGAACTGTACCGAATAAACCTATGTATACGGCAATACTTCCTATTGTCCCGACTATAGTGGTATATTTCTCAAGCCTTATAGTTTCAATCAAAACTTCTCTGTTCATTGCATCTTCAATGTTCGAAGATGAACTTTCAATAAATCTTGAAATACCTGCTTTAACTACGTTGGACACAGGAGTATTGATTTTATCACAATATGCAACTATAAAAGTTAAAGGCTCTGTCTGCATTTTCGATTTTATCGTTCTTAAAAATGATTTTGCATCAGTTTTTGATTTCTTTTTAAACTCAAACACTTTAAATATTATTATAGTTACAGATATTATCGAACAAATAAAAAGCGTATATAAAGTCCATCCGCCCATATTTAAAATTTCTATAAAACTTTTACCTTCAAACATTTTTAGCCCCTTTTATTTTTATAAACCTGAAGACCACGAAGGCGTAAAAGAACTGCCAGGCATATCAACAAGTTTTCTCGTATAACCGTCTAATCCTATTATGTAAATTTCGGATTTGCCGGAACGAGTTGAAGAAAATGCTATAAATCTTCCGTCTTGAGACCATGTCGGATTCTCATTATCTCCCTGCTTATCTGTAAGCCTGATGACCTGAGATCTAGGCAAATCGTATAAAAATATATCAAAATTGTTATCAAGTTTCATTGTAAAAGCTATCTTATCTCCCTTGGGAGACCATACTGGATTATCACAGTTGCCTTTTGTGGCAAGTCTTCTTAAATTTACTCCGTCTATGTCCATTATGTATATCTGAGGATAACCAGCCCTGTCAGAAATAAAGGATATTTCTCTGCCGCTCGGAGAAAAACACGGACTTGTATCTATATACTTGCCCTGTGTTAATCTTCTTACAACTATTCCGTCGCTGCTCAAAAGATAGAGATTAGGAAATTCGCCTCTTGATAAAGTAGCAACCATAGTTTTGCCGTCCGGGGCAAACGCCGTAGGAGAATTGAATCCCTGTATTGTCGATATCGTTTTTCTTCTGCTGGTGGTTAAGTCTATCATAAAAAGATCCGGGTTACCGTAAAGATACGAAGTGTATATTACGCTGTTTTTATCAGGAACCCACTTAGGCAGAATATTAATGGAATTATCTTTTGTAAGCCTTCTTGGATTATACCCGTCGTAATCTATCACATATACTTCTTTAAATTTTGTTGTATTGTTAACAAAAGCAATCTTTGAACATGCGACTCCGTCTTCGCCGACTATATTTTTTATAATTTCATCATGTATCTGATGAGCTATATATCTGTAGCTGTTGAGATTGCCTGCATATTTTTTACTCCATATAAATTCTTTTGTTTTAAAATCGTATAATTTCGCCACAACCGTAAGTTTTGTCAGGTCTGTTATTGAAACCTCTCCTAAAATCAAAACTGAAATATTTTTATCTTCCCAAAATGAAAACTGAGAATCAGTATCAAATTTATAGGACGTATTTGCAGTGGCAATGTTAAAATATCTTGAAAGGATTAGATCATTTTCAAGAACAACTTTTATATCCCTGGACATTCCCATTTCTTCCATTGATGCATTAACCGGCACAAAATCGGCAAGACCTATTCTTGATTTGCCGCCGTCGCTGTTTGAAAGAGAAAGATACACTTCGCTTTCAGCGGCATACGAGACGCCGCAAATAACGGCTAAAAGAAATGCGCATGTGATTTTTAAAATTATTGTTCTAACGGAATTTAAACTCAAAATAAACTCCCAAATCTTTTTCTTCATATCCGTCCGGCAAAGGCGCAAACGGACTTGCAAGCTGAACGGCTCTAATAGCATTTTGGTCAAAATCATCATCTCCGGAAGTATCTTTTATCTTCACGGAATGAACATTGCCGCTTCTGTCGATTTTAAAGTACACAACAGCCCTTAAAGATGCATACGAGCTTGACCACTGCCAGTATTTGCCTATTTTTTTTACTATTGCGTTTGTATAATAATTGTACTTGAAATTTGCGTCGTCAAACATGACTGTTTTGCTCTGCATGTTTGCCGCATTGTCCTGTAAACTAGAAACTTTTGTTCCGTCTATCAGTGTTTTTTTATCGTTAACTTCTTCTTTAACAGGTTTTTTCTCTTCTTTTTTTTCTTTGATATTTTTTTTCTTTTCTTCTTTCTTACTTAACGCGATCTCATCTTTTTTATTCTTTACTTCAGCCGGCTTTTTTTTATTATCGGTATCCTGCTGCACAGCCGTTTCCGAAACATTTTGCTTAACCGGAGAATAGAACGCAACTTCCACCGGAATCTGTATGAAACTTTCTTTTTTGCCTTGATAAAAAAATACGTAGAAAACTGCTATATGAACGACTACAGACAAAACGAAAAATGGAAAAATTTTATTCTTTTCATGTCCTATCATTTTGTATATGTTTTCAATTTTTCTTTAGCGGTAAAAGCTTCCGGACTTTTTGCATAATCAACTAAAATTGACTTAAAAACTATCTGGGCATCCTGTTTCCTTCCCAAAAGTTCAAGACACAGCGCCATTTTCAGCCTTGCCGAAGCTCCAAATTCGGAACCTTGGTATAATTCTTCAGTTTTTTTGTATTCTTCGTAAGCATCTCTCCAATTATTCTGAGAATAAAGACATTCTCCTATATAATACTGTACTTTGGAGGCAAGCTCGTGATCAGGATACTTCTTTATAAACGATTTAAAACCGTTAAATGCAAGCTCATATTTGCCGATAAGATAATCATTATAGGCATTCTGGTAAACTGATGTCGGCGTCTGAACAGATGCAGACCCGCCCTGAGAAGAGGCTGCTTTTTTCTGAATTATTTCCAAATCCTGAATTTTTTGAGACAGCTGGGATATCTTTTTGAAAAGTTCCTGATTTGTAGCCGTCAAAGCGTCATTTGAAACAAGTCCGGCTTCATATTTGGAATATAAATCAGCCTGTCTTGTTTCCATCTGATTATATTTTATCTGAAGCTGAGCCACTTCTTTCTTTAAATCGCCGATCTCTGTCTGCGGAACAGTAGCACAGCCCGCAGACAGGAAAAGACAAATAAATAAACTGCTTATCTTAAAATTCCGCATTTCGCTCAATTATTTCGTGGTGATAATTTTTGTTTCGGCTCTTCTGTTTTTTGCCCATGCGGCTTCATTACTCATTTTTACAATCGGCATTTCTTCACCGTAAGATATTGTAGCTATTCTGCTTGGCGCAATTCCGAGCTGAACATAATATTCTTTTATTTTCAATGCTCTTCTCTGACCGAGAGCAAGATTATACTCGGTAGTACCTCTTTCGTCGCAATGGCCTTCAACCACAATATTTACCGAAGGATTGGCTTCCAAATATTTCTGGTTCTCTTTCAGAATATTCATTGTAGAATCGCTTATATTGCTGCTGTCAAGGTCAAAATAAATAGTTTCCAAAGCTGTTTTCTGCTCTACATTTACGTCTCTTATTGAAGGTTCTTCTGTGAACTTTATATCTTCCACGGTAATCTGAGGAGCTGCTTCAGGCGCAGGTTCCGCAACGGCCTGCTGCTGTTGTTCCTGTTCTTCCGGAGCGACAGTTTGTTTCTTCGCACAACCGCTTATGATAAGTCCGGAAAATACAAAGCATATAAAACCGCTTTTTAAAATCTTTTTCATCTAAAATTCCTCCTTAAGGTTTTTATTTTTTATAATTTTTTATTTTATCTAATATGCCCCGGTATGTCAATAAACATTTATGAAATTTTTGTAAAATTTTCAAAGGTTTGCGAAAACACGGAAAATAATCTAAAATGTGAGTCGTTGTTACAAATCATTTAATTTGAGGAATGATGAAAAATATTGTTTTAACCGGATTTATGGGAACAGGAAAAACCACTGTCGGCAAAATTCTGGCCAAGAAATTAAACAGGCCTTTTTTTGATACCGATACAATGATAGAGGACCAGCTTTCTGCATCAATTTCGGAAATATTTAAAAGTCTTGGCGAAAAACAGTTCAGGGAATATGAATCTCAGGTGATAAAATTGATGTCATCAATGGACGGATGCGTAATATCTTGCGGCGGCGGAGTCGTATTAAACAAATCCAACGTTGATTTATTGAGAAAAAACGGAATAATAGTAAATTTATTTGCATCTCCCCAAAATATATTTAAAAGAGTCAGTTATGAAGACACAAGGCCACTGCTGAAAAAACTGCTGAATCCTCTTGACGGCATCAAGAAAATGCTTGAGGACCGTAAAACAGCTTACAACAACTGCGACATTGCGGTAAATACGGACGATCTTACTCCTGAGCAGGTTATAATGGCAATGTTAAACAATGAAGAAGTTAAAAAAATCTTATCCGTTCCGGAAGGAATTAAATTATGAATTTTAAAATTTTCTTGCTGTTTGCCGTTTCATTCTCTTTCTGTCAGGCCGCATTCTCGTTTGAACAGGAAAAAATAACATTAAAAAAAGATGATTCCGGCATAATCAGAAAAATTGAAAAACAAAATTATTCAGTTCATATAAAACAATACAACAAGGATTATCCTGTAGTTTTATACGTAATATTAAAGCAACAGCCTTCAAACGAAGAGGTAAAAAATATATTGTATAAAGAGCTTAAAATAATTTCAAAAAAAGAAGGCAGTTCATCCAATGTCATAGCGTCTGCATGGATTTCAGACACTACCTCAGAATCAATCACAAAAATAGAATTATCGGAAAAATCGAGCGCTTTTGTGTGGATGAGTAAAGAAAAGAAAATTCTGCCTTTTAACGATTACATAAAATATCTTAAAAAACATAAAAAAAACAAAAAGCAGCCGGCCTAAAATGACAAAAACATCAAAAAAAAATACTGTTATAACTGTAAAAGCTGAGAAAATAGTTTTCCCCGGAAATGTCTTGTGCAGATGCGATGACGGAATCGCTCTTTTTTGCGAAGGGTTGCTCCCCGGAGAAACGGCAGAAATTTTTGTTACAAAAGATAAAAAATCCTTCAGAGAAGGCAAAGTTGAAAAAATATTGTCCGTTTCAGATTTAAGAAAAAATCCGCAGTGTATTTCTTTCGGCAAATGCGGCGGATGTTCTTTTCAGCACACCGACTATGATACTCAAATCCGAATTAAAACCGAATGCGTAAAAGAATTATTGGAATTTACAGGCGTATCAATACCTGCGGCACTGGAAAGCCCGGTTCAATGGAATTACAGAAATAAAATGGAGTTCAGCTTTTTTGATAATAACGGTAATCTTGATATGGGTCTGCATCAAAAAGGAAGTTTTTACAGATATACGGCAATCCCGCCTTGTCTTATAGCTCATGATGATATTGAAAAAGCGGCCTTCGCGGTAAAAAATTTCTGTGTAAAAACGGGCTTAAAAGCATACAACAATAAGTCTCACGAAGGATTCTTCAGACATCTAGTTTTAAGAAAAGGAATCAACACGGGCGATTTATCGGTAAATATTGTCACAAATAAAACTGAAACGATAAAGAATGATTTCTGGCATGAATTGGTTGAAGAATTAAAAAATTCCGTATCAAGCATTTACTGGACGCATAATTCAAAATTTTCAGACGCCGTAAATTCCGAGATTTCATCTCTTTTATACGGCAGTGAAAATATAACCGACAGTCTTACCGTTTATGACAAAACCATTAAATATTCAATAGCTCCATTTTCTTTCTTCCAGACAAATACAAAAGCCGCCGAAATATTATACGGAGCCGTAATAAAATCTCTTGCCCCGCAAAAAACAGACGAAGTTCTTGATATGTATTGCGGAACCGGAGCAATAGGACTCTGCATAGCTCCGCACGTAAAACACGTTACAGGAGTAGAACAGTCCGAAGAATCAATAAAAAACGCTCGGTTTAATGCCGCATTCAACAATATAACCAATGTTTCTTTTACGGCTTCAACTGCCGAAAACTGGATAAAACAAAACAGTCAAAAATTCAATGCGGTAATAATAGACCCTCCCAGAATGGGTCTTACTCAGTCGGTAATAGACCATCTTATTGAGATAAATCCGGAAAAAATCATTTATGTTTCCTGCAATCCGTCAACTCTTGCAAGAGACTTGAAAATTATACTCGAAAAAAGCGTTTACAAAATAAAAGAAATCATTCCGGTAGATATGTTCCCGCAGACTTATCATATAGAATCTGTAGTTCTCATGACAAAGAGCTGATTATGAAGATATCTGTAATATTAGCCCATCCTTACGATAAAAGTTTTAATTCTGCAATAGCAAAAACGGCCTGTGAAGCTCTGTTCAAAAACGGTCATAAAGTTTTATTTCATGATTTATATAAGGAAAAATTTAACCCTGTAATAACCGCAGATGAACTTATAAGCGATAAAAACAGAGATGATTTGCTATCGCTTCATCAAAAAGAACTAAAAGAAGCTGACGGAATAATAATAATCCATCCAAACTGGTGGGGGGCAGCCTCCTGCAATAATGAAGGGCTGGATAGACCGTGTAATGCGTGAAAATATCGCATACTCTTTTGCCGAAACAGATAACGGAGAAGGTATTCCTACAGGACTTTTAAAAGCAAAAACAGCTGTTGTTTTTAATACTTCAAATACTCCGCCGGAGCGTGAAAATGCCGTTTTCGGGGATCCTCTTGAAACGTTATGGAAAAATTGTATTTTTGATTTTTGCGGAATAAAAAAATTTGAAAGAAAAATTTTCCGCGTTGTTGTTTCAAGCTCACTGCAGAAAAGAACCCTATGGCTGAATGAAGTAAAATCAACAATAGACTCGCATTTTCCTTCTGCATAAAACTTACGCCGTTAAATTCAAGAAAACAACTGTTATATCAAACATTATTTTGATATAATAAATAAAAATTTTTAAGGATTTTGTATGAAAAAATATTACATTACAACACCAATTTATTATGTAAACGACAACCCTCATATCGGTCACGCCTACACTACTATAGCCGCCGATATAGCGGCACGCTGGAAAAAACTTCAGGGATTCGATGTTTTTTTTCTTACCGGAACCGATGAGCACGGGGCAAAAATAGTCCAGTCTGCCCAAGCAAAAGGGAAAACGCCTAAAGAATTATGTGATGAAACAAGCCAAAATTTTAAAGACGCATGGACTCTGCTTGACATAAATTACTCCGGATTTATAAGAACTACCGACGCAAAACATGAAAAAACAGTACAGCTTATCACACAAAAACTTTTTGACAAGCAGCTTATATACAAAAAAAAATACGAAGGTCTTTACTGCGTGCACTGTGAAAAATTCCTTGCGGAAAAAGATCTTGATGAAAACGGATGCTGTCCGGACCACAAAAAACCGCCCGTTACGCAATGTGAGGAAAATTATTTTTTTAAATTGTCGTCTTTTACCGAAAAACTTTTATCAATGATAGAAAATCCAAACCATCCTCAGCATCTTGAAGTGCTGCCTGAGGCAAGAAAAAACGAAATACTCGGCAAATTAAGACTCG
>Ga0116193_1003591_pt1 | contig 11133 bp, 11 predicted proteins | sample AD_UKC115_MetaG_FD_89892 | JGI IMG/M metagenome (GOLD analysis project Ga0116193, IMG submission 89892) | Active sludge microbial communities of municipal wastewater-treating anaerobic digesters from Hong Kong - AD_UKC115_MetaG | ecosystem: Engineered > Bioreactor > Anaerobic > Digestate...
TTCGAATTAATTGTTTTCATCGTTAACAAACATCAAGTTGATTCGAATAGCAAGTCAACTTTTCAAATTGCTACATCACAGGTTCTTTAACTTCACTTTTATCTTTGCGCAGCAATAATCGGATACCGAAATATATCAGAAAGACACCGACGAGTATATTCAAAATTTGAACAAACAGCAATGGCAAAAAGTCATTTAAGAAGCTTCCCAGTAGTGCAACACAGGATAGAAAGAATAACGTGGACAGCACACAACCGACAGCAAAGAATAACAATTGTTTCTGACTCCAATGATTTTCAATCATTTGTGCAGAAAACATACCGCTCCAGAACAGAATTGTCAACGGATTCGATGCTGTCAACAGCAAACCCTGAACAAAGAGATTTTGACTGGTGACTTCGGAAAACAATCCGATATTCGGCAGAAATGAAATCTTGAAAACGCCAGAGATCGTATTCAGTCCAAACAGAATCAGTACAATACATCCCCCAATTTTTATAAAAGTCTTAATCTCTGTTTTATCAATAATAGAAGCCGTTCCAATACAGGATAGTCCGATATACAATGCATCAATCAGTGCAATTGCAACAATCAGGCTGATACTATAGATAAAGCCGTAGGTTGCTGAAGTATTAAATACCATCAGACACATAGGTCCCACCGCAAGCTGTAACAACATTCCAAATCGAAACCCTTTTAGAATCATTCCAACACCTTTGCTTTTCTGATTTTGCAGCAATTCGAAGTATGGGGAGGATTCCTTGTTTTTCCTCTTTATCCGTATAACAAGTCTATATTTCGAATTATTGCTGATTTTTATTATTCATTTTGCGCTTCAAGAAAGAAATGTATTTATTTCATTTTCGTTTTAACGTATCTGAATTCCCCGACAATGAATATCCTGTCGCTTTTAACAACTGACATCCTCTTTCAGTGTCATCAATGTAATGAAAGTATTTGAACTGGCAACACCGGGAATGTTTTTCAACTTTTTGGATAAAAAGACTTCTAATGCCTGCGTATCTTCCAGAACAACTTTTAATAAATAATCATAAGCACCCGCTACATGATGACATTCCAGCACACACCGTTCCTGAATGATTCTCTCCCGAAACTGATCAATCGTGTCGGTCTTTTCAATATTAATCAGAATGAATGCCAGCAGTTTCTGGCCGGTTTTTTGCCGATTGATACGAATAGTGTATTGCTGAATGATTTCTGATTGTTCCAATTTACGGATTCGCTCCGCTGCAGCTGGTATCGAAAGATGTATTTTTTTGCTGATTTCCGAAGCAGTCGCTCTGCCATTAGCTTTCAATTCATTCAAAATGGTGATATCAATTTCATCCATTTGCATCCTCTCTTTCAATAAATTTTCAAAGCACCTTTAATATTGCAGATAGATTCTATCATATGCTTAACTATTTTAATTTTCTTTTTATATATTCAATATTTTATTAATATTTTCAAAATATTTATTAATTTTTTTTATTTTTAATAGCAAAATAAACAATAAAAATTTAAATCATTAAGCAAAATTCAGATCCCTGTCATATGAGAAATTGAATTTACTTTCTTCATGAAATAAATCCATCCGAAAAAAAAGGATTTTCATTTGATTGAAAATTCCTCGATTATTTTCCCAGCCCAGTGTAAAAGTACAGCCGAAAAAGCATGAAAAATGCCTTCATCCAGATGATTCCAGGATTTTTGGGATAACAGGATCTCCAAAATTTTGTGATCATCCGGAGATAAGTGTGGCAGCAGATCTGTTTTCTTCTGCACATAGGAACCGGTTTGGTCGAAATATTTGGCTTGTAGAACAAAGGAAGCAGATTTATAACAAGATTTGAGGATTTCCCCGCTTTTTTCATGGACAAAATTATGCCCACAGGAATGATAAATATTGCAGGCGCCAATTAATACAGCCCTCCGCACATCCATTTTTGAAAGCATCGATTTGATAAAATCGATACTCCCAAAAATTGGCTGGGAATCATAATAAAACTGGAACAGGTCGGACTTCTCCCAATGATATAGTTCATTCACTCCGGAAATGAAACCACACATTCTTCCAGGTTCCGGCGTCTGATCAATCAGATTCCGGTATTGAACCAGATCTTCGATTTCTAATTGATCCAGAATGACTACAAGGTCAATATCACTTGTATCGACACTTTCTCCGCGTCCAACACTGCCCTGCAATCCTAAAAAGACTACGCGTTCCTGGAATATTTCCTTTACTTTCTGACAAAAATCCTGGATAAAGTTTTCCATAATTTCGTTCATAATATTCTCCCGTTTTGACACTTGTTTTCAGAAAATGAATAATTCGTAAAACTTTATGTTTTTAATCAGAAATAATACCTCTTGATCCAGCGATTCAAAATGAGCATTGACTTTTCGAATAAAGAAAGAATTATTTCTATATTTCGAACAGCAGATGAAAGAAATTACACATCCGATAATGAAAATTGAATTCTATATTCATAGGAATTGCTATAAGGAACCTGTCATTGCGAGCCCCGAAGGGGTGTGGCAATCTCCCCACCACATGTAGGGCGGAGCGCCATCCGGAAAGAGATTGCTTCGTCGGGCTGACCCCCTCCTCGCAATGACAGATCAATCAATATTTCGAACAGTAGATGAAAGAAATTATTCATCCGATAATGAAAATTGGATTCTATTTTCATAGGAATCACTGATGGATATTTCCCATGGAAAAATTTTATTAGGATTATGATATGGAAACAAGAAAATATCACAATTCGAGGGGAAACGCAATATGTACCATCCAAGACTGAAGGGCAACCATTATTCGATGGGTTTAAAAATGGGAGCAATGTTTCATAAAGGTAATGTCTATTTTCCAATTCATCTGGATTCATTCCAAAAAGATTTTGGCATAAAAAGCGGTAAAATCCTTCAAGAATTCTTTCCTGAAGCAGAAAAAGAAATCCGTGGTGTTACAGACAGCATAGGCGTTAACCATGAATTATTTACAGCCTGGATGATGTGTATGGGATGTTGTCTGTCGCCTGAAGAAGGTGATTCGATGGAAGCCAGAGGATGTACTGGTTTTGCTTTTTCTCACAACGGGCAAATATTTTATGGAAGAAATAACGATTTGCCGCCATATATGGAGAAAATCAGTAAAAGCATTTATTACCAGCCTGAAAATCAGGCAAAGTTTCTCTTGAATACATCCTCGTTCATCAATGGGGAGGAAGGCATCAATGAACATGGATTGGCTGTCGCGATGACTTTTGTCGTTCCAAAAATTGAGGAAATTCTACCTGGATTGAATTCGGTTTTTCTGGTCCGCTATCTTCTTGAAAAATGCGAATCGGTTCAATCCGGTATTAAAGCGCTTCACAGACTGCCGATCGCCTCCAACTGCAATATTCTATTAGCAGATCAAAGCGGAGATATGGCTGTTGTCGAATGCAATCCGAAAGATTTGAAGGTGAGAACACCAGAGACCAATCATTTTGGAGAGCGGTTCGTCCTCATCACCAACCATTTTACAAAACCCGATATGAAAGCACATCATTCGGTGGATTATGACATTTTTTCATCGGAGATCCGATATCAGACAGTTTTGCATGCTTTAAGAACGTTGACCTTTGATAACGCAATTGCGTTCTCGAAAGACTTGTTGAGCGGGGAATTTGGATTTATTTGTCAGTACGATGAAACTTTAAATTTCACAACGATCTGGTCATCTATTTTTAACGTATCGCAAAACGTCGTTTTTCGTGCCGAAGGGAATCCGATGAAAACGAAATTTTTGCAGGATACGCGCCTGAAATGCTGAGTAAATTCAAGAAATATTTGCTGAAAAACTACCAGGATCCAGGGAAACGCAGCATTTCCGTATGTAATAATTCCACATCTTTTACTTCCGGAAGACAGGCATAAACGGAAATTGGATGGAAAAGGTACAGCCAGGGAGGTTGTTGATTTAGATGATTCAAGACTGCAGAATATTTGCGTTCGCGATTGGTTATGTCATCTTCTGTATTCGCTGCCAGTATTAATGATTGCGTCTTCTCATCCGTATAGCCTTGCCACCATCTCCCTTTTTCAGTTGACGATACACATTCCGATAAAATCCGATAGGTACTGTTGGAAGCAGAATGGAAAAGAGCGATATGGCCTGCCTGTTTTTTCTCAATCAGACGTAGATAATCCGTCTCATCCTCAATGATATGAAGGCAGGTTTGAATATGAATCTTTTCAAGCTGTTCCGCGATGAACGCCGCAATCTCCCTCGAACGCGGCGGGAATCCTTCGGAAGCAAAAATTTCCAATTGAGACGGCATTGCCACCTTTTCAAATAACTGTTTCGCCTTCTCCGGATCATAACCGACCGGTTTGATGGAATTGTCATAACCGCAATGAAAAGGGCTGCCAATCGTCGCTGCCGGAATTGCCAGATCGGAAAAAACTTCATGAATGATTTGATCGACATCAACTGCGTAATTAATCCCGATTCTTGCCCGCGGATCATTAAATGGCGGTTCAAAAGTGTTCAACAGCCCGACAGTTGATTTACTGCTTACACATTTCCACCAGGTAAAGTCCGGATCCTGTTTTTGTCTGGGAAGTTGTTCCAAATTGGCAGCAAAATGTATTTTTCCTTCTTTCAGCGCTGCAAGTCGTTCTTCCGGATCCGGAATGATATGAAACGTAATCTGATCATAAGCGGACAGATGTTTTAGTCCGGATCGTTTTTCCAGACGAACCGTTTTTCCGGCATAAAATTTAGCAAAAGTATAGTTACCTGTTCCGATTACAGGTTTTTCATTATGTTTGGTTCTGCGAATGTTGATACCGCTGAGAATTTCTGCTACATCGCCGCAAGGAGTTTCGCAAGTAACTTCCAAAGTTAAGCGGTTGATAATTCGGAAATTTAACGCAGAGAAATATCGTTCATACGGGCTTGGCATACCTGTCTTTGTGCTTTGTGATTTAATCTCCTCAAAGGAATCAATCACATCGACAACAGAACAGGGAGTGCTGTCATGAAACATAATATTTGGCCGCAAGTAAAATAACCAGCGATGGCCATCGTCAAAAGACTGCCAGCTTTGCGCAAGAGCAGGCCAAATTTTTCCGTCATACAGACGGATCAGAGGTTCAGAATAGAGATTCATCACAGTCAATGTACTGTGAGAATCAGAGATATCCCCGTACGAGGATTCCTCATAATCAGATATTCCAACACGTATCTTATCCATAGGCTTGTCTTAATATTATATATATTTTTTGTAAGAAATAATAAAATGACGCATCCTTCGATGATACGTGACTATTCGAACCGCAAATAGAAAAACAAACAGAAATATTTTCTTCCCAGAAAAAGCATATTCAAGAGGATTCAAAATACTTGGATATAGGAAAATTGAATCCTCAAACAAATTTTTCAGCAAGTAATCGTCAATTTGACAGTGATCGGAAATATGAGGAGAATTATTTATCGTTGTGTTATTTTTGTGCAGAGCGCAAAAATAACACAACAACAAATTTGCTCGATTGACTTAAAAGGTTTGTTTCCATGAAGAATTATTGGCAATTCGAAAGATGGATTGACTTTCCAAATTCAGAAAAATTGAGAATCCTCCCCATATTTCGAATTGCTGGTGATTGATTGGCAATACGATCAATCATGGAATGGGATGTATGATTAAATTATTCCCATTTAAAATACCGTACAGCGATCACTATACAAAGTATTGCGATCACGATCATTACGATCAGAGAAAAAGAGACATTCACCAATGGCAATCCCAATGATGAGGCTTTCAGCAGTTTGATGCCATGTGTCAGCGGCATTAAATCGGCAATTCGCTGTAAAGAAACCGGCATTACCTCATAAGGCAGTGTTGAACCGGAAAAAATCAACATCGGGAAATAAAGGATGCTAGCGATGATGCCAGCGCTTTTTGTGTTTTTCGCAATTCCTCCGGTCATCAATCCGATGCTGAATATGGATAACAAGACGATGAAATAAAAGCCCAAAAATTGCAGCCATGAGCCTCGCATCTGAAATTCAAAGAAGAATACTGCTACGATTAAAAGAAGAATTAAGGAACACAACGCATACAACGTGTAGATCACAAGTTGTACAAACAAAATCATAGTCGGGCTGACAGGTGTTACTTGAAACCGCTTTAATATTTTTTTCTGCCGGTAATCTGAAATGACAAGCGGCAGTCCCATCACACCACCGCCACAAATTGCTATGGTAGCGACTGCTGCGAAAGACTGCTCAAAGAATGAGTATGCTGCCCCTTCAAAAGCAGGCTTATTCCCATAGATTATTCCCAATAAGATGAGAATAACCACCGGCATGCAAATTGCGAAAATCAACATATCAATTCCGCGTAGAGAAAGTTTTGTCTCAATTTTCAACATGGTCCTAAATGCTTTCATTTTCTGAACCCTCCTCATCTGTCAACCAAAGATAAGCATCTTCGAATCTCTGAAATGGACTGGCTGTAACCGCTTCCTGTACTGTCCCCATAAATACCGTCTTGCCCTTCTTCAGGATGCAGATTCGATCACACAACGTTTCAACTTCATCCATATAATGTGACGTCATCAGAATAGTCATCCCTTTTTGTTTCAAATCGGATAAACCATTCCAGACAGTCCTTCTGGCTCTGGAATCGAGACCGGTTGTCAATTCATCCAGAAAAACGACCTCCGGATTCGGCAGTAATGCCAGCACAACAAACAGCCGCTGTTTTTGTCCCCCGGACAACTCTGCTACAGCAGCTTTTTTCATTTCAGCCAATCCAAATTGCTTTAATAGTGCTTGATAATCTCCCGGATTTTTATATAACGCCTGTGTTTCCTCGCATAGTTCAACAACTTTAATTTGTTCCTGAAAACTTGATTCCTGAAACTGGACTCCCACTTTTTCGAAAAGTTTCTTGCGGTCTGAGGAAGGATTCATCCCCATGACAGAAATCGCCCCCTGGTCGGGTTTTCGGACGCCCAGAATACATTCAATGGACGTTGTTTTCCCTGCGCCATTTGCTCCCAGCAACCCAAAAACTTCTCCGCTGTGGATGGATATAGACAGATTTTCAACAGCGTTTACGCCATGATAGGACTTATAAAGTCCATCGACTTGGATCATTGAATCCATTTAATCAATCCTCCTCTGCATTTGTTTCGCAAAAGAATAGCACAAACAAATAAGTTGGTGATTAAGTGGAGGGTTTCAATATTAATTCGAAATTTGGTGAGGATTCTTTGTTGTTGTGATGGTTTTGCGTGAAACTTAAAACCATCATAATAACAAGTTTTTCTCAATTTATTCAAATAGCAAGTCTATATTTTGAATTAATAGGATTTTCATTTTTAATAGGATATCTGTAACAAACCATGAAAAAAGAGAGAATCCGATAAACTGGCATTTAGTATGAAAACATACTACTGATTTCAACGCATTTCGATAACGTTTACGATTTAGAAGAACTTTCAGAATGGAGAAGGGTACGGATCGTATGAAGCTGACCAAGCATGGACCGGGCATTTTCTTCTGCAGTTTGAAGTGACGTAATCAATTTATCGCAGACCGAGATAATTTCGTCATTCGGATCTGGTGTATCCAACAAATCCCTGATATTTTCGTCAGGAAAGTATGACAATCTGCGCAGCATATTAAAAATTGCTTTATGAGAATAATTGGCGCAACGTAGAACCCGGATTATTTTAAGGCGCTTGATGTCGCTTTCAGTATAAATACAATAACCCCTGTGTTTTTTCCGTTCTGCGAGCAAACCGTTCCGTTCCCAATTTCTCAATGTATCCTCAGAAACTTGAAGCGCTTTGGCTGCCTGCCGGCGGGAAAAATATAACGATTCATTTTGATCTGTTTCGGATACCAGTTGTCTTACGATTCGTATTGCTTGTTCCGCCTTATTTTTTTCCTGGATGATTTGGTTTATATACTCTCCGGTCAGGTTGATCGCTTCATCGATCAAACCGCTGCCGGAAAGCAGGAGGATACGAATTATTTTTTTTCGCAGACCACTCTGCAGGATTTCGATTTGGAAACCCGTCCGCACGAGCCGGATCTGCGCTATATGAGCATCGGTGTATATCCGATATCCATTCTCCTGCCGATTCGGCTTTTGAATAAAACCGAGACTTTCATACAGTCGAACTGTATTTGGATGGATGCCGATAATTTTTGCTACTGTGGCAGTTCGGTAAACATGCACGATGATAAAAATCTCTCTTGAAATTGAATACGAACTTTGATATTTCCTAAAAATCAGCAGTATATGCCTGCGATGCGATTAACGGGATATCATTGATTTTTTGAAAAAAGTTAATTAATCCAATAATCAGTCAGCAATTCGAAATATTAACCAACCTGAAAAATCAAACGAGAAAACGTGGTGTCATGTTTTTTATTATAATCGCTCAATGATGAAGCACGAGACCAGTAATTTGAAATATAAGAATTATGAAAAACAAATAAATAATGTCTAAGAATATTAAAGACTATTATCTTCATGCATGTTAATCCATATGAAATTGTTTGAAAACAAGCCAAATGGAATAAATGAAAACTGTCATTGTTATTAACCTGTGGGGCCGAGTCCCATAGGGACTAAGCAATCTCCTGATAAATGAGAAAAGGTTGATACGCGAAAAAAAATAGCTTTGTCGGGCTAACGCAATTCTTGCAATGACAGATCGATCCATGAATCATTCTTCATATAAATCTTTAGCGTGGAGCGGAAAACCATAAGAACAACAAAGAATTCTATTGATGTTTCGAATTACTGTCATGAGACTAACAGTAATCATTAATTCGAAATCTGTATTTACTTTTTGTATTAATAATCGACAATTTAATAGATGAGAAGCCTGATTCTTCGTTGCGTTGATCGTTGCATGGAGCTTAAAAACAGGACAACAATAAATGATTTCTCGCTTCTCGATTGGTCTTCATATTTTTCGTATCACGGCCTGTGAATGTTAAAGCCGTCCTTCATGCTTCAGCCAGTCAACCGTATCACGTACGGTTTCTGAAAAAGGTCGAACATGATAATCCAGGTCACGTACCGCTTTTTCATGGGAATATATGGAATTTACAGAAATCGTATGGAGAGAATAGGCATTAAAAATCGGCGGCTGATTTCTGATTCGATAATACACCTCACAAAATGGAACCATCGCTTTTGCCAGCCACATCGGAACATATGTTTTTGTCTGCTTTTTTCCGGTAAATTGATGAAACAGATCCAGCATTTCAGGAATTGAAACATAGCGATTAGTCAGAATATACCCTTCTCCGGGTTTTCCTTTATCGCAACAAGAAATTACTCCGGCTGCGACATCCCGAACATCAACAAAGTCAAATCCACCTTCTATGCCTATCTGCATTCGTCCCTGATAAAAATCAATCAGAAGTTGTGTCATGTGACTTTTCCCAAAATCATAGGGACCGCAGATTCCGCCGGGGAAAACAATGGACGCATCCAAACCGTTACTGGCAGCTTCCTGAACATAGGAGGTCGCCTCAGCTTTGGATTTTGCATAGGGCCCAACTACAGTTTCCGGTGAAAAATGGTTCACTTCCGCCATGGTTTCGCCTGCGGGTAACACCGGTATCGCATGCACGGAACTGATATAGACCAGTTTCCGAATACGGAAAGATTTACACAAATCCACAATATTCTTTGTACCGGTAACATTAACATTTCGAATGATCGGAAGAAACTTTGAGGAGGTTGTGACAATTCCTGCACAATGGATTACAGCAGCAATTTGATCCGATCCGGTATCTAAAAATTTTTTTAGCGATTCCGGCTCTAACAAATTCCCATAGAATTTTTCGACCTCCGCAGGGAGTCTGTCAGCGGCTTTATCTCCTGGCAAAACCAAAGCGCGCACTCGTTTCCCCTGTCTGATCAATTGGCGAGTAATCGTATTTCCGAGGTGACCTGCTGCACCGGTTACCAGATAAATTTCTCCCATTTTCCCTTTCATAAGTAGTAATTCGAAATATGAAAAAATTTCATTGCTATTGAAATGCTTTTACACATATTAAGAAAAACATCACATCAATAAGTTATTTCCTCTATAGTATGGATGGCAAGTTTATATTTCGAATTACTGACGCATTGATTTTTATCGAACAGAGTGTTGTTTTATCGAGTAAAATTATTATGATATAGAAGACAGAAATATTCAATGGTCAGTTTCTCGTTGTTTGATAATTTACTAACTTTTTTTGAAAAAATGTATGTTATCGAACAAATGCGAAAAAATTATCCGATTGCGAAAATAGCATTCCAGGTAATTATCCTGGATACGATCATCAATTCGGAATGTGGATTGACTTACCAAATAATAAAAAACTCCATTCTAAATTTCAAATTGCCTGGATATAAAAGGAAAACACATCATGATGATCGAAAAAAAGACAGATAGAAGAATCAAAATAACCAAAATGTTACTCCGACAAAGCCTTCTGGAATTGATGAAAGAAAAACCGATCAATAAAATCACGATTACAGAAATATGCAGTCATGCTGATATCAATCGAAACACTTTTTATACATATTATTCAACTCCGGATGAATTACTCCATCAAATTGAAAATGATCTATATGATGAAATCCGGCATTCTGTTGAAAGTTCGCTCCAAATCAGTACCGTTTCTTCATCATTGCTTGAAATTTTTACTGCAATTTCGAAAAATGAAGATCTCTGTAAAATATTATTCAGTGAATTCGGAGATAAAGTATTCTTGCGAAAGATTATGGACATTGCTTATGACCGCTGCATTACAGAATGGAGCGAAATTGCTCCGGATCTGCCGAAAAGACAATTGGATTTAGTTTATACGTTTATTGCGAACGGATGTGCCGGTATTATTGAGTCCTGGATTCAAAGCGGATTTAAGGAAAGTCCGGAGGAAATTGCTCAGATTATTAACACAATCAGCAGCAACGGCCTGCAAACTTTTCTGATGAAATAACCAATGAAACATTTTTTTCTTGTAATTCGAAACATGAAAACGCCTTTTCAAAAAAAGACAAGATTCTTAAATCTTTCCCCTTTGGATATGTAAATCAATAATTCCAGATCAAAATTCAA
>Ga0116193_1003595_pt1 | contig 11116 bp, 8 predicted proteins | sample AD_UKC115_MetaG_FD_89892 | JGI IMG/M metagenome (GOLD analysis project Ga0116193, IMG submission 89892) | Active sludge microbial communities of municipal wastewater-treating anaerobic digesters from Hong Kong - AD_UKC115_MetaG | ecosystem: Engineered > Bioreactor > Anaerobic > Digestate | place...
CGGTGCGGTGGTGGCCATGCTCTCACTGGTGCCCTGGGGTGCAACCGGCGTTTCACTGGATCTGATGCGGCGCTCCCCCGGTTCGCCCAACGGCACCATCGAGCTGATGGTCAGCGAGTTGTGTCTGCAGTCGGAAGCCCTTGGTATCAACCGGATCTCGCTGAACTTCGCCATGTTCCGGTCCGCCTTCGAGGAGGGCGCCCAACTGGGCGCCGGCCCGGTCGCGCGGTTGTGGCGTGCCCTGCTGATCTTCTTCTCGCGATGGTGGCAGCTCGAGACGCTGTACCGGTCGAACATGAAGTACCTGCCCGAATGGGTGCCGCGCTATGCGTGTTACGAGGACGCCCGGCTGATCCCGCGGGTCGGTGTCGCGTCGGTCATCGCCGAAGGGTTCCTGGTGCTGCCGTTCGGCCGGCGCAACCGCCAGCACACCGGACACCATCCAGCCGTGCCGCAGGCACTCGTCGACACGGGACACCTGCACGGCGACGGTTCCACACCGGACATCTCCGGACTCGCCGTCGATCTGACCGACGGCACCGCCGCGCCGCGGTTGCCCGAGCAGGTCCGTGTCCGGATGAACAAGCTGGACGCGCTGCGCGCCAAGGGAATTGACGCCTATCCCGTGGGCCAGCCACCCAGCCACGCGATCAGCGCCGCGCTCGCCGAAGCCGACGGGACGCCCGTCAGCGTGACCGGCCGGATCCTGCGGATCCGCGATTACGGGGGTGTGATCTTCGCCCAGTTGCGGGACTGGTCCGGCGAAATCCAGGTCCTGCTGGACAATTCGGCACTCGAGTCCGGCTCTGGCACCGGATCTTTCACCGCGGCGATCGACCTGGGTGATCTCGTCGAGGCCACCGGCACGATGGGGCTCAGCCGGACCGGCACTCGTTCGGTCCTGGTGCGGAACTGGCGACTGACCGGCAAGTGCCTGCGCCCGCTGCCGGACAAGTGGAAAGGCCTGACCGACTCCGAGGCCCGTGTGCGGTCACGCTATGTCGACCTGGCGATCAACACCGAGGCACGCGAGCTGATCCGCGCTCGCAGCCAGATCCTGCATTCCATCCGGGAAACGTTGTTCGCAAAGGACTTCATCGAAGTCGAGACGCCCATCCTGCAGCAGATCCACGGTGGCGCCAACGCCCGCCCGTTCGTCACCCACATCAACGCCTACGACCTGGATCTGTATCTGCGGATCGCCCCGGAGCTCTATCTGAAGCGGCTGTGCGTCGGGGGCGTCGAGCGTGTCTTCGAACTGGGCCGGGCCTTCCGCAATGAAGGGGTGGACTTCAGCCACAACCCCGAATTCACCCTGCTCGAGGCCTATCAGGCACACGCGGACTACCTGGTCTGGATCGACGGCTGCCGCGAACTGATCCAGAATGCCGCCGTGGCCGCCAGCGGCGCTCAGGTGGCGATGCGGCCGGGACCCGACGGCAGGCTGAGGCCGGTGGACATCTCGGGCCGATGGCCGGTCAAGACCGTGCATGACGCGGTCTCGGAGGCCCTCGGTGAGCACGTCCACGCCGGGACCGAGCTCGCGACGCTGCGCCGGTTCTGCGATGCCGCCCAGATTCCCTATCACCGTCAGTGGGACGAGGGGGCCGTCGTCCTCGAGATGTACGAGCACCTCGTCGAGGACCGCACCGAGGCACCGACCTTCTACACCGAGTTCCCCACCTCGGTGTCACCGCTGACCCGTCCCCACCGCAGCAAGCCGGGTGTCGCCGAACGCTGGGACCTGGTGGCCTGGGGCGTGGAGCTCGGCACCGCCTACAGCGAATTGACCGACCCGGTCGAGCAGCGCCGCCGCCTCCAGGAGCAGTCGCTGCTGGCCGCGGGCGGCGACCGGGAAGCCATGGAACTCGACGAGGACTTCCTGCAGGCGATGGAGTACGCCATGCCCCCGACCGGCGGCCTGGGCGTGGGCGTCGACCGGGTGGTCATGATGATCACCGGCCACAGCATTCGGGAGACCCTGCCGTTCCCACTCGCAAAACCGCGGTAGTCACCGTTCACAGCAATTTTCCAGATCCGCGGGCCAGGATTGGGCCGTGACAGTGATGTCGGCGCCCTTCGGCCTTTTCCAGCAGCATATTTCGTTGATGCACGGCTGGGTGCCGACGACGGTGCAGACCCTGGCCGCGGCCGCCCTGTTGGTCGCCGTCACCGGCCGGCGGCGCCGCTGGCTGCCGCTGGTGGCCCTGTTCGGGGTGATTGCCGCGGCGGCAGCGTACTGGGCCGTCGCCAGCAACGGACTGGCCAACGAGCCCGCCCCTCGCCAGCTGTGGACCTGGGTCGCCGCCAGCGGCGTCGCGGTGGGCGTCGCGGCGTTGGGCTGGCGCGCGGCCCGCTGGTGGCGGCGTGGCGTGTCGCTCCTGGCTGTCCCGCTCTGCCTGCTGAGCACGGCCCTGGCCGTCAATGCCTGGGTGGGCTACTTCCCGACTCTGCAGAATGCGTGGGGTCAGCTGACCTCCGGCCCGCTGCCCGACCAGACCAGCCGCGCCGCGGTGACCGCGCAGGCGGCGCAGGTCCAGGCCCACCATGTGCTCCCGGCGCGGGGCAGCGTCGTCCCGGTGACCATCTCCGCCGCCGCATCCGGCTTCAAACACCGCGGCGAGCTCGTGTACCTGCCGCCCGCCTGGTTCGCCACCAGCCCGCCGCCGAAGTTGCCCACCGTACTGATGCTCGGCGGCGAGTTCAACACCCCGGCCGACTGGCTGCGCGCGGGGAACGCGGTCAACACCGTCGACGCCTACGCGGCGGCCCATCACGGCAACGCTCCGGTGTTGGTCTTCGCCGATTCCGGCGGCGCGTTCAACAACGACACCGAGTGCGTCAACGGCCCGCGCGGAAACGTGGCCGATCACCTGACCAAGGATGTCCGGCCGTTCATGACGGCCGAGTTCGGCGTCAGCAGCGACGCCGCGAACTGGGGTATCGCCGGCTGGTCGATGGGCGGCACCTGCGCGGTCGACCTCACGACCATGCACCCGGAGTTGTTCAGCGCGTTCGTCGACATCGCCGGTGATATGGCGCCCAACTCCGGAACCAGGTCACAGACCATCAACCGGCTGTTCGGCGGCAACGCAGCCACTTACGCGGCCTGGGACCCGGTCACCGTGATCACCAAACATGGTCCTTACCAAGGCCTTTCGGCGTGGTTCGCGATCAACGCCAACACCGGTAACCCGGCCACGCAGCCACGGAACATCCCGGCGGCCATCGGCACGGCGCCGTTGGGTTACCACGCCGGCACCGGCAGGCCCAGCGACCAGACCACCGCGGCGAACACCCTGTGCGCCCTGGGGGCGGCGCACGGTATCCAGTGCGCCGTCGTCGCCCAGCCGGGCAAGCACGACTGGCCGTTCGCCGCCCGGGTCTTCGCCACCGCGTTGCCCTGGCTCGCCGGCGCTCTGCGCACCCCGGGCGTACCGGCGCCGACCCTGCCGGCCGCTGCGCGCTCGGCCGCCGATGTGCCGGCCACCGGCACGACGCCCGGTGCGGAGACGTCCACCGAGGCCGCGGGCCGGTAACCGATCGATCGGCCGCCCCGTCGGCGGTACCGTGGCGGAATGGCCGACGAAACGAACGCGCCCGCATCCGAGCCCGGACCCGCGCCGTCCGGCGCCGCCCCGGTTCCACCCGCCGAGGACGTCGGCTATACCCCCGACGGCGTGCCCACCTTCGACTCGGTGCGCGAGAAGATCGAGACCCGGTACGGAACGGCGATCGGTGCGCACGAACTCGCGGCCGATACCCCCGAGGGGCACAACGTCGAGGAACAGTACGAGGCCAGGCAGAAGGCCGCCGCGGAACGGCTCGCGCAGATCCGGGAGTCCATGCGTTCCGATCAGTAGTCCGATTCGGCCGCGAGTACCTCCGCCAGGAAGGCATCGGCACCCGGTCGCCGCAGCCGCGCCCGCGCGAAGGCTCGGACCCGATCCCGCACCTCCGCGGACTCGTCGACACCAGCCCCGACCATCACCTCGACAGTGCGCCAATCATGGTTCCAGGCAGCCGATTCCGTGACCGGTGCGTTCGCCCCGTCCAGCAGCTCCAGCACTGCCCGGCCGCCGGCGTCGAGTTCACCGGCGCCGTGCAATGCGCCGGAGCGCACCGCGACCGCGACGCCCTGCGGCGAGACGGCGCCCGACAATCCCACGCCGACCACGGCGCTGACAGCCCCACCGTCGACGGCGATCCGCCAATCGACGGTGTCCTCGGCCGCATCGAAGACCCCCGGAGGCACGCCCGCCCAACTCAGTGATCGCACTCCCGTCGCGATGCCCGGCCCGGACGAGTCGATGCTGCCCGAACCCGCCGCCAGGGCGTAGTCGTCGCGACGCCGCAGAGTGGCCGGGGCTACCGCGGCACCGACGGCGACGCCGTTGTCCTGCGCGAGCTCTGCGCACGCCTCGACCAGATCGGCCACGCGCCGATCACCCGCCTGCCGCAGCGTGGCCAGCGCGACGGTGTGCGGCCGCAGCAGTGTGGTGAACTCGGAGTCCAGGGTCCCGTCCCCGAAATAGTCCTCGGCGGCGGCGGTCAACAGTGCGAGCTCGCCGTCGAGGAGTGCGCCGTCGAGTTCGGCAATGCCGTCGCGCTGGCTCGCCGGCCACCAACGCCGCAACCAGTGGCCGAGCGCCAGTCGCCACAGCGGATCCAGCGCGCCGGCGATGAACCCCACCTCCGGCACGTCGCGCTCCCCCATCGGAACCGTGTCGGTGGCCAGCGCCGCGACGATCGCCGCGTGGCCGGCCTCACCCACCAGCCGCCACAGCCAGTCGACGCAGGTGATGTCGGTGATCGATAGGCGCGCAACGGAATTCGTGTCGGGATGCGCCTCGTCGATCGTCCACGACAGGACCGCGCCGGCGAGCTCGATCACTGCGGTCAACGGGTCGGGTGCCGCAGTGGGCCCGGTGCTCCACAGCCCGGAGTCGGCGAAGAATCTCATGCCGGGAGCCCCTCGAGCATTGACTTGATGCGCTGTCGGTGATCAAGACTCACCGACCGGGCGACCCCGTCGAGGAGCGCGCGTACGTCATCGAGGTCCGTGCACGGCTCCTGCCACACATCGCGGCCGTGCAGCCGCGCCCACAACCTGCTCAGGTAGGGCCGGCGAAAAGCCGCCAGGTCGTCGATGACGTGCTGCTGATGCGGGTGGGCGGCGGCCGTGCCGGCCAGGTAGCGCCGCACGTGCAGCACATAAGCCTCCTTCCGCAGCCGCGCCTGGATCCGGGCGGACAGCTGGTACCGGGTCGATGCGCCGCCGTCGAGCGGCGCCAGGTCCACGGCAACCTCGATGCCCGCGATCAACGTCGCCTGCTTGTCCTCGGCCAGCAGGCCCCAGGGTGCACACGCGCGATCGGTCTCCTCTGCACACAGCGTCGGCACGTCGGGCAGTTCGTCGCGGTCCATCGCGCGGCGCAGGGTGGATCGGACCCGGTCGATCACGCTGCGGTCCAGCGGGCGGTCGCCGACGGCCGCAGACCCGCCGCCGGTGTCGATGACGACCGGGGGACGTTGCGGCTCGACCGAACTGAGGCCGATCTCGACGATCGACCAGGGCAGACCCGAACCGTCGTGGTGGGCGGCCGCCCCGAGGTTGTACGGCGTGGCATCGGCAACGAGCGCCGACCAGACCCGTTGCCGCGCCGCGGCGGCGTTGTGCCCGTCGGTCGGGCCGAGTGCCGTGGTCAGGCCGGCCAGGAACGGCCCGGTCATCCCGGTGCCGGCCCGCACGTCCTGCCAGCTGTGCGCCAGCTGCTCCGCCAGCGCGGCGACGGCGGCCTCGTCGGCCAGATATCGGTTGAGCACTTCGATCGCCGTGCGGTCGCGGTCGGCGTGCACAGCGCGCAGGTGCCGTTCGGCTGTGGCCCGGTCCTGTTGCGCCGGTGGGCCTTCGAGGAGCGCGAGCTCATAGCAGACCGGGAAGTACAGCTCCTGGGCATTGCCGGTGGTGATCCGCAATCGGCGACGTTCCCGCTTGAGCAGATCGAACCACTGCGCGGTGGCCTGCAGCGTCGCGGTCTGCCCCACGATGAGATCGTGCATCTGCGCGGCGACGTCGACGGACACGAACGGGACCGAGAACCGGGTGTTGGACCGCAGCCGCAGCACCAGCGGATCGATGATCCGCTTGACGGTGCGCGTCAGCGGGCCACCGTCATCGGTACTGAGCACCTCGACACCGGGGCCGATGGCACGCCACGCGTGCTCGATCACCGCGCGGCGGGGCCGCACGGCGACCGCCGTTCCGGGTCCGGCACTCACCCGAACAGGATAGAAGTTGGGTTCGGTAGCGGTCCGGTTCCGCCACGGTGCTGACATGCCCAGTCTGTTCTCGCTGCTGTTCTTCGGCTTCCTGTTCGCCGGCACCGCGGTGGTGCTGCTGGTGCCCAGCACCACCGTCGTCAGGTCCCGCGGCGTGGTGGTGGCACTGCGCCTCACCGGTGAGTTCGACCAGGACCTCCACGGGGTCGAGCTCGACATCATGGTCAGCAGGCCCGAGGGGGGACAATTTCCGGCCCGGGAGTCAACGCTGATCCCCGAGGCGGTGCTGAGCTCCTTCATCCCCGGCAGCATCATCGACACCTACTACCGGCCCGGGGACGAATCATCGGTCGCAGTACGCGTGCCGGGGCGGTGAGGATCACCGGGCACCGTCCACCGCGAAGGTCGCCAGCGCAGCCCACCACAGCGGACTGGCGGTGACATCGCCGCTGCGCCAACGACGTAACTGGTCCCGCTGCCACCCACTGACGGCGCGTCCGGCATCCCGCGCACGGTGTGCCGTGTCGACGGCAATCACCGTTTCAGCCATGGGGTCTGCGAATCCATCTGCCGCACTGCGGAATTGGCGGTAGCCGGCGGTGGTGGGCAACGACCACAGCGTGGCGGTCACCAGCACCGCACCGCCCAGGATCAGTGCGGCCACCAATCCTGTCGCCTCATCGAAGCGATAGTCCCCGCCCGAGGAGCAGGCCAGCAGCGCGGCGCGTGGCGGGATCGGCAGCCGCGCCGCCATCAGGTCGGCCGCTGACAGTGGTACGGCGTCGGCGAGGTGTACCGCCGCGCGATCGGCGTATCCGACCGTGCCCTCGGCGGCGGTCGCGTGTCCGACGAACAACAACCGGGCCGGGCGCCGATTCAGCTGGGTCACCAGCCAGCCCCGGTCGGCATCGGCGTTGCGGAACAGCTCGACGGCCGACGCGACCTCGGGCAGGACGCTGCCCTCGGCCCACAACGCGGCGAAATACCGGGTCAGCGGGCTGTCCGGGTCGGGCCGGCCCAGCACCGAACCAAGCGCAGAGTCCGGACGCTGCCCCGGCACCCTCGGGTCGAGGATCAGCAGCGCTGCCCCGCCCGCCGCGACGCTCGGCGTCCGCGCAGAGTTCGCGATATTCGCCGGCGCAGCCATCAGGACGTCGGCGAGCTCGATCAACCGACGCTGGTCTCCGGGCGCCGACAGTAGCGACCACGGCACCTGGGCCAATCGCGCGGCTGGAGTGACGAACAGCGTGGGCAGCTCGTCACCCGCACTGGCGGCGATCAGCTCCCAGCCCGCCGACGGGATCAGCCGGTCACCGAGTTGCCCGGCCAGGCGCTGCTCGGCGTCCGGGGTGGCCAGCGAGCCGGTCGTGAGTGCACGCTCGACCGCAGCCCGCGGGCTCTCGGCAGTGCGGGGATCCGGGATCGCGTCGGCCAGCAGATCGCCGAGCGCGGTCAGTTCGGCGTTCTCGATCACCCAGGTGACGGTGGAACCGGGCACGCCGACGATCCGCAGGCTGGCATAGACGGCGACGCCGACGTCGGCGAAGCGCAACACGAGCGTCGGCGGTGCGGTCACGGCCATGTCGGCCACGCGGGGCTGTCGGCGGTGACCTGGCGGCCGTAGCGCTGCGTGGCCAACTCGCGGTAGTGGCCCAGGACGGCCGCGGCACCGGGATCCATCTGCAGTGGCGGCAGCGCCCCCAAGCTGGTGAGCGGCCCGGCCGCCACGGAGCCGTGACCGGAGGCCACCAGCGCGTATTCGCCGGTCTCGTCGACCGGGACGGCCGCGGTTGCGGTGTCGGCCCAGTCAGCGCTCACCAGCGCTTCCGGGGCGTTGAATGTGCCTCGTGCACAATGGTATTCGACGAGTTCGCGCACGACGGCGGTGTTCCCCCACTCCCAGGCCACCGCGAAGGCCCCGGCCAGGATGCGTGCCGAGACGTGGGCAGCCCAGCGCATCCGCGCGTCCGCGTCGCCGATCGCGTACCGCACGGAATCGACGGCAAGTGCGGCGGGGATCTTCAGTTCGGCCGCCTGGGCGAGCTTCCGGTCCGCGGCACCGGGGTCGGCGAGCGCTTCGGCCCGCAGAATCGATCCGAGGTGATCGTCGAGCCGGGCATATTGCAGCCAGCTGTGCCGGGGCCATTCGTCGAGCAGTTGCCGGGCCGCGTCCACCCGGGTACGCGCGGCGGTGAAGTCGCCGCGCAGGATGTCGACCCAGCTGCGCTGCAAGAGGATCCGGTGGATGTGCAGCGGACGGCCGAGTTCACGCCAGTGCCGTTCGGCGTGACCGAGGCGCTCGTCGGCATCATCGAGCGCATCGACCGAGATGCTGATGAGTCCGAAGTACAGCCAGCATCGCGAGACATCATGCGCGCGTGCATGTTCGGCGATCGACGGATAGGCCGCGTGTACCAGCTCCTGGGCGGCGGCCCGGTCGCCCGCCGACCATGCGGCGGTGGCCCGCTCCAGCTGGGTGCGCGAGGTGGCCAGGGCCCAACCGCGCGCCCGGGCTCTGGCTTCGGCCCGACGCAGCCAGGGCTCGGCCTCGCCAAGGCGGCCGGTCTCCACGCAGAACCGCCCGTATCCCGTGCCGGCCAGCACACGGAGGGAATCGTCGTCCTCGGAACCGTCGCCGGGTCCGTCGAGCGCGTCGAACACCTTCTCCCACAGCGGGATCGACTGGACGTGCAGGTCATCGTCACACAGTGCGACGGCGCACAGGATTCGCGCGTGGGTCACCAGGTGCCGGTGCTCGTCATTCAGCCCCGCCGCTTCCGAGGGGTGATCGATCAGCTCGAGCAGGCCCGATTCGGCCGCCTCATGTTCGCCGTTCGCGGCGGCCAGCCCGATCTGCAGGAACAGTGCGCGACGGGTGTAGCGAGAAAGCATCTGGTCGATCTCGGCGTCGGACAAGGTGACCTGCCGGGCCAGGTCCGGCCGCTGCCCGGCCCGAATCCAGCGGTAGGTGTCGAGGCAGTCGCGGATGCGTTTCATGCTTTCGGTCACCCCGTCGTATGCCGTTCGGACCAGATAGATCTCGCCGAGCTGGGCCAACACCTCGAGCATCAGGTCGTCGCGGTCGGCCTGCTCGATCGTCGGCATCAGCGACAGCAGCAGTTCCTTGGCCGCGCCTTCGTCGGCAGCCAGCGCGAGGTGGCGCGCCCGCGCCAGATCGCTCGCGACTCCCGGGTCGATCGCCACCGCGTAATCATAGAAAGCGGCGGGCGCGCTGGGCACGCCCGCCGCTCTCCCCCTCCCCCTGGTCAGCTGCAGGTCACCGTGATGGTGAAGGGCTTGGTGATCATGCCGGCCATCGGGTTCTTCATGTCGGCCCCGGTGGCCTCACCGGTGATCGTGTAGGTGCTGCCGTCGACGGCGACCTTGGCGGATCCGACGCTGGCGCCGTTCATGTTGGTGACCGCCAGCGCGTTGCCGTCGAACACCATGCCGAGCGACTGCACCACCGGGGTGGCTTCGTCGGTCATCACGACACCCAGCCCCTGCTGGCCGCCGATCGCGGCGCTGCCGACATTGATCTTGCCGCCCTGCTTGACGCAGGTCACCGAGTTCAGATCGAGCCCCTGCAGGTCGGCGCCATCGACCTTGACCGCCGTCTTGCCGCCGCTGGACACCTGGGGGCTGGCGGCCGCGGACGGTGAGTTCTGCCCCGCGCTCTTCCCGCTGTCGTCGGAGCAGCCCACCATCAGTGCGGCGCCCGCGGCCAGTCCGATCACACCTGCGACAACTCGCTTCATCGATAGTCCCTTCGTTCGTGCGTCGCCTCGCTGGCGTCGTCGAAATGAAGTCAAGACGGCCGCCGTCGCTACCGATCCCAAATTTCGTCGGGGTCCGGGGGTACGGTTCGCTGGCTCGGCGGGGTGCGCGTCAAGCCCCGCTTCCCGTCGCCGCTGTCGAAGTCCGCCGGGTAGCGGTCAGTGCTGTCTCAGGCGGACGCCTTGCGCTTGCGCGCCGGCCGCTTGGTGGGCTGCGGCGCACTGCCGGCCAGGATCTCGGCCAGGAACTTGCCGGTGTAGCTCTCCGGCGTGTTCGCCACGTCCTCCGGAGTGCCCTGCGCGACGACGGTGCCGCCGCCGGCGCCACCTTCGGGACCCATGTCGATGACCCAGTCGGAGGTCTTGATGACATCCAGGTTGTGTTCGATGACGATGACCGAATTACCTTTGTCGACAAGGCCGTTGATGACCTTCAGCAGCTTGCGGATGTCCTCGAAGTGCAAGCCGGTGGTGGGTTCGTCGAGGATGTACACCGTTCGGCCGGTCGAACGCTTCTGCAATTCGGCGGCCAGCTTCACACGCTGCGCCTCACCGCCGGACAGCGTCGGCGCGGGCTGGCCGAGCCGGACGTACCCCAGCCCGACGTCGACCAGGGTCTTCAAGTAGCGGTGGATCCCGCTGATCGGTTCGAAGAACTCGGCGGCCTCCTCGATCGACATGTCGAGGACCTCGGAGATGGTCTTGCCCTTGTAGTGGACCTCGAGCGTCTCGCGGTTGTAGCGGGCACCCTGGCAGACCTCGCACGGCACGTAGACATCCGGCAGGAAGTTCATCTCGATCTTGATGGTGCCGTCGCCCGAACAGGCCTCGCAGCGTCCGCCCTTGACATTGAACGAGAATCGGCCCGGCTGGTACCCGCGCACCTTGGCCTCGGTGGTGGCGGCGAACAGCGTGCGGATCTTGTCGAACACCCCGGTGTAGGTGGCCGGATTGGACCGCGGGGTGCGCCCGATCGGTGACTGGTCGACGCGCACCAGCTTGTCGACGTGGTCCAGCCCCGTGATCCGGGTGTGCCGTCCCGGGACCTGCCGGGCACC
>Ga0116193_1003596_pt1 | contig 11107 bp, 4 predicted proteins | sample AD_UKC115_MetaG_FD_89892 | JGI IMG/M metagenome (GOLD analysis project Ga0116193, IMG submission 89892) | Active sludge microbial communities of municipal wastewater-treating anaerobic digesters from Hong Kong - AD_UKC115_MetaG | ecosystem: Engineered > Bioreactor > Anaerobic > Digestate | place...
GATCAAGCTCTAAATCACAATACCAGAGTCCTCTCTCCTGGTCGTATTCCACTTCATGACCGACTGCTACGAATCTTTTTTCCTCCGGCAATTCCAGGAGAGGTAGCCCGGCCATTATTTCCACGGCCGAGGGAAAGGCTTCAGGCAATGGATATTCCTGGGGCCAGCTACTGCCTGATCTCCAGATCGGATCATTTCCCCACATAGTGACATATGGTTTGAATTGTTCGTCTACCGCTGGCAGCCTGATCCCAACCTGCGGGGCGACAATCTTTTTTTGTACCTGGGGCCGGGCCTGAGCCTGAACCTGAGCCGGTTGGCTGGTTTCAGCTTGAGGCCTGGTAACGATGGTAGCCTGGCTGGTTACCCTTTTTTTCGGAGTTATCTCCAGGCCGGGCGGCAGAATAACGGCCAGGAGTTCGCCTTCGCCCGAAGAATACCAGGGCCTCTCGATATAAACCCGCAAGGCACTCTTTCTGGTACTACTAACTTGATTCGCAGTCTTATTCCTCTCCCACTTGAAAGACGGAATGACATAAGCGATTTTGGGCATAGCCGGTGGAGCTGAGTTTAAGACTTTGACTTCGACTGGCTCGCTCCTTCTGGTATAACCTGTGTCTCCCGGCAGTGCATTGGCCGGGAATTGTTCCTGATATCTGGTGGTTGAAATCAAGCTATAATTGACCCGCCTGAATTTAGTATCTCCAAATTCGTGCTTATAAACAGGAATCCCGGGCCCAACCGCCACAGATGTGACCATGGGCCTTGCTACCTGTCGCTGATTATCAGAATCCTCAGTCCGGCTTTCACCTGGCCTGGGAGTAAATGAGATTGATTTCATCTCAGGAGTAACGGTTAATTCCAGAACCTGAGCCTTACCTTCAATAACTTTTGGTTCCGGCTCATTTAAATTATCAACAGGCTCCTCCCAGCTGGCCAGCAGTTCCACTTTGGAAGTGCTGTGACCATGAATTTCATACTGGCCATACAGGGTGGCTGAAGTCTGGCCGTAATTCTTTTGGGCTTCCAGAGACGAGCAGACAGGCCGGCCAACCGGCTGGACGGTGGCATGAATTAAAGTTAACTCCCCGAAGGGGGTCATCAACCAGTTTTTCCCCTGAGCAGAAATTGTCTTGATTCTAGTTAAATCAATCTTTGGCACCTGAAGAGTTTTTAAGGCCTGAATCTGACCCTGAGGCAAGCCTCGGGGTGGTTTGAGGACTTTGGGCGGCATTATTCTTTCTGGTTTTTCCAGCCAGCGGTAGAGTCCCTGAATTTCGAGAAATCTTTCAGGAAAATAGCAACTGAGACGCAGGGTGACCGATTCCCCTTTTTTAAGGTAGACAGTCAGCACCCGGTAAGAATCAGACCAGCGGGCCGGCTGGTCACCTTCCTCAAGTCTCAACCGGAAAGGCCGGAAATCAGGCCAATCGCCAGCAAATTCAATCATCATCGGATCCGGCCCTCCGTAAGGCAAGCCTCGAACACAAACCCCTCTGGCCCAGGGATCCGGAAAATAGGGAAGCTCAAGCTGGTCCGCTGGTTCCAGTTCTTTAAACTGGCCGCCATCTTTCTGGCAAATCAATGAATAGACTTCTGGCTTTAAACCTGTTCCGCCATCCAGCATTCCATGAAGCTCGGTATCAAATTGAGAGATTTTGGGTGCGGCCACATGCCGGTCAGAAGCTTGAGAGGTTGGCTCCGTATCTTTTTCGATTGACTCATTGAAGCTCTTGATGACCAGATGATCAACAGTCTCTCCAGCCTTTGGTTCTTCTCTGGGAACAATAACTGGAGAGGGCACTGGATTAAAGCGGGTGAAGGTGAAAGGCGGCTTATCTGGACCAGGAATGGCCTGGCTGTCATTATTGTTGTCCAGCGGCTGGCTGTTTCCAGCTAGATCGACCGCCCTGGCTCTTAGGCGGTAACCAGTGCCATAGCGGAGCCTGGGAAGTGATTGGGGAACAGGTTTAAACTTAGTTTCCAGCAAAAAATCACTCAGGGCCTGATTTTCAATGACAGCCGGTTCATCCTCTGGATCAATGGTTTTTCCAGGTCTGGGTGCCACCAGACTCCAGCCGTCCCAGTGAAATAGGGATTCATGAACATAAATATCACCGGTTGATTCATCAACTGCCTGGGTGACTGCCGGCGAAATAAAGCCCTCATCCTCCAGACTGATTTCTTTATCCAGCCGGACAAAGCGGTAAGTCCCTGCTCTCTGGCAGAGCGAATGCCATTTTCGGGATTGATCATCCCAGACATCAACCCGGTAGCCCTGAATCAGGTCTTCGGCATAAAGGGTGATTTCTTTCCTCTGGGAAAAGTCATTATTAAGGGTCACGGCTTTGGCCAGGATTTGAGCTATATTCTGCGCCTGTTCATTTCTGATAACTCCCAGACCGCTGGAACGCAGGGCCGGCAGCTCGGCTTTTTCTTTTGTTTCGGCTGTATCGGCCAGGTCAGCCGTCTTGAGAGCGACGGCGTCTACATCGAGTTGCACCAGGTCATATCTTTCTTCATCGGCCAGATTTAAGAAGCCATTGACTGTTTCTGGCAGCGGCTGACTGGAAGCAGCTTCAAAAATTCCCCTGGAGGAATCATAATTATAAGCGGTCCGCGGGTTATCATCACTTCGACCAGCTGGGATCAATTTGATCCAGCCGCTGGCCGGAAAATCAGCCGGAACATCCACTTCAAAATCGATGGCCAGACCGAGCAACCTCATCAGGGCTGGATAGCTGGTCAGTAAAGCCAGGGCCTGGTGAAAATCAATTTGAGGCCTGGTTATAGGGGCTCTCTGGACGACAGGTTGCCTGGTCTTAGGATCAACTGTAATCTTGTTTTTTGGCTTATAGAATTCCCTCAGGCGGTAAAAATCCTTGGGAGGCTGGGGTAAGGGCGAGACCTGAACTGCTTTGAATTTCTGGCCCTCGGCTTCCCGCCTGACTGACTGAGCCATAACTGGCTGGGTAGTCTTAAGCTGGACGGTTTTAGCATAGCGCTGGTCGGTGATTGGTTTCAGGCGAATCTGAGCCAGTCCATCGGTATGAAACACTTTGGCTATGGGCGGAGGTTCTTCCGGAGATTCAGCCGCCACATTCAGATACTGAGCTGCCACAAAAGTCAGAACATTTTTTACCGGATAAGAAAAGACCGGATTTTTAGTGAGATCAGCCATCTCAAAGGAAACAACTGGAGCTTCCGGCTTGAAGATAGCCTGCCAGAGTTCGAGCTCCGGCTCGGGAGAAATTCTCTTTATTTCCAGTGGTTCTCTATCTTTCTTCTTATCATAGATAACTTGAAAGTTAAGGGCTTTAACGGTTTCTGGCCAGTTCAGGATGTCTGGAAATAGATTCAGGCTGGGTGTTCTCCCGCTCCGTTCGTCCTCCAGCCGGATAGAAACAGCGGCTGAAAATTGTAGTTTCCCGTTCTTAACCCCGTTAGGGCATAAGGTCCACATTATGGTTGATCTGGGCATCTTAATCCTCCCCCTAAGCAAAAGCCTGACAATAGGCCAGCCAGTCGTTTTCGGCCACCAGGTCGCAGAAAAGTGGTGGTGGCGAGGCTCCAAACTCTCTTTCGACCTGTAAAGTCACCTTAGTGCTAAAAAACAGAATTTTAATCTTGACTGTGAGCGAAGCCTGGCCATAGACTTTATTACCCTGCTCCTGGTAAGTTAAAGAGAGATAAAACTCGGCGCAGATACTGATCAGCCCCAGAACATCAAGTTCTCCGGTGCAACGGACATAGCCTGAAATAGTAATATAATTATCTTCGTATCTAAAATAAATTCCGGCCATCAAGGTCATTCCGCCGCTGGCCACTCCCAGATTCAGGGCAAAGCTGCCGCCAAACTCCAGAGAGCCTTCTACCAGTTTAATGCCATCCGGGGAGAGGACCAGAGCAAAAAATCCACCGCCTCCGAACATAGCAACTGTTAACAGGAAGGGATTGTTTCTTTCATTGAAGGCAAATCTCAAAGAGACAGGGTCACCGGTAAAAGGTAAGGCAATTTCTCCCGAGAACTTCAAGTTCTGCATGGAGAAGACACCAAAAGCTACATCTGGTATGGCCAAGCCATAGCCGAGTTTAGCTCCGGAAGCATCGACTTTAATGACTGGACTACTGCCAGATCCGCCGTCAGAATCGCTTAAACTGCCAGGAAGAGGGATTCTTGTCAAGAGTTCTTCAATAAACTTCAGAGGACCCTGAAACTTTATCGAAGCAATTTTCGGGTCAACCTTGGTTTTCTTTCCTTTTTCAGCCGTAAAGGTGAATTTGGAGAATTTGACCAGGATGAAGGTCGTAATGTCTTTAATCAGATCAAGAGTGAAATCAGTTAATTCCCCTTTGACCTGGTAAGTTGCTTCCTTCCCGTTAAAATAGGTCACCGCTTCAACCTTCAGGGTCAGGCTGGATTTAGTCCCGTCACGGTTGGCCCTGAAAATTGAAAAATCATGAAGGTTGGGTGTCCAGTTAAGAAAAGTCTTGAGGCCAGCTGGCAGCTGGCTGCCGCTTTCGTAAACCGGCTCGGTTTTAATTTTTAGAGCTGCCGACTGGCTCTCGCTGTCCTGACGGCTAAAATCAACCTTGTCAACGACATCTTTGAGCAAAATGCCGCCCAATATCTTGGCTTTATCGTCAAAGAATTTTTCCGGAGAGAACTTACCATCAACTGTGTCTTTCAGAGCTTCTTTTATGTCTTTTTCATCGAAAGCTTTCTTATCAGGCTCGACTCGAGGACCGGAGCTCGCTTCTGGCTCCGGTTCAGCCGAAGCTGAAGAAGAAGTGATTTTCCCTCCTACCGGGCCCAGGATTCTGGACAGCCCAACCAGATAAAAATTCGGCGTAGCCAGGCCCCCTGATTTCTCTGCCCGGCCGCCAGTCGCAAAATCCACCAAAGGCAGCGGATCCTCTATGATCTGGAGAAAAACTTCTCCTTTGTTTTGAGAAGGGCTGAAGCCATTTTGAATATAAGCATCAGCATATTTAAAGGTGGTGGTATCAAAGCCAACCAGGTTTTTTAGAGCCGGAATTGCCATCACCGCCCTGTCCATTGCCGGAAAACACATGGGCTGATCGGCCAGCTCAAAAGCCTGTTTGGATCCAGCCTGGACAGCTTCTCTCAACTCGAAGGTCAGAGACTCAGTTTCAAAGGTGGTATCTTTCTCCCTCTGCTCTTCAGCCAAAGATAAACTCTGTCCGCGAAGGTCAGATTTTCTTCTGTTAACCGCCTCTTCAGCTTCAGCATTATAGACTCCGACTATGGTCTTCAGGTTTATCACATCAAAGGCATATTGATTGTCAATAAACATCATCGGTAGCTGAAACTCAATTTCATGACCTTCAACATCAGTCGCCGTTACCTGAAACTGAAAGTCTTTTTTGCCAACTTTTGGCCAGAAAGCTTTCTGGCCCGAATTGGAAAGAACCTGGCTATCTTCAGGCTGGTCAAGGGGCGGTGTCTGGAGTCCGGTGATTTTAACCAGCCGAAACGGTATTTCACGACCTTCGTTGGGCTGAAAAGGAGCAGGAAAGGTCTTCTCCGGCTGGCTGACTACGATATACATCTTCTGCAGGAGGTAGGCAAAATTCTGGCCATCTGACGCCTTATAAAATTTTCTCTCAGTTACCTTAACGAGGGAGGCTCGATGACCGAAAGGCAGCAGATAGCCCTTATAGACAACCCGGACATAATGATCGCGGCCCATGGTTGCCAGGTGTTGCCAGGTGACTACCGATAGAGGCGAAACCGGAGACCAGTTGCCTATCGAATCGAGCCAGGCTCCGAGAGGGCTCAGCATCATTCTGTTAACCCGGACAGGCTGCGGTTCGTAAGGACTCTGGTCAGGTTTTTTCAGGGTAAAATTACTGCTGAGATGAACGATCTGGTGACGATCATTAGCGGTCAGGGGCAGACGGACTTCCTCTGATGAAGAAGAACCGGCCAGGTTATGCAGGTCTACATCCGGCGACCAGACCGCTCTAACAGCTAAATATGGATTATCTGATTCACTTATCGAGCCATCAGAATTCAGAGCTGCCAGTCTCGTATGCCAGAGCTCTGTCCAGCCATTAATCGAAACAGGCTTAACCGCATGAACCCAGATATTGTAGATATTTGGTGACAGGATGAGCCGATAAGGCATTTCAATAGCTGTCTGATATTTTTGAGGGGCAGCAGGTTTCAGTAACAACCAGTTTAGCTGGCTGTACTGGACCCGGGCCAGCTGGTCTCTTTGGTTATGAAGATTCTGGCCGGATGGACCGCTGGAAGCCTGGAAAGATCTGGCCCCAGAATTAGAATTTCCTTTTCCGGAAGTGGCAACTCTTCTTGTTATCCGGGCGAAAGCATCGGGTGGCAGCGCAACCGGAACCAGGCTGGGCTGATAAAGCTGCCAGGCTAAAAGAGATTCAAGCGTCAGTGGGATTTCAGTAATTTCATCCGGAATAATGAAGCTCAAACGAGCCGGTCCTGATATCTTTGAAAAGACAGGGGCTGGCTGGGGCGGCTCTGGCTGGCCAGTATCTTTTAGTTCCGGAGTCGTCTCATAGAAGGCTTTTTCAGCCACACTCTGCGGCGGAAAATGAACAATCATATAACCTGGCTGGCTGCGGTTTTCTTTAACCAGATGAGGTCTGGGCAGATTGAGTACCTTAAAATTAATAAATTCGAAATCCAGACAGAGTAAGTCGTCCGGTCTCAGGACATTAAAAATCAACCCGGCCGGCTGGACGTCAATTTTCGCCTGACTGACTATCTTTTTCTGAACTTTTTGCAGCTGCCCGACAAAAGGAGAAACACCCAACGCACCGGCATAGGATAAAAACTTTCTTCTGGTTATAGCTGGCGTCTTAGGTTTGTCGCCTGACCGGTCAGCTTTCTTAAGGTGAGAATCAGACATCTTGCCCTCCTCATCAGATAAGCAGACTAATTCTCTTTTGTTCTGGAGGTTAAACCCTACCCCTATTTGCAGTGCGAATTCTGCATTTAGTTTTGATCTCTGCTTTTCTTATATTTAAATCCTGACAAAAGTCAAGAATAATATTTTTTCAGCATCTTTTAATTTGTCTATTTTAATAAGTTTTGTTATTTATAAAACATAGTGAACAGAAAACGACAACAGCCGGGTTTCAGCCCGCTCCTGGTAGGCTCTTTAAGTGGCCTATTAAGTGGGATATGTCTGGGTGAATGGAACGTTCTTCTCGAAAGGTTGAAAGGAAAATCAATTTTTGATTTCTCCGACCTGGCTGGTATGGCTATCTGGCACGGTTTGCTCTGGCTGGTCATCGGCCTGGCCGCTGGCCTGGTCTGGACTCTCTGGCTGGCTGTCAGGAGAAAACCACAGAAAACAAATGGTTTAGCCTGGTTTATTATCTTCAGTTATTTTGCTGCCTGGGTTTTGGTCCAGGGGTTTATCAATACCTATGTTTTTGCTGGCATTCTAAACCGACCAGCTATCGCCTTAAATGCCATTATTTTCATTCTGGCTGTAGCCGGCCTGGTCCTTCTTAGACAAAAATTCAAAAAAAAAGCGCCATCATTTAATCTCTTCTGGAAAAGTTATCTGGCCATTCATCTGACTGTTTTACTGGCTGGCCTGGTAGCCTTTTTGGCTCCGGCCAATATCCGCCAGCACAGGCTGGTAAATGAAGAACCAGCCTTAACCCCTGTTTCCAGACAATCAGCTAAAAATGTTATTCTGATCATCTGGGATGCCGTTAGAGCCGATCACCTGAGCTGCTATGGTTATCCTCGTCAAACTTCCCCTTTTCTGGATCAACTGGCCGGCCGCGGAATATTATTTGAACAGGCCATAGCCGCTTCTTCTCATACAGTTGAATCTATACCTTCCCTTCTTTCCTCGACACTGCCCACTTCCCACCAGATGAATGACATTACCTCCTATCTTCCATCTAACCTCATTATTATTCCTCAGGTTTTTAAGACTCTCGGTTACAATACGGCTGCTTTTTCCTTTAATCCATATTTCTCTCCGGCCTACGGATACAATAAAGGTCTGGAGCGTTTTTTTGCCCCGGATGAATTCTCCGTAAAAGCCTATAAAACGATTTTTGGTCATATTCTCGACCGCTCTGCTCGCCTGCCAGTGGTCAGCCAGGGATTAAAACCAGTTTTTCGGCTGAGCCAGAAACTGGCCACCCTTAGCTTTGGAGAAACCGAGCTGGCCTCAACTGACCCCGAAGCCATGACCACGAGAATAACCACCTGGATTAAAAACCATGCCCATAAGCCATTTTTCCTGCTGGCCCACCTGGAAGGAGGACATGCCCCTTATTTCGCCCCATCTGCCTTCGTCCAAAAATTCTGGCCAGAAGAAAACCTACCAGAAAGCCAAAGCTGGCCAACGACTTTTCCTCCCAGCCTCGGATTGTTCTTACCATTTAGAGAAGGTCCGGAGATAGCTGAAACCGACCGCCAAAAGATGATAGCTCTTTATGACGCTAAGATTTTTTACCATGATTACTGGCTCGGCCAGCTACTTGAATTCCTCCAGGCTGAAAACAAATTAAATGATACGCTGCTCCTCGTCACCGCCGATCACGGCGAAGAATTCTTTGATCACCGTGGCTGGGGTCATGGACATTCTCTTTATCAGGAGCTCCTTCGTGTTCCACTTGTCATGTGCGGAGAAGGCTGGTTGCCAGCCGGCCTGAAAATCAGCACGCCAGTTTCTTTGCTGGATCTATTTCCAACTTTATTTGATTTGCTGGGCCTGAATGAGGTCATCAGCCTGCCTTATCCTCTGGAAGGAGAAGACCTGAGCCAGGCATTCAGTGAGGGGAAAGAGCCGGAGAAAAAAGAACCTATTTGTTCAGAACTAACTCAGGGTTCACAACGGGCCTGGTCGCTGCTCAATTACCCCTGGAAAATTATCCATTCAGTTTTTAGTTCAGCGGAAGTAACTGAGCTCTATAATCTGGCCGATGATCCTCAAGAAAAAAATGATCTCTCGGCCACTTATCCTGATGAAACTGAGAAATTGCTGGCTTCTCTCGAGAAAATAATGAATCTGGCCGGACAAAAGGTATTTAGAAGTCAGCGTCGCTGGATAAGCCCGGCTGAAAAAGAGAAGCTCAGGTCCCTTGGCTATATTGATTAGCAGAAAAGTCAGCCTGGCCAGTCAACTGGCTTACCTCTCAATCAGCCGGCCGGCTAACATCAGCTGGCTAAAGACAGCCGAGGATTTAATACTGTGATTTCTGTCTTCGGTGACTTTAACCAGAAATTAAGCCTTAATTTAGATCGGGATGGTCTGGCTTTTCTTTCTTCTTAAAATAAAGATCGAATCAACTTTTATCACGATCAGCCCGACTGTCAGCAGAAGAGCTAGCGGCCACCAGTCCGGTAATAGAATAAGCAGAAGAGGGATAACAGTTGAATTAGCAAACTTACCCGGCTGACTGAAATTAAGCTTAAAAACTTTTTGGTCAACCAGATAAAAGAAATCAACTGAAATTATATCAAACTTAATAAATTGATAGCTCAAGTAAAAGTCAATAAAAGCAAAATTTATCATGTAGAGAGCAACTGGCCAAGCCAGCCCTGGATGAAAAGAAATGAAGTTGATAAAGAAGAAGAGGCTTTCCACCCTGTCGGCAATAATATCAATTTCTGCACCGAAGATTGTTCTCTGCTTAAAAGTTTTAGCCCAGAAACCATCCAGCCAGTCACCCAGCCAGTGAAGACCAAGCCCGAGATAATTATACAGTTCGCGGTGATAAATAGCGGCCAGACAGAAAAAAAGAAGTGAAAAGAGCAGCCGAAGAACAGTGATCAGATTGGCACCACTGGCCAGGCTCTCCGGCTTGGTTGATTTGAATATAGCCATCCTCACCAACCGGTTCTTGTTTGTCTGAGACTGAGATAAATCTTCATCATTGATCGTTCCAATTTTTTATTATTTTAACAGATAAAGGTCAAACCATAGAAACAATTTCTGGCTGATCAAAATATTACTGGCAAAGCAAACACTAATATAATAAAATCGGGGCAAAAAGGAGGGAAATTATGCATATTGTCTGGACAATCCTTCTTGGGCTGGCGGCTGGGATTATTGCTAAATTGATCTTTCCCGGTAAAGAAAACATGGGCTGGATAATGACGACTTTGCTGGGCATTGCTGGCTCATTTTTATCCACTTATCTGGGTCAGTTTCTGAAAATTTATGAGCCAGGAGAGACGGCCGGCTTTATCGGGGCCATAATCGGAGCTCTAATCATTCTTTTCGTCATCAGCCTCTTCAGGAGAAAGCCCCGCTGATCAGCTCTTGACTTCTCTTAGCTTCGCCAGTGAGTTCCAGCTACCGCTTGAGTATTCGAGACCTGGAAAGACATAATTTTCTGGCCATAAAATTAGATGAGCAAGCGGTCCACTAGCTATTATCTTATATCTATACTCTGGCCAGGAAGCCGCCTAAATTTTTCTGGATTATAAAATGAAGTCTCATTAGAATACAATTAGAAATGAAAAGTCATCATATATATAAACTATATATTGTCCTTGGCCTTTTTGCTCTTTTGATTCCTTCAGGTTTATTTCTGACCCGGGCAAGAGGAGTTCCACAGATGCACAATAACCAGGAGATTAATCTGCCGGAAACCATTGATGGCTGGGAGGTAGAGGGGCCACCTCAGAGAATTGACCATACCACCATCTTTGATTATATGGATGGCGGCGGCGAACTTTATCTGGCCTATAAATTCAAAAATCTTCTTGTTTATCGTTATACCAGAGGACCCGAAGAAGAAATGCTGGTAGAAATCTACCAGATGGAAACCCCAGATGAGACCTTTGGCCTGCTGTCTCTCGACTGGACGGGTGAACCCGTCAACTTGAGCTCTGCTCCTTCTGTCCGGCCCGAAAACCTCATTTGCCCGGATTACACCGCTTTATATGGCGAGGGATTGCTGCGGGCCAGAGCCGATAGTCTTTATCTACGAATATTAGCTTCAAGAGAAACACCTGACGTCAGGGAGACAATTTTAAAGCTGGGGAAAAGCCTGGCGGGGAAAAACCCGGCTCAGCCTCCGCCGTCTATACTGGACGTCGTTGTTCCCTCCACCGACTCAGGCTGGAAAA
>Ga0116193_1003599_pt1 | contig 11096 bp, 9 predicted proteins | sample AD_UKC115_MetaG_FD_89892 | JGI IMG/M metagenome (GOLD analysis project Ga0116193, IMG submission 89892) | Active sludge microbial communities of municipal wastewater-treating anaerobic digesters from Hong Kong - AD_UKC115_MetaG | ecosystem: Engineered > Bioreactor > Anaerobic > Digestate | place...
AATTTTAAAATATTAGGAAGCAAGTTAGGGGCAAATATGAAAGAAGCCGCCAACGTAATTGCCAACTTTAATCAACAACAAATTACCGAATTAGAACAAAACGGAAGTATTGAAATTTCAATGCTAACTACCAACTACTCAATACTAATTACTGATGTAGAAATTACTGCCGAAGATATTCCCGGTTGGAGTGTGGCTTCAAAAGGAAAACTAACCGTAGCCTTAGATATTACCATTACCGATGCTCTTCAAAAAGAAGGAAATGCCCGAGAGTTTATTAATCGTGTACAAAATATTAGAAAAGAAAGCGGTTTTGAACTTACAGACCGTATATTCGTGCAAATACAGCAAAATGACTTGCCATTAAACATTCAAAATGCTGTAAATGATTTTAAAAACTATATTTGCGGCGAAATTTTAGCAGATAGTATAGACTTTTTACCCGTTGTAACCAATGGTACGGATATAGAAGTTAATGATGCTCTGTTAAAAATTGCAGTAACCAAAAAAGGATAATTGAGTATGGCTACAAAAAAAACTGCTCCAAAAAAAGTGGCTAAGCCTGCGGCAAAAAAACCTGCTGCCAAACCTGCTCCAAAAAAAGTGGCTAAGCCTGCGGCAAAAAAACCTGCTGCTAAACCTGCTCCAAAAAAAGCAGTTAAGCCTGCGGTAAAAAAACCTACTGCTAAACCTGCTCCAAAAAAAGCAGTTAAGCCTGTAGCAAAAAAACCTGTAGTTAAACCGGTAGCAAAAAAACTTGAACCGGCTAAAGTTGTAAAACCACAACCTGCTGCTAAAGTAAAGGCAGTAGAAGTAGTTAAACCACCAAAACCCGTAAAAGCAGAAAAGCCTGCCAAACCTGTAAAACCGGCAAAAAAACCTATTAAGTTTCTTAAACCCGTATCTAAAAGTGTAAAGGTTAGCGGTATAGAAAAAGCTACCACCGTAATACCTATGAAACAATTACCGGTAAAGAAAAAAGAAGAACCGGTAAAAGAAGTAAAAATTCCTAAAACATCAGTAAAAACAAGTGTTCCCTATAAACCGGGATATGTACCTATGGAAAAAAGAGAAGCAGAAAAAAGACAAAACGGAGAACCGATAGTTAGATATAACGATTCTGATTTAAATGAATTTCGTGATTTAATTAATAAAAAATTAGATGCCGCTAAAAGAGAATTAGCTTATTTACAAGGATTAATAACCCGTAAAGATGAAATGGGTGGAGATGAAAGTGAAGGAAGATATATGACAATGGAAGATGGCAGTATGAGTATGGAACGTGAGCAACTTAGCCAAATGGCAAGCCGCCAAATTACTTATATTGATCATTTAGAAAAAGCTATTATGCGTATTGAAAATAAAACCTATGGCATTTGTAGAGTTACGGGAAAATTAATTGATAAAGCCCGTTTACGTGCCGTACCACACGCTACTTTAAGTTTAGAAGCTAAGTTAGGTTTAGTAAAACCCAATAGCGGAGAATAATAATTTTATTATTAATTTTTTTGAAAGAGAAGTAGCAATACTTCTCTTTTTTTATTTTACGATTTTAATGAAAACTCTTGCATAGAAGCTTTTTTTGCAGGAATGAATGCAGCTAAAATTGCAATAATTAAAACCGTAACAGCTACCAATACAAAATCAAAAATATTTAACTGAACAGGATAATAATCAATAATAAAACTTCCACCACTTAGTTTTATTAAATGAAATTGCATTTGCAAAAAACAAATAACAGAAGCTAATAGTATACCGCTAATACCGCCAATACTTGCTAATAAAATTCCTTCAAATAAAAATATAGATTGAATTTTTTTGTTGTTTGCACCCATTGCTTTTAGTACGGCAATATCTTTTTCTTTTTCAATTACCAACATGGTTAATGCACCAATTATATTAAATGCTGCCACTATAAGTATTAAAGAAAGAATTGCATAAATAACCCATTTCTCAATATTCATTACCATATACAAACTTTGGTTTTGCTCGTACCTTGTTTGCACTAAATAATTAGCACCTAAAATTTTTTGAATTTGTGTTTTTACTTTGTTGCTGTTATTGTTTGTTTTAATATCTGCCGAAGTATATTCGTTAGCATTTAAACCAAGCATAAATTTTGCAAAAGCTAAATTGGTAAATACATATTTGTTATCAAAATCTTGTTGTACTAAAAAAGTTCCAGATGGCTGTAATGTGTATGCAGTAAGGTTTTCGGGGTTTAAAAGATTTTTTGCTTTTCTATCTGGCAAGTATATGTTTACAGATGTTAAACTTCTTTCTACATCTATTCCGGCAGCATTTTCTATACCTGCACCAATAACTAATTTTGGATTTTCAATATTTCCTAAAATAAATTTTCCTCTTACAATATGTGCAAGCATATTGCTTGTGTTTGTATAATTATCATCAACTCCTTTTACATAAACAATAGCTTGGTTATCTCCATTTACCAATAATGCTTTTTCTTCTGCAACCAAACTTGTTTGTGTTATGCCATTAATATTTTTTAATTGATTAATTTGTTCGGGTGTTAGAATAATTGTTTTTCCTTTTACCGGACTAACTTTTATATCTGCATAAAAATCGGCATATAAACCTTTTACCAAATCTTCAAAACCATTAAATACGCTAAGTACAATAATAAGTGCAGTTGTGCCAACGGCAATGGCTATAACACTTATTCTTGCAATAATATTAATGGCGTTAGTTGTTTTTTTAGATTTAAAATAACGCCATGCAAAAAGTAAATTCAATGGTTAAAAATTTAAAACACTTATGGGTTTTGTTTTTCTTCATTAATTTTTTTGAAAATATCTTCCATTTTAAATACATGGTCTAATGTATCATCAACAAAATAATGCATAACGGGTATTCGGCGTAGCTGGTGTTTTACTTTATCTGCCAATAGTTTTTTTATTTCCCATGCTTTATTATCAATTAATTTTAAGGCAATTTCTGGTTGTTCAATTTTAAATAAACTAAGGTATATTCTGGCTTCTAACAAATCGGGTGTTACTTTAACGGCAGATATAGAAACCATTCCGCCTTCAATCATATTCAAACTTAATTTTCTAAAAATAAAATTTAATTCTTCCTGCAAAACTGCAGCTACTTGTTTTTGACGTTTTCCTTCAAGCATATAATTTATCTTTGCGGCTGTAAAATTAGCAGTAATAACAGTAGCAGCACGTTATTTGTTAAGCAATGCTGCCACTAAATAAATATAATGAAAAAATACGCAAGAATATTTCGCTACCTTAAACCGTTTAAATCTAATATTGGACTTTACTTATTGTTCTCGGTGCTTTCAATTGTTTTTTCTTTGATTTCTTTTGGTGCTGTTCCTTTTTTTGTGAAGATGATTTTCTCTCCCGAAAAAATTGTTGTACTTCCTCCTAAAAATATTTTTAGTACCGATGAAATTAATTATCAATTAAGTTTATTTATTCAACAACACGGCAAAGATGGACCCATATTGGCTTTAGGCATTATTTGCATTTTAATTGTAGCTTCAACTTTTTTAAAAAATCTTTTTTACTATTTATCTTTTTATGTTCTCTCGCCAATGAAAATGTCTGTTATTACCAAGTTACGGTCAGATGTTTACAATAAATTATTGCAATTGCCTATAGGTTATTTTACAGAACAAAAAAAAGGTGATGTAATGAGCCGTATAACAAACGATTTAAATGAGGTTGAGGTATCGGTAGTTGGTACAGTAGAAGGTTTTATAAAAGATCCGCTAAACTTAATTATTCTTTTATTTATACTTATTGCTATAAGCCCCAAACTTTCTTTAATGCTGTTTGTGTTTTTACCACTTACGGGTTTTATTATTGGAAGAATAAGCCGAAGCCTGAAAAAAAATTCTAATGCATCTGCAATAAAATTAGGAGAAGCATTAAGTATATTAGATGAAACATTAAGTGGGTTGCGTGTAATTAAAGCATTTAATGCCGAAAAAAAATTAAAAGAAAAATTTGAAGAAACCAATAAGCAATTGTTTGCTATTAAAAATAAACTTCAAATACGAAGAGACCTTGCCTCTCCGTTGAGTGAATTTTTGGGTGTTACAGTATTAGCAGGTGTTTTATGGATTGGCGGCCGTTTTGTTTTAGGAGGTAATGCTGCAGGTTTAGATGCGGAAGGGTTTATTTTATATATAGTTTTATTTACACAAGTAATTAACCCTGCAAAATCTTTATCTACTTCTTTTTACAATATGCAAAAAGGTAGTGCAGCTATTAAACGTATAGAAGAAATTTTACAAGCACCTATTACGGTTGATGAGAATAGTAATGGTAAACAAATTCAAACTTTTAATCATTCTATACAATTAAAAAATGTTTCTTTTAGTTATGATGATAAAATAATTTTAAAGAATATAAACCTTACTATACAAAAAGGTAAAACTATTGCATTGGTAGGCAGTAGTGGTGCAGGAAAAAGCACATTGGCAGATTTAATTCCTCGCTTTCATGATGTTTCTGAAGGAGAATTATTAATTGATGGTGTGAACATAAAAGATTATTCTTTACAAAGTCTTAGAAACCTTATGGGCATTGTAACACAAGAACCTATTTTGTTTAACGATACTATTGCAGCCAACATTGCTTTAGGAAGCACTAATGCAACACAACAACAAATTGAAGAAGCTGCAAAAATTGCTAATGCACATAATTATATTATTCATAAAGAAGAAGGATATGAAACTAATATTGGAGACAGAGGAACTAAACTAAGTGGTGGCGAAAGGCAACGTTTAACCATTGCACGTGCCGTATTAAAAAATCCACCAATATTAATTTTAGATGAAGCCACTTCATCTTTAGATACTGAAAGCGAAAAATTAGTGCAAGATGCTATTAATAATATGATGCAAAACCGCACCAGTATTGTAATTGCACACAGGCTTTCTACCATACGCCATGCAGATGAAATTATTGTTTTACAAAAAGGAGAAATTGCAGAACGTGGCACGCATGATGAACTGCTTACACACAATGGTATTTACAGAAAGTTAGTAGATATGCAGGAAGTGAAGTAAAAAAAATTAGTATTAATTTGAATTAATACTAATTAAACTAAAACACTTTAATATTTTTTATTATTTTGTTTTTTGTAGTATAAAAAACCTATCTCAAATTTTTTGTATCTACTCTTGTAGGCGTTTGTTTTCCACTAATAATTCCTTCGGCACTAATAGCAATAGATTTAATTATTTCAGCCATATTATTCATATCTAATGTTTCAATCTCATCACTCACTTTATGGTAATTGGGTTCACTATCCATTTTAGATGTTGAAATTGTATGTGCAGGTACACCTAATCTTGCAAGTGTTGCATTATCACTTCTATAAAATAAATTTTGTGTAGTGTATGGGTCAGGATAAAAAGTAAAACCACTACCTTCTAAATTGCTTTGCAAAATTTTTCCCATATCTGTTTTTTCATAACCTGTAATGTATGCAGAGTTTTTACCCCACTTGCTTTCTGTACCAATCATTTCAATATTAAACATAGCCATTACTTGCTCAGGATTAAATTGTTTTGAAAAATATTGAGCACCAAAACCACCAATTTCTTCGGCAGTAAATGTTACAAAAATTAAAGTGCGTTCATTATTATTTAATTTTTTATAATATTTGGCTAACATAATTACAGCAGTAGTTCCGGCAGCATCATCATTAGCTCCGTTATAAATAGAATCTCCATTAACTGGTTTGCCTACTCCTAAATGATCGTAATGACCAGAGAAAATTACATATTCATTTGGTTTAGATTTTCCGGGAAGAATGCCTACAACATTGCTTAATGGTTTTTTATTTATGTTGTTTGTTAACTCAATAGAAAAATGTGTTGCGGTTAAAACACCAAATACAAATACAACACTATTTTCAGGTTGCTCAAATTTAGATTGTGGTCTGCTTTTTAATCTTTTTGCAAATGAGCTATAAGCAGCATCTACCAATACCAATAAATTTTTTTTACTTGAAAGTGCTTCTGAATATTTTTTTCTAAAATCATCTGAAGAAGTAATAATTAATACTTCAGTATTTTTTTCTGTAAGAGAAACTTTTGGTTGAAAAGATGATACTGCAATTAAACTGTCTACAATTGTTTGCCCGTCTATCTTTACTACTGCACTTGCGTTTGAAGATTCAAGCATAAAAAACTCTTGCTTATAACTGTTTAAACCATTCCAATATTGCAAACCTGTTTTTTTAAATTCACTTGCAATAAAATCTGCAGCACGGTCAATATCTGGTGTAAAAGTTTTTCTGCCTCGCATTTCGTTGCTTGATAAAACTTTTTCTATTTTTTCTACTTCTTTAGCATTAATTATTTTATTAATGTTTTGTGCTTGTAATAAAGAAGTAAGCATACAAAAAACTGAACTTAGAATAAGTATTTTTTTCATGTATTTGGTTTAATTTTTTTAATTAAAGCCCCTCTTTAGGAGGGGTTTGGGGAGGCTTTTACAAACTCATCATTTCTTTAAACTTAACGGTTTGTCTGCGACTTACTTCAATTTTTTCGCCGCCTTTTAATTCTACTAATAATCCTCCGTTAAAATAAGGTTCAATTCTTTCAATCCATCTTAAATTAATTATGTGTTTGCGATTGGCTCTAAAAAACATTTTGGTATCTAATCTTTCTTCTAACGCATTTAAAGATTTTAATATAAGTGGTTTATTACCTGCAAAGAAAACTTTAGCGTAATTGCCTACGCTTTCAAACAACCTTATTTCGTGTAGTTTTACAAACCAACAACGTTCCCCATCTTTCACAAACACTTGGTCGTTTTCGGTAAGTGGCCCTCGGTTGGCACCATTTAATCCCGCTTTTTCTTTTTCTAATTCGTATTTTAATTTAACAATAGCATCTGCTAAACGTTTGGGTTCAATTGGTTTTAATAAATAATCAAAAGCATTTACTTCAAAGGCTTTTATGGCATACTCATCATAAGCAGTTGTAAAAATTACTTTGGGTGCTTTTTCAACTTCTGCCAATAAATCAAACCCTGTTTTGCCGGGCATTTGAATATCTAAAAATATTAATTCGGGGTTGTATGTTTCAATTTTTTCAATGCCTTCATCAACATTGGCGGCTTCTTCAACTATTTCAATATCTGCATGTTCCTGTAATAATTTTTTTAATTCATTACGGGCAAGTCTTTCATCATCAATAATAATAGCTCTAATAGACATATTGCTTTTTTTATTATTTATTGTTTATAGGAATAATAATTTTTGCCTGAACAGTTGTATCGTTTAATTGTTTTAACTCAAAGTTTGCATTATTTCCGTACAAAATATTTAATCTGTTATGTGTGCTTGCTATTCCAAATCCATCTCCATTGGTATTGCTGCTTAATTGTCCGGTGTTTTCAATTATTAACTCAAAATTAGTTTCTTTTAAAGTTGCAATAATTTTTATAAATCCGCCATTTTTTATTTTGCTAATACCGTGTTTAATGGCATTTTCAACTAATGTTTGCAACATCATTGGTGGTACATGAATGTCTAATGTTTCTTCATCAATGCTATATTCAACATTCAGCCTGTCTTCAAATCTAATATATTCTAATGCCAAATAATCTTTTACAATATTTAATTCTCTTTCAAACGGAACGGTTTCTAATTTTTCTGCCTGCATGCTACTTCGCAAAATATTACTTAATTCTGTAATAGCTGTTCTTGCACGTTTTGGGTCTTCATCAACCAAAGCTCTAATACTGTTTAAGGCATTAAAAATAAAATGCGGATTAATGTGAGATTTAATGGTTTTTAATTCTAATTCTTTTACCAAACTTTCTAAACGTATATTATCTATGGTTCGTTTTCTATCACTTACAATATAATGCCATATATAATAAATGCATGCCCATAAAATTATGATAGGAGCATCGCTTACTAAACTTGATAAAAATCTTTTTGAAATTGTTCCGTTAAATGCAGGGTCATATAAACCCAACCATTGAATCATATAACTGCTTAACAAACTGCATGAAACACAGGTAAGCATTACAATTAAAAAAACAGTAAAAAATTTATTTTGACTTAAAGGCGGAACTAATTTATTTTCTTTAATAATAATACGAAGCACATGCGTAAACAAAAACCCAAGTATTACAAACAGTGCTATTCTTTTTAAAAAGAGTGCATTAAACTTTACAAAAATGTAAGAAAAGAAAACCATAGTTAGAGCGTAAAACAACCAGCCCCCTATTTGGCACAACCAATAAGTAGAAATTTTGTTTCTCATGTTTAACAAATGTAATTAAGCAGCATTGCCCCTCTGGGTTTTAATTTGATTAGTGGTAAATTAACTTGCTGTTTGGAGAAAAAACTCTTTTTGGCAGCTAATTTTACTATGTTTATTGTTATTTAATTTAACGCTTGGCGGCAAAATAGTATTTTTGAGCCGTTTAAAACAGTCTAAATGGAAATTTTACCCGGAAAATTATTGGCTACGCTAAACAACCCCGATGATTTAAAAAAACTCAACAAAGCAGATTTGCATAAAGTTTGCGATGAATTGAGGCAATATATTATTGATGTGGTAAGTGTTTACGGCGGTCATTTTGCTGCAAGCCTTGGCGTGGTAGAATTAACGGTAGCACTGCATTATATATACAATACACCTTACGATCAATTGGTTTGGGATGTAGGTCACCAAGCATACGGACACAAAATTCTTACGGGGCGTAGAGATAATTTTATTACCAACAGAAAATATAAAGGCTTAAGTGGTTTTCCTAAACGAAGTGAAAGTGAGTACGATACTTTTGGTGTGGGGCATTCTTCTACTTCAATTTCGGCAGCATTGGGTATGGCAATAGCTTCAAAATATAAAGGTGAAAACAGAAAAAGTGTTGCCATTATTGGAGATGGAAGTATGACGGCAGGAATGGCTTTTGAAGCAATGAACCATGCCGGCATTGCCGATACAGATTTATTGGTAATATTAAATGATAACGGAATTGGTATTGACCCCAATGTTGGTGCATTAAAAGAATATTTAACAGATATTACAACATCGCCCACTTATAATAAAGTAAGAGATGATGTTTGGAAATTATTAGGAAAACTACCTGTAGGAAAAACTTTTACTCGAGATATGGCTTCTAAACTTGAAGCAAGCGTAAAAGGCGTAGTTAGTAAAAGCAGTAATTTATTTGAAGCATTAAATTTTAGATATTTCGGACCCATTGACGGCCATAATATTACAAAATTAGTTGATACGTTACAAGACCTTAGAAACATTCCCGGTCCTAAATTATTACACATTATTACTACTAAAGGGAAAGGATATGCATTGGCAGAAAAAGACCAAACCAAATGGCATGCACCCGGTTTGTTTGATAAATTGAGCGGAGAAATTTATAAGAAAAAATTTGATGTTCCTCAACCACCAAAATATCAAGATGTATTTGGGCATACCATTTTAGAATTGGCAGAAAAGAATGAAAAAATATTCGGTATTACACCCGCAATGCCTTCTGGTTCTTCTTTAAATATTATGATGAAAGCAATGCCACACAGAGCAATAGATGTAGGTATTGCAGAACAACATGCCGTAACAGTTAGTGCAGGTTTGGCTACACAAGGCATGAAAGTTTTTTGTAATATATATTCATCATTTATGCAAAGAGCTTACGACCAAGTTGTGCATGATGTTGCCATTCAAAAACTACCGGTTGTATTTTGCTTAGACCGTGCAGGTTTGGTAGGAGATGATGGACCAACACATCATGGTTGTTATGATATTGCTTATTTCCGTTGTATTCCTAATATGATTATTGCTTCGCCAATGAATGAAAAGGAATTAAGGAATTTAATGTACACTGCACAATTAGATTCTATAAAATATCCTTTTGTAATTCGTTATCCGCGGGGCGAAGGTGTAATGCCCGAATGGAAAACCGAATTTGAAGAAATACAAATTGGTACGGGAAGAAAATTAAAAGACGGAAAAGATATTGCCATTCTTTCATTAGGTCATCCGGGTAATTTTGCACAAGCCGCTATTCGCGAATTAAAAACAGAAGGTATTAATCCTGCACATTATGATATGCGTTTTGTAAAACCAATTGATGAAGCATTGTTGCATGAAGTATTTTATAAATATGAAAAAATAATTACGGTTGAAGATGGAACAATTATTAGCGGTTTTGGAACTGCGGTATTAGAATTTATGGCAGCAAACAATTATAAAGCAACTGTAAAAATATTAGGTATTCCTGATAGAATTGTTGAACACGGCACACCTAAAGAGTTACATGCAGAATGTGGTTACGATGCTGCTGCTATTGCAACAGCAGTAAGGAATTTACTTAAAGAAGAAATAAAAATTTCAGTAACAAATTAATAAGTAGTTATTAATATAGTCTAACATTCTGTATTTATTTTTAATTCACTACTTTATCTGCACAACAACTGCTTGCAAAAGCTTCGGGTTTGGCTTTAAAAGCAAAGCCCATTCCTAAAATATAACCCATGGCTTCTTTTAAAGCATCGTTACTTTTAAAGTGTGGATTGGTATTAATATCGGCATGTACTTCCATTTCAACACCAAACTCAATAAACAAGTTACAAAGCTCGTAAGCAATTTCAATGCTTTTAGCTACTTCAACCAACATTCTTTCTTTAATGTGGTATTTGGTTTTTGTTTTCTCGTTATGAATGTACATAAAGCCACCATTGTGTTCACGTAAGAAAACAATTACAGTTGCAAACTCTGTATCATCGCCTTTTACCTGACTATCGGTGCCAATACAAACTTTTAATTTTATTCCTTTTTCTGCTTCGTGCTTTATAGCTTCTGCAACTGCGTTTTTGATGGGGAGATTGATTGGTTCTCCGTTAAATTTTCTCCAACGCATAATTTTTGAGGTTTGTTGAAGTTAAGGAAGAAATATTTGTATTTGCATTAATTTATTATTAACAGTGTTGATAACCTTGTTGTTGAGGCTATTTGTGTAATGCTATTTAATAAGTAAAACAACAATTGCAATTAAGTGGTTTATATATTAAAAATTATAAAAATATAATTGCCCAACCCAACCTTCTCTGCCTAAACTTCTGTA
>Ga0116193_1003600_pt1 | contig 11096 bp, 6 predicted proteins | sample AD_UKC115_MetaG_FD_89892 | JGI IMG/M metagenome (GOLD analysis project Ga0116193, IMG submission 89892) | Active sludge microbial communities of municipal wastewater-treating anaerobic digesters from Hong Kong - AD_UKC115_MetaG | ecosystem: Engineered > Bioreactor > Anaerobic > Digestate | place...
CGACGAATAGGGCAGATCTGCATAGATTTTGTCCGCCGCATCGCCGTAAGCCATGCACCAGCGCGCCAGCCAGCGGTCGCCCAACGATTCGGGCAGCTTCACCTTCTGCAACACCACCAGCGCACTGTCGGGCAGCGAGTCCTTCAGGCTCTCGCCCTGCTCGATCCATACCTTCTCCGCACGGTGCGAACTGCACGCCGCCATCAGCAGGCAGCTTGCAAACAGACAGACAATGTACCGGATTTGTTTCATTACGACGGTAAAGATAGAAGATGTTGAGAAGAAAGGCAAATAGAAAATCCGCCTCTCTCATTTCGGGAAAGGCGGATTCGTCAGATTCTTATGATTTCTTGGATCAATCGGGATCGATCTCACCCTTCTCGATCTGTTCCTGAACGATGGCATCAACCACGGCAACGGTCGTCAGATTGAGGATGTCGCGCGTAGAACTTTCCACATCGGTGAAATGGATCGGCTTGTTCAGTCCCATCTGGATCGGTCCGATCACCTCGCCTACGCCCATTTCCAGCAGAAGTTTATGTGCACTATTGGCTGAACTCAGGTTGGGGAAGATCAGCGTGTTCACATCTTTTCCCTTCAGCGTATTGAACGGATACATGCGGTCGCGCATCTTGCGGTCGAGAGCAAAATTGACCTGCATCTCACCGTCCACCTTGATATCGGGATAGTTCTTATGCAGATATTCGATGGCATCATGCACTTTCTGCGGACTGCCCTGATTGTCCGCTCCGAAGTTGGAATAGGAGATCATGGCGATGACCGGATCGGTGGCAAAGAACTTCACGGCATGATTGGTGAGGCGAGCCATGTCGATGAGAACCTCGGTGGATGGATGTCTGTTGATAAGCGTATCGGACAAGAAGAACGTACCCTTCTTGCTGACCAGAATTGTCATGGCTCCGAAATGCTTGTATGAAGGACGTATGCCAATGATCTGCTCCGCCATGCTGGTGATCTCGCTGTAACGGCTATAGACACCGCTCACGAAAGCGTCGGCATCCCCTGCATCGACCATCATCATGCCGAATGCGTTGCGGTCGAGCAGTTCCTCACTGGCCTCCGCAAAGGTAACGCCTTCGCGTGCCTTGCGTTCGGTAAGCATCTTGGCATAGCGGATACGACGGTCGTTTTCTCTGTCGTCACGCATGTTGACGATCTCGATGCCTTCGAGGTTGATATTTTCCTCGGCGGCCAGTTTCTGAAGACGGATCTCGTTGCCGAGAAGAATCGGATAGCAGATGCCTTCCGACTTTGCCTCGACCGCAGCCTTCAGCATATTGACATGATTGGCTTCGGCAAAGACGACACGCTTCGGATTGGCCTTCGCCATGTCGGTGAACGAACGAAGCAGTTTGTTATCGTAACCCATCATCTCACGCAGATGGTTGGTGTAATCTTCCCAGTCCGTGATCTCCTTGCGGGCCACGCCACTGGTAATGGCAGCCTTGGCAACTGCCACGGAGACGCGGGTGAGCAGACGCGGATCGAGTGCTTTGGGAAGGATATAATCGCGTCCGAAGGTGGTACGCTTCAGCTTGTAGGCTGCATTGACCACATCGGGAACCGGTTCTTTGGCCAAATCAGCGATGGCTTTGACTGCCGCCAGCTTCATCTCCTCATTGATAGCCTTTGCATGTACATCCAAAGCCCCGCGGAAGATATAGGGAAAGCCGAGGACGTTGTTGATCTGATTGGGATAGTCGCTGCGTCCCGTGGCGAAGATAATGTCCTTGCGGGAAGCTATCGCCTCTTTGTAGGAAATCTCCGGATCGGGATTAGCCAAGGCGAACACGATGGGATTTTCACTCATCGAACGCACCATGTCCTGCGTCATCACGTCGGCCACGCTCAGTCCGAGGAACACATCCGCTCCGACCAAAGCCTCCGCCAGCGTATTGACAGCTTGCGGAGTGGCAAATTCCTTCTTCGATTCGTTCAGATCGGTACGTCGCGTACTGATCACACCTTTGCTGTCGCACATGATGACATGCTCCTTCTTCACGCCGAGCGAGATATAGAGCTTCGTACAGGAGATAGCGGCTGCGCCTGCTCCATTGACTACAAGCTTGATGTCGCCGATGTTCTTTCCGGCAATCTCCAAAGCGTTGATCAGCCCGGCACCGGAAATGATCGCCGTCCCGTGCTGGTCATCGTGCATGACGGGGATATCGAGTTCAGCTTTCAGCCGACGCTCGATCTCGAAACATTCCGGAGCCTTGATATCCTCCAGATTGATGCCTCCGAAAGTCGGAGCAATCGCTTTCACCGCCTGAATGAATCCTTCCGGATCTTTACGATCGACCTCAATGTCGAACACGTCGATGTTGGCGAATATCTTAAACAGCAAACCTTTTCCCTCCATGACAGGCTTACCTGCCAGCGGACCGATGTTGCCCAATCCGAGTACAGCCGTTCCGTTGGAAATGACAGCCACCAGATTCCCTTTATCCGTATAGAGATAGGCATCTTCCGGATTCTTCTCAATTTCGAGGCAGGGCTCAGCAACGCCGGGCGAATAGGCCAGTGAGAGATCGGTTTGTGTGCTATGAGGCTTTGTCGGAATGACCTCAATCTTTCCAGGTCTGCCCTGCACGTGATAGCGCAAGGCATCCTCTTTCGTAATTTTTACCATAGATAAATACCTTTAAGAATATGAATATAAAAAGGACAATAGAAGGACTATGCCCGCTCAATCCAATTTGAGCACGGCCAGGAACGCCTTCTGCGGAATCTCTACCGAACCGATCCGCTTCATACGTTTCTTTCCCTCCTTCTGTTTTTCCAAGAGTTTACGTTTACGGGAGATATCACCTCCGTAACATTTGGCCGTTACGTCCTTACGTACCGGCTTGATTGTTTCGCGTGCTATGATCTTCGCACCGATGGCAGCCTGAATAGCGATCTCGAACTGCTGACGCGGGATCAGTTCCTTCAGCTTCTCACACATTCTGCGACCGAAGGGCATACTGTTGTCCACATGGGTCAACGTGGAAAGTGCATCAACAGATTCACCGTTGAGCAGGATATCGAGCTTGACAAGACGGCTCGGACGATAATCATGCAGATGATAATCGAACGAAGCATAGCCTTTGGAGATGCTCTTCAGTTTGTCATAGAAATCAATTACAATCTCACCCAAAGGAAGATCGTATGTAATCTCCATACGTCCGCCGGAAATATATTCCTGATGCAGCAGGACACCTCTCTTGCCCAAACAAAGCGTCATGATCGGTCCGATGAATTCCGTCTTGGTGATGACCGTAGCACGGATAAACGGTTCGTCGATATGGTCGATCAACGTTTGGTCGGGCAATCCGCTCGGATTGTGCACCTCGATGCATTCCCCTTTCTTCGTATAGACCTTATAGGAAACGTTGGGAACGGTCGTGATGACATCCATATTGAATTCACGGTCGAGACGTTCCTGCACGATCTCCATGTGGAGCAGTCCGAGGAATCCACAACGGAAGCCGAAGCCCAATGCCGCGGAACTTTCCGGTACGAAAGTCAGCGAAGCATCGTTGAGCTGCAGTTTTTCGAGTGACGAACGCAGATTCTCGAAGTCTTCCGGATCGATGGGATATACACCGGCAAAGACCATCGGCTTGACCTCTTCGAAGCCTGCAATGGCTTTCGTGGCAGGTGAAGCCACTGAGGTGATCGTATCGCCTACTCTCACTTCGCGTGAGGTTTTGATGCCTGAAATGATGTAGCCCACATCGCCCGTGCTGACTTGAGGTCGCGGCGAGAAGTCAAGCTTCAGCACACCTACCTCATCTGCATCGTATTCGCGACCCGTATTAATGAATTTCACATGTTCCCCTTGATGTATCGTGCCACATTCCACCTTGAAATAAGCGATGATGCCACGGAACGGATTGAACACGGAGTCAAAGATCAGACACTGAAGCGGAGCATCCGGATCGCCTTTCGGTGCCGGCACCTTCTCGACAATGTTGTTCAGGATATCCACAACGCCTTCGCCCGTCTTGCCGCTGGCACGAAGGATATCAGTACGCGGACAACCGAGAAGTTCCACGATCTCATCCTCCACCTCATCGGGATGTGCACTCGGCAGATCGATCTTATTGATGACGGGAATGATTTCCAGATTGTTTTCGACAGCCATATACAGGTTGGAGATGGTCTGTGCCTGAATGCCCTGAGCGGCATCAACGACGAGCAAAGCCCCTTCGCAGGCGGCAATGGATCGGGAGACCTCATAGGAAAAGTCCACATGCCCCGGAGTATCAATCAGGTTGAGCAGATATTCCTTGCCTTTGTACATATAGTTCATCTGAATAGCGTGGCTCTTGATCGTGATGCCTCGCTCCCGTTCCAAATCCATGTCGTCGAGCACTTGTGCCTGCATGTCCTTTTTGTCCACTGTGTTGGTATATTCCAACAAACGGTCGGCTAACGTGCTCTTGCCATGATCAATGTGTGCGATGATACAGAAATTGCGGATATTCTCCATCTGACGAATTATTTTTTGGTGGGCCAAAGATAGGAATTTTCCACTGAATCGCCTACTTTTGACGAATCATTTATACAAATACATCCATGAACATTTCCGAGATCAATGAGATATATGCTAAGACGGTCAAAGCCCTCGACAGTGGGAAGATTTATGCAGCTCTACAATATTTGCGCAGTCTAATCAACATCCGGCCCGACGACTATCAGCTCAACGACCGCCTGACGAGCATGCACGACACCTATATCTATATGCTCCGTTACCGTCTGGACGGCATCAATGATCCGATGCAGGAGACCATACGCCTCGGGCTGCTCACGGATGCCTACAGACTGCTCGACGAGACGAGACATAAAATACTGGCAAACCAATCGTCTTCGGACTATTACATCAAACGGGCGCAGTATGCTCCTACGGATGCCAGTGCCTTCAACGTATTGCACAAAGCATTGCAGAAATCGGTTGACGACTGGAATCTGACCGGCGATCACCTGCCTCTGGAGAATCTCTCGAAAGAGCTGTTCTACAGAATCTGGACTGCCGAAAACTTCAACGCCGACGAGACGGAGAGCATTCGCGGGATATTGCGCGACGTGCAACTACCGACCAGCATGAACTGTCACATCGTCGCCGCTCTCACTTTGAGCCTCGAGGAGTCGTTCAATCTTTCCAAACTCGGACTGCTGTTCGACGCGGCAGCCTCGGAAGAGAACAACACACGCATCCGTGCTCTCATTGGCATCCTCATCACGCTCTACCTTTATCGCAACCGCACCAAGCTCTATCCCGATATCGCTTCCCGACTGGCTACGCTGTCCGAACAATTCAAATCGTTCACGGTATCCGTACGCACCATCATCCTTCGATTCATTCTGTCGAGAGAGACGGAAGAAATCACGCGCGAACTGCAGCAAGAGGTAATTCCGGAAATGATGAAGATGACAAAGTTCAATCAGAAGATGAATCTGAAAGACATGACCAGTGGCGATTCAACCAGCGAGATGAATCCGGAATGGGAGGATTTGCTGGCAGGAAGCAGCCTCGGAAAGAAGATGGAAAAACTCAGCGAACTCCAGGAGGAGGGCGCAGACGTGATGCATTCCACCTTCACGCATCTCAAGAACTTCCCCTTTTTCATGGAACTATCGAACTGGTTTCTTCCCTTCAACATGAATCATTCTGTACTGAACAATGCCTCACAGGGCGACAACAAAGATATTCTGAGCATTCTCTCCAACGCCATTTTTCTCTGCAACTCCGACAAGTATTCGCTTTTCCTCAGCATCATGATGCTTCCGGAAAACATGCGGCAGATGATGAGTCAGCAGGTCAGCGGAGACAGTGCCCAACTGGTTGAACAAAGCCATGAAGAGCTGATCAGTAAACGAGGGCCGGTGGAAATCATCGCGAGTCAATACATCCAGGATCTCTATCGCTTCCACAAACTCTATCAGCGTCGTTACGATTTTCTGGACATTTTCAGTCAGACACTCGACTTCCACAATCTAGAGATTCTGCAACCCTATATATCCGACCGCGAAAGTCTGACGATCATTGCCGAGTTTTATCTCCGCAAAAACTACTTTCGTGATGCGCTTACTGTCTATGACAAACTTTCCGTCACCTACGACGACAACCAGCTACTGCAAAAGAAAGGTTATTGTGAACAGATGCTCGAAGACTACGATCATGCACTGCAGACCTACCTCAAAGCGGGACTTACCGACACGAACAGTCTGTGGCTGCTTCGCCACATTGCCGTCTGCTACCGCATGCTAAAGCAGCCCAAGGAGGCGCTCGACTATTACATGCGTTGCGAACAGTTTGCTCCCGACAATCTCTCCATTCAGATCAACATCGGCAACTGCCTGCTTTCCATGAAGGAATATACAGAGGCACTGAAGTATTATTTCAAGGTGGATTATCTCGACAGCAAGAACCACCGTGCATGGCGCCCGATTGCTTGGTGTTCGTTCATCACCGGCAAATATGATCAGGCACAGAACTACTACAAGAAGATCCTTGCTGAGAAACCCGAAGCACAGGATTATCTCAATGCGGGGCACACCGAATGGGCGCTACGCAATCTCCACGCAGCAGTAAGCGACTATGCCGAAGCAGCCAGAAACTGCGGCGACGGCTATCCCGAGTTCGAGAAACTGCTTCTTCAGGATCTTCCCGAATTGAAAGCCGCCGGCATTCATGAGAACGATGTCCAGCTTATGCTCGACTCCGTCTCATTTAGTCTCTCCGGAACTCTTTAAGATCTTATTGATGTGCGTTTTCAGAATATGGAAGGCCGGTTCGGGCATATTCCCATGATTGTATCCCTGCATTTCATAGAGATAGGTTTCTTTGTGACCAACGACCTTCAACATTCTCCAGAAATAGGCATCTTCCTCATAGCGGCCTAACATCTCCTGCTCGCGATCAGCTGTAATGATGATGACGGGAGGACAGTCGGGACGTACATAAAACAGCGGTGCAAACTCGTCGATGACCGGTGTCGTCTCCTTAATGCCTTTGCTCTTGCGATAGGCGAAGTGCGTGATGACCTGGCCGCTGAACGGAATCAGTGCAGCAATGGAATCCGCATCGATATCATATTTGGCCAGCCATTTCTTGTCCAGTCCAACCATATCGGTCAGATAACCGCCTGCGGAATGTCCGCAAACAAAGATTTTCTTTGCACTTCCGCCATACTTGGATATGTTCTTGAATGCCCAGGCAACAGCGGCTGCAGCATCATCGATACAATCGGAAAGCTGACATTTCGGCATCAGACGATAGTTGACGGCGATGACGGCCATGCCGCTTTGCTTCAACTGTTCGGGTAGATACTTCGAGCCTCCGGTCAACCCGCCGCCATGAAACCAGACGACAGTCGGAAAATCTTTCAGATCTGTTGGATAATAAAGATCGAGTTTGCAACGCTCCGTGGCATAATCGTTCACACCTTGGTGATAAGGGATGTTCTCGACGGTTGTGTACGTGTGGCGATCCTTCATTTCCATCTGCGCATAAGAGATGGTGGAACACAGAATGACAAACAATAAGAGGAAAGTGCGTTTCATGATGGTATTGTATGATTGGTATTCAAATGAAAAAGGAGAACATCCATTCGAATGCTCTCCTATTTTGCAGGGTGAGAGATGGGACTCGAACCCACGACCCTCGGAACCACAATCCGATGCTCTAACCAACTGAGCTACACTCACCATGTCGGTCTTCTTTCAAAGACGCTGCAAATTTATAGATAATTTTTTTTCTCGCAAGACTTTCAATGCAATTTTCTTATCATTTCTTTCATCTCGCTGTTCAAACTACTTGTAGATAGCCTTTGTCCCAGCCAGCAAAGTGTTATGCATCAAAGAAATGATAGTCATCGGTCCTACTCCGCCCGGAACGGGAGAAATATAGGAACAAAGCGGGGCCACTTCGTCGAAATCGACATCACCGGTCAGTTTGAAACCGCTTTTGGTCGTGCTGCTCGGGAGACGGGTCGTGCCGACGTCAACCACTACAGCACCGGGCTTGATCATGTCAGCCTTCACAAACTCCGGCGAACCGAGAGCGACAATCAGGATATCTGCACTCTGGCACATCTCCTTGATATTTTTCGAACGGCTGTGGCATACAGTAACCGTACAGTTGCCGGGATAGGCTTTCTGCATCATCAGCGAAGCGATCGGCTTGCCTACAATATTGCTGCGTCCAAGAACGACACAATGTTTGCCTTCGGTCTCAATCTTATAATAACGAAGAAGCTGCAGGATTCCGAACGGTGTAGCAGAGACAAAGCAGGGCAAGCCGATGGACATACGTCCTACGTTGATGGGATGGAAGCCGTCCACATCCTTGCGATAGTCGATGGCTTCGATAACCTTCTGCTCGGAGATATGCTTCGGAAGGGGAAGCTGGACAATGAATCCGTCCACATCAGCATCATGGTTGAGTTCGTCCACCTTCTTGAGAAGCTCCTCTTCGGTGACATCATCCTCATAGCGGATCAACGTGGACTTGAAGCCGATTTCATTGCAGGTCTTGACCTTGTTGGCTACATACGTCTCACTGCCACCATCGTGACCTACCAGGATAGCGGCGAGATGCGGGATCTTACCTCCGTTGGCCTTGATACGTTCCACTTCGGCAGCCATTTCCTGCTTCATGTGAGCAGATACGGCTTTACCGTCGAGCAATTGATACTGATGTTCTTCCATATTCTATATCGTTTATCTTTTTCTGAATTGCGGATTGATCTGCGGCATGCGTTTGCCTGTAGCACGGGCAGTCGTCAGCATGTGCATCATCTTACGGGTCTCGTCGAACTGTTTGAGGAGTTTGTTTACCTCCTGGATATTCGTACCGCTGCCGGTGGCAATACGCTGGCGGCGTGAGCCGTTGAGAAGAGCAGGATTGCTGCGTTCTGCAGGCGTCATGGAATAGATGATGGCTTCGATGCTCTTGAATGCATTGTCATCGATATCCACATTCTTCAACGCCTTGCCTACACCCGGGATCATCGAAGCGAGATCTTTCAAATTACCCATCTTCTTGATCTGCTGGATCTGTGAAATGAAGTCGTTGAAGTCGAACTGGTTCTTGGCTATCTTCTTCTGCAACCGACGCGCCTCTTCCTCGTTGTATTGCTCCTGTGCCTTTTCAACCAGTGAAACGATATCGCCCATACCGAGGATACGGTCGGCCATACGTTCGGGATGAAAAATATCGAGTGCATCCATTTTCTCACCGGTTCCGATGAACTTGATGGGTTTGTCAACCACGGTACGAATGGAAAGGGCGGCACCACCACGGGTATCACCATCGAGTTTCGTCAGGACAACGCCATCGAAATCGAGACGTTCGTTGAACTCGCGAGCCGTATTGACCGCATCCTGTCCGGTCATGGAGTCAACCACGAAAAGGGTCTCATCGGGATGAACGGCATTCTTGATGGCTGCAATCTCCTTCATCATCATCTCATCCACAGCCAAACGACCGGCGGTATCGACGATGAGCAGGTCACAACCCTGTTCCTTGGCAGCATTGATGGCATGGAGTGCAATCTCAACCGGCTGTTTGTTTTCCGGCTCTGAATAGACCGGCACGTTGATCTGTTCTCCCAGAACCTTCAACTGATCGATAGCGGCGGGACGATAGACGTCGCACGCAGCCAACATCGGATGACGGCCCTTCTTGGAGCGAAGCATGCTGGCCAGCTTGGCCGAGAAGGTGGTCTTACCAGAACCCTGGAGACCGGACATCAATATAATGGAAGGATTGCTCTTCAGATTCACGTCGATGGCCGTTCCACCCATCAAAGAGGCCAATTCGTCATGAACGATCTTGACCATCAGCTGTCCGGGTTTGACAGAAGTCAGCACATTCTGACCTATCGCCTTCGACTTGACAACATCGGTAAACTGCTTGGCAACTTTATAATTGACATCGGCATCAAGCAAAGCCTTGCGAACATCCTTCAGCGTCTCGGCTACATTGATCTCGGTAATTTTACCTTCACCTTTCAGGAGTTTAAAAGAGCGTTCCAGGCGCTCACTCAGATTCTCAAACATATCGGTTTACTATTTTTTTACGACGCCGCGAAGATACGAATTTATTGGTAATTGACAATCGGCGATAAATAGCTAACTTTGCGGAAATATTAGACAGCTATGGTAGAGATAGGAAAATTCAACACACTGAAGATCGTCAAGGATCTCGATTTCGGCGTATATCTGGATGGTGGTGACGGTACGGAAATCCTTTTGCCCGCACGTTATGTACCGCATAATGTAAAACCCGGAGATGACATCGAGGTGTTCATCTACCGCGATAACGAAGAACGCCTGATTGCCACGACAGAAAGGCCCATGGCCACCGTCGGGGAATTTGCTTTCATGGAGGTGAAACAGGTCAATGATGTCGGTGCTTTCCTCGACTGGGGACTGATGAAAGATCTGCTCGTGCCGTACAAGGAACAGAAGATGGCCATGAAGGAAGGCAAATGGTATCTCGTATATGTCCGCATCGACGAAGAAACCAATCGCATCATGGCTTCTGCCCGTATTGAGAAGTTCCTCGACAATGTGCCACCTGAATATTCCCGCGGGGAAGAGGTCAATATCCTCATCGCGGACGAAACAGACCTTGGCTACCGTGTCATCATCAACAATCTGCACACCGGACTGGTCTATGCCAACGAGGTCTATGACCGCATCGAGAGAGGCCAGAAGATGAAAGGCTACATCAAGGAGGTTCGCGAAGACGGCAAGATCGACGTGAGTCTCACGCCGCTCGGATATCGCAAGATCAACAGTATAGCCATCATCGTCCTGAATGCGCTTGTAGCGAAAGGCGGATATCTGGCTGTCCACGACAAGAGCGAACCTGAAGAGATCTATTCTCTCTTCCGTTGCAGCAAGAAAGCATTCAAGCAGGCCATCGGCGCACTTTATCGTGAAGAATATATCGTCATCGAAGACGAAGGCATCCGTCTGACAGACGAGGGAAAGAAAGCGTCCGAGAAAGGCTTTACCGATCAGGCAGACGAGCCTCAGGAAAAACGTACGTTCCCATCCGAACATCTTCGCAAAGCCAA
>Ga0116193_1003601_pt1 | contig 11093 bp, 12 predicted proteins | sample AD_UKC115_MetaG_FD_89892 | JGI IMG/M metagenome (GOLD analysis project Ga0116193, IMG submission 89892) | Active sludge microbial communities of municipal wastewater-treating anaerobic digesters from Hong Kong - AD_UKC115_MetaG | ecosystem: Engineered > Bioreactor > Anaerobic > Digestate...
ACCGGAATGGCGGCTCGACCCGGCGCATCCCTCTTCCTTCAGCAATGTGACCAATGCGCCCGAATACGCGCCCTTCCGCCAGATGCTGTCCGATGATATCATGGCGGCCATTCCGCTGGTTAAGCAGGCGGCGCATGAATACAAGGATATCACCGGTATGTGGGACGGCGACACCATCGACACCTATCGGCTGGAAGACGCCGAAGTAGTAGCCTTTGCCGTCAACAGTATGGCGGCAGAATTAAGACTTTCCATCGATATTCTGCGTGAGCAAGGCATCAAAGCCGGTTTGTTACGGCTGCGCCTGTATCTGCCCTTCCCGGCCGAGGATATTATTAATGCACTGCCGCGAAATGCACAGGTAATGGTGCTGGATCGCAACTATAACTTTGGCCACCCTGGTGGCATTTTGGCTGCCGAGCTGAAAAGCGTGCTCTTTGGGCGCCGCAACGACATCACGGTTAAAAATCGGGTAATGGGCATTGGTGGCATCGATCTGACCCGCCGCTTCATGGCCGCCGAGATTCGCGCCATGATGGATGAGTAGAAAACTTGGCCTGTGCCAGGTCCTTGACGCAGCCCGGGATTTTGTTATCTATCGGCCGAAAAAAGTTTTGCTTTGTGATGCGGATAGAAAGCATCGGCCATGAAAGGAATGGATGAGTTATGACTACCAGTGTTAAACAATTACCGGATATTGAACAGGTTTTAAGCGGCAACGGGGCCTGCGGCGGCTGCCCCGCCACCATGGCCTTGCGCGTCGTGGGCAAGGCTCTGGGTACCAACGCCATCATGCTGCTGACCCCTTCCTGCTCGGTAGCCAGCATGGGCATGACCCCCAAACTGGGTTACAATTGGCCCTGCATTAATATTACCTTTGCGACCGCGGGCTCTTCGGCCTCCGGTATTACACATGCCCTGGAAATAATGAAGGAAAAGGGCCGCCTGCAAGGCGAACTGCCCACAGTATTCAGCTGGGTAGGCGATGGCGGCACCTATGACATCGGCTTCCAGGCCTTATCCGCCGCCGCCGAACGCAATGATAATATCATTCACTTTTGCTATAACAACGAAGCCTACAGCAACACCGGCGTGCAGCGCAGCGGCGCCACTCCACGCGGCAGCTTCACCACCACTACCCCCACCGGCAAGCGCCAGCCCAAGAAAAACATGGCCCTGCTCATGTTGGAGCACAAGATTCCTTACGTGGCTACCGCCACCGTGGCTTACCCTGGCGACCTGTACGACAAGGTGGTAAAAGCCAAAAACATCCCGGGCATGAAATACATCGAAATTCTGGCCCCCTGCTATTTAGGCTGGCAGTTTGATATGCCTGAAACCGTACAAATGAGCCGTATGGCTGTGCGCAGCGGTGCCTGGCTGTTATGGGAAGCGGAAAATGGCAAGATCAGCTTTAATAATCCCAGCTCGCTTATCATCAGCGGCAAGAAAGACGCTGCTCCGGTGGATGAATACTTAATGAAGCAGGGCCGCTTCAGCCGCCTGCTTAAAGGCCCTGACGCTGCGCAGCGCATCGCCGAAATTCAAGGCGACATTGATCGCGAGATCGCTTTTATGCGGGAACGGGCGAAGATAACGATTTAACCTTGACTAGGATTGGTATCTGCTTTTCATCTGTCTGTGCAGCAGCACGCCGGCAATCGTAACCGTGCTTACTGGCCTTTCATAGTCATTACCACCGGGGGTAAGTGATATACAGAAGTTGTTTCATGATGATTGTCCGCATCGGCAGGGATTTAATTACTTGTTAACCCGCATTTCATACCGAATCAACATAGTCGTGAATGCAGCCATCCGTTATTGATTAAAAATATAGGAGTGAACAACTTGTCTTATGCTGATGAATATCGTTCTAAATTAGTTAGTGCCGAAGAAGCCGTAAAGGTTGTCAAAAGTGGAGATTGGCTGGATTGGGGTCAGATTCTTTCCAATCCCTATGCATTGGATGCGGCATTGGCGGCCCGTAAGGATGAGCTTGATGATATTAAGATACGTCTGGTTATGAGTGCAAAAGTGCACGAAATCTGGAAGGTTGATCCAGAAGGCGAAACCTTCCATATGAATAATTGGCATTTTGGCGGAGCTGATAGAGCCCAGCATGACAAGGGAAATGCCTATCACATTCCCAACCTTTACCGCAATAATCCCCTCTTCTATAGAAAGAGTCTGTATGACGATGTTGACGTAGCTATGTTTAGAGTTCCGCCGATGAATAAACACGGTTATTTTAATTTCGGCTGCAGTGTAGCCGTACTTCGTGCCATATGTGATGTGGCCAAGAAGGTCATAGTGGAGGTTTGTCCGGGATTACCCTGGGCGTGCGGCGGGCGTGAAGAATTATTGCATATCTCTGAGGTAGATTACATCGTGGAAGCTGATTCGCCGGTAGTGGAGATACCAGCCGCTCCACCTACCGAAACAGATAAGATAATAGCCGAACATGTGATGAAAGAGATGGTCGATGGGGCTTGTATCCAGCTGGGAATTGGCGGGATGCCCAATGTCGTGGGTACGCTCTTGGCCGAATCCGATCTCAGAGATTTGGGCTGTCATAGCGAAATGTTATGCGATGCTTATTATCATTTGTTTGCAGCCGGGAAATTGACTAATAAGCGCAAATCGATCGATAGGGGCAAGACGGTTTACGCCTTTGCCGCAGGAAGTCAGTTTCTATATGATTGGATTGACAATAATCCCGGTCTGGCTGCCTATCCTACTACCTATACCAACGATCCCCATAATATTGCTATGAATGATAATGTTGTGTCGATAAACAGCTGTGTAGAGGTTGACCTATACGGGCAGATTTCCTCAGAGTCTTCGGGCACTCGTCAAATCAGCGGCACTGGCGGGCAACTGGATTTCGTTACCGGCGCTTACAGTTCCCGAGGCGGCAAAGCTATCATTTGCTGTACTTCCAGCTACCGGGATAAGCAGGGCAACCTGCAGTCGCGTATTGTGCCCATGCTTCCCCAGGGATCAATAGTCAGCGTGCCCCGTACCCAGGCACACATTATCATTACCGAATATGGCAAATGTGACCTGGCTGGCCGCAGTACCTGGGAGAGGGCGGAGCGAATTATCAACATCGCCCACCCTGACCTGCGGGATGGGCTAATTAAGGAAGCACAAAAAATGAAAATTTGGAGCAAGAGCAATAAGATATAGCACAAAGGGGAAGCAAGGGGACGGTCGCGGCGGGAAGGGCTCCGCCTCACGGGGATGAAGAACTGGCCCGGGTTTTTATCCAGGATTTTCAGTGGATAGGTAATTGCCGTCGGGCTTGAAAACCGCATGCAAACAAGGTAGAATATACGTTGCAGTAAGGTTAAAGCAAGTTGCCCCCAGCCGGGGGCTTTGTTATCATAGAGATTCATTTTGCCGTGCTAGACGGGGAATTAGCGGTGCCCTGTAACCTGCAACCCGCTATAGCAGGGTCGAATTCCTGAGCCGAGGGTATGCTTTGTAAGGTCCGGCTTGAATAAGTGGCTAAGAAGTTTGGGTCCTGTGCAATGGGACACCTTGAACCGTGTCAGGTCCGGAAGGAAGCAGCACTAAGAGGTCCATCCTGTGTGACGCGGGGAAGCCTGAATGGAGCTAACTGTTCAAGTAACGCTTGGAAGGTATTCTCGAGGCCAGGTGCACGGCAAATTATATGATTATAGGCAGGTATGGAGCCTGCTCTTTTTGTATGCAGGAAACTAACCCCCCGTGAGGGAAATAATAGGGGAAGAGGGCAGTAGAAGATAAGGTTTCCCAAGGAGGACGAACAGTATGAGTTACCGTGCGCTTTACCGGACATGGCGTCCGCAAGTATTTAATGAAGTGGTTGGCCAGGAAAAAACGGTTACGGCCCTGCGTAACGCTGTTGAGCAGGGAAGACATGCTCATGCTTATCTTTTTTCCGGTCCTCGGGGAACAGGGAAAACCAGTGTGGCCAAAATAATGGCCAAAGCCCTCAACTGTGAAAACCTGCAAAAGGGGGAACCCTGTAATGAGTGTTCTTCCTGCCGGGATATAATCAAGGGTAACTTTATGGACGTGGTGGAGATAGACGCTGCATCCAACCGGGGGATTGACGAAATTCGCGATCTCAGGGAAAAAGTAAGGGTTCTTCCTGCCCAGGGGCGCATAAAGGTATACATTATTGATGAAGTCCACATGCTGACCAGCGAGGCCTTTAACGCCCTGCTGAAAACCCTGGAGGAACCCCCGGAATCAGTGGTTTTTATTCTGGCTACCACCGAACCACACAAGATACCGGATACCATACGTTCACGCTGCCAGTCCTATCACTTTCGCCGTCTCACCGAGGAAGAAATTGTAACCCGTCTGCGGGAAGTCGTGGAGCAAACCGGTGCCGACGCCCAGGATGCAGCCCTGAGCCTTATTGCCCGTCGTGCCAATGGGGGATTACGGGATGCGCTCAGTATTATGGACCAGGTCGTGGCATATAAGGATAAAAACATCACCCGGGAAGATATCTTGGATGTGCTGGGCCTGGTCGATGATGTTTTTCTGGCGAAACTGGTAGACGCCGCCATTGCCGGCGAAACGGGAACGCTTATCAACCTGATCGATACGGCCTTGACACAGGGCCGCGAAGCTCAGCACCTGGCCCGGGAGACGGCCTACTTCCTGCGCGACCTTTTGCTTTATTCCACCCTTGGTTCTCAGGCGGGGCTGATGATTGCCGGAGAAGCCTGCCTTCCCTATCTGGAGAAGCAAAAGCAACTCGTAAACCGGGAGCAGTTGGTAGCAGCCACTCGCCGGCTTCTGGATACCAGCGACCGGCTACGTTATGGGGAGGGAAATCGATTTCTCCTGGAAGTAGCCTTTCTTGAACTCGCCGAGATGCTGGGACAGCCAGCACCCGAACCCAAACCGCAGCGGCGGGAAAAGCCGGCAGCCAGGAAAAAGAAGTCTGTGGAGGAAGGGACTGACACCAGCAGCAAAACGGATACTCATTGGCAGCAGATCCTGACCGCAGTAAAAGAGAAAAAAATAACCGCCCATGCGCTGCTGGTTCAGGGGCGATTCCTGGGTATAAAAGAGAATACCGTTTATGTTGGATTCGATAAGGGATACAAGTTTCACAAAGAGCGCCTGGAGGAAAAGGCCAACCGGGAAATCGTTCTGGCGGCCCTTAAAGAGGTGCTGAACCGGGATATGACGGTGGAATTTATTTTTATCGATGACCAGCAGTATAATGATATTGTTGTTAAACAAGCCATTGAATTCTTTGGGGAAGAAATGGTAGAAATAAAAGACTAAGGAGGACGGTTCATGAAGTTTAACCCTGGTGCAGGTGGAAACATGAACAAAATGATTAAACAGGCCCGGCAGGTACAGGAACAAATCGTTAAGATGCAAGAGGAACTCGAGCAACGAGAAGTGGAAGCCGCCGCCGGTGGCGGAGCTGTCACGGTAAGGGTAAACGGCAAGCAGGAAGTTCTGAGCATTAAGATTAGCCCGGAGGTTATTGATCCCGACGATGTTGAAATGCTGGAAGACCTGGTTACGGTAGCTGTGAATGAGGCCATTCGGCAGGCCCAGGATATGGTCTCCTCGGAAATGGCCAAAATTACCGGAGGGTTGAATATCCCCGGATTATAAAGAGTGGAGGCCGGGATAGATGAGACTTGCCCGACCACTGGAAAACCTGGTGGATCAACTGCAAAAATTGCCTACCATCGGCCCGAAAACCGCCCAACGACTGGCACTTTTTATTCTGCGCCTGCCGGAAGAAGAAACCCGGGAAATAGCCCGGGCCATGGTAGAGGCCCGGGTGAAGGTATTCCCTTGTCCCCGTTGCGGCTATCTAACCGATAGCCAGGGTTGCCCGGTATGCAATGATAAGGGGAGAGATACCTCCTTGCTCTGCATAGCAGAAGATTCCAGTGATCTCCTGGCTATAGAGCGGGCCGGATACCGCGGTCAGTACCATATTTTGAACCGGCACTTTGGCATTTTGGAGGGACAGAGCCTGGAGGATCTGGACCTGACTCCGTTACAAGCCCGCCTGACAAGCGGGGAAATAAAAGAGGTTATTCTGGCGCTAAACCCCGATATAGATGGCGAGATTATGTCCAGATACCTGGCCGGGGTCATCGCCCGTTATGGAGTGAAAGTAACCCGCCTGGCACACGGGCTGCCCGTGGGAGGGGATATTGAGTATACGGACGAGATTACTCTGAGAAAAGCCCTGGAAGGAAGAAAAGAAATCTAACATAAAAGGTTGTACCCTCGCATAGACAAGGTAGCAGAACAGGACAGGAGGCGAGGGTATATGCATTTCTGGAAGAAATGGGGCAAGTGTTTCTTTTTGGGAGACAAACCCATCCCCGCCAGGCCACCTGGTGACGAGGAATTGCTCCGGGAAGCTCACCGGGAACTTATGGAGGCTCACAACCAGTTAACCCGGGTACAGGATGAAGATATGATAGATTGCGCGATTTATAATCTTAAAGCGGCCGAGAAGCGCTATGATTACCTGCTTAAAAGGATTAAAGAACAACACCGGGCCGACAGGGTCAATTAATGAACGGGGTGGGTTAGATGGAATTTCTCAATGTAATTATGGCAGCGCTTTTTCTGCTGGTAATCCTCTACATTGTAGCGCAAGTGTTCTTAAAGCCAGTCAAGCTGCTATGGAAACTGATTCTCAACTCAGCTATTGGGTTGGTGCTATTGCTGGTCGTCAATTTCGGAGGAACATACTTCGATTTTTCCCTGCCTATTAATCCCATAACGGTACTGGTAGCAGGATTTTTGGGGTTGCCCGGGATAATTCTCCTGATCTGTTTTCAACTCTTGCTGGGATAAAACATAGTCCATAAACAGGCATGGGTAGCATTATATGGTGCTACCCTTTTTTATTATAGAAACTTATCATCTGGTGGCAAACTATGCGTAACGTTAATACATTTGGGGCACAAGCAAATCACCTGCATTACTTAATGCAAAATTAACAAAATAAGTAGTGCAAGTAACCGGGTATTAGGTGTATTATTTAATTTAATATCCGTCAATGACCTATAATTATTTGATTATTGAGAAAACTTGTCCCCAAAGTGTTACATTTTTGCGCATAAAGGTGGCGATATATGCGCCCTAATTAAACAAATAAGATGATCATTGACCGGAAAAATCCATATGTAGTATATTAAAAAAGATTAGTGAACAATTCTCTATTTACCTGCCAGTTTCAGGAGGTGTCAGCGTTTACCTTCGAATTACCCGTCCGAGTTGTCGAAGCGTATATAGGCGAATATGCCAGCGGGAAAAGTGAGATATCTATTAATCGGGCTCTGGACCTGAAACGCCGGGGAAGGAGAGTAACCCTGGTCGATCTGGATACCGTGGAGCCCTTTTATACTTTAAGACCCCTCAAGCAACAACTAAGGGATGAGGGATTGGAAATCATCGCCTTTTCCCGGGAAGATGCGTTTGGACTTGGGGAGACCGGAGCCATGCTTAATCCTCAGGCTCGCTGGGCCCTTTGGCACGAAGGGGATATTATTCTGGATATCGGGTATGGCGTCCACGGGGCGAGGACGCTAAACCTGGTTGAGGGAGCAGATGAATCCCCCGAACTCAGGATATTAGCGGTAGTGAATGCTTTGCGCCCCATGACCAGTTCGCCGGATAGGATTAAGGAATACCTGGCGGAACTGGGACGAGTGGATGGGATAGTTGCCAATTCACACCTGGGAGACGAGACCACCCCACAGATCATTGTTCAGGGCAATACCATGATTCTGGAGGCAGCCCGGGAGATGGGGATACCTGTAGAATATATGGTGGTAGCAGATACGATGGCCGGGCAGATGGACCAGAAAAAGCTGGATATTCCGGTAAGGATTATTCACAGATATATGCCTGGGGCCATGTGGTCGTAATGATTACGAGTAATAGGAGGTGCATTTATTAAATGCCGCAGGTTATGAACGAGCCGCAAAAAGCGTTCATCACGGGTAATGAAACGGTTGCCTGGGCGGCCCTGGCGGCCGGGGCGGAGATAATGTTTGGCTATCCTATCACACCCCAAAATGAAGTTATGCATTATTGGACCCGCCTGGCACCCAAATATAAACGAGGGTTTCTCCAAACCGAAGATGAGATTTCAGCCGGTTTTACTGTATGTGGTGCGGTACAGAGCGGGAAAAAAGCCTTTACCGCCACCGCCGGCCCGGGAAATGTTTTAATGCAGGAACCCTTCGGTATGGCCGAGGGCATGCGCTTACCCCTAGTCGCAGTAATCCAGCAGCGGGGAGGGCCATCCTCGGGAACAGTCGTCTATTCCCAGCAGGAGGTAACCCTTACCACTTACGGGGGTAATGGCGAGGGGCACCGGATTGTGTACTCTACTTCCAATCATCAGGAGATCTACGATTACGTAATCAAGGCTTTTAATATAGCCTGGAAATACCGTTTTCCCACCTTTGTTCTTGGGGACGGCTATCAGGCCAAAATGCGTGAGCCCCTGGAGATGTATAATCCGGAAGACCGCGGAATCGAAATGGTACAGCCTTATCCATTGATAGGTCTGCCAGGTAACATAGGAAAAGACCGAGAGCCGCAACACCTCTGCAACATCTATAGCCTGGAGGAAGAACTCTACGATGTGGTCATGAAGATTTCAAAGGAATATGAAAGTATTTCCCGGGAAATAGTGGAGTTTGAAGAAAAGGAATGTGACGGAGCGGATATCCTGGTGGTTTCCCATGGCGTGGTATCCCGCGCCGCCGACGATGCCGTGAAGGCCCTCCGTAAGCAGGGAATTAAAGCCGGGTATTTTCGGCCCATTACGCTAAGGCCTTTTCCCGCCCAGCAACTTCGGGAGGCAATAGCTAGAAGCAATGCCCGGAAAATACTTATCGCTGAATCCGCCTACGGCCAGCTTTACCGCCTGGTGCGCCAGGAAATTTACGGGGAAACCGTGGCCATGGAGACCCTGTTTATGCCGGGAGTTGGAATCATTGATTACGACATTATCAATAAGGTAAAAGGCATACTCTAAACCGATTTGGAGAAAGGAGGTCCACCATGCAGACAGTTGCACCGGCAGTTCCCCGTTCCTGGTACCTGCCGACCAAGCCACACAAATTCTGCCCGGGGTGCGGTCATGGTATTGTTTTAAAAGCCCTGGGGGAAACCATAGATGAGTTGGGAATTCAAGATCAAACCATTTTTGGCTGTGATATCGGTTGTTCTTTGTTGGCCTGGAACTTCTTTGCCTGTGACAGCACCCAGACCCATCACGGTCGTACCACCCCGGTAATGGTAGGAATAAAAAGAGCTCGCCCCGAATTAATTACGATCGGTTATATGGGAGATGGAGGCGGATACTCAATTGGCTCACAACATCTTCTTAATGCCGCTGTTCGCAATGAAAAGGTTACTTTAATCCTGGTGAACAACACCAACTATGGTATGACCGGTGGGCAGATGGCTCCCACCACACTACCGGGGCAAAAAACTGAAACTACTCCTTATGGAAGAGATGTGGATTTAACCGGTTATCCCACCAAAGGACCGGAGTTTATTGCCCAGGTGACACCGGACAGTGCTTACGTAGCCCGGGCTACGGTTTCCAAATATAAACAGCTCAAGCGATTCCTCAGGAATGCCCTTCGCAACCAGATGGAGGGGAATGGTTTTTCTTTTGTGGAAGTCTTGTCGACCTGTCCCACCAACTGGCGGACCAATGCACAGCAGACCTGGCACTTCCTCGAGGATGAAATGGAGCATTATTTCCCGGTCGGAGAACTTAAAAATCCCTTGGGAAAGGGGGATGCAGCCAATGTCGCTGATTAGAATTGTTCTGGCGGGTGAAGGGGGGCAAGGAGTCCAATCCATTGCCGAAATTCTCGCCGAAGCAGCCTACAATGAAAATATGCAGACCATCTATATTCCCAACTTTGGGCTGGAACAACGGGGAGGAGTCTCTATTGCCTTTATTCAGGTAAGCGACCAGCGCATCGGTGCCCCTAAATTTAGCAAAGCAGATGTGGTCATTGCTCTAAGTCAGCGGGCGATTGGAAGGACGTCACACTATTCCGATGGCAATACGCTCTATGTATATGATAGCGGTTTTGATGTCGATCCGGACGATCTCCCCGCGGAAGCCAAGCAAATTATAGGATTACCAGCAATTGATACTGCCAATCATGAATTACACCCCCGGGTTTTCAACATTATAATAATGGGAGCGGTGATCGGGCTCACTGGAGTAGTTAGCTTTGAAGCAGCTAAAGATGCGCTCGAACACAAACTGGGCTATAAGTTTGAAAAGAACCCGGATCTGCGCGAACTAAACTATCGCGCTTTGGAAATCGGTAAGAAAATGGCGGAAGAATCGCTCCTGAAAGGGGTGACGAAATAATGCCGACCCAGACCAAGCTGGAACCAATTTCACAAGCAATGGAAAAAGCGATCTTTCATATATTCCCTGACTACTGCAAGGGATGTGGACTCTGTAAAGAGAAATGCCCCAATGATGTGCTCATCTGGTCGGAGAAACTGGGAGTCTACGGAACGCCAACCGTAAAGCCCAAGGACGAAGATAGCTGTATTGCCTGTAAAATATGCGAAATGGTATGCCCGGATTGCGCCATCCATATTGAAAAAGCCCGGAAAAAGCGGTCCGATTAGGCATAGTTTAAGAACTCCTGTAGAGGGGTTCTTTTTTTTGCCTAATGGGGTTAAAAGCGTTGAAAAACCGCGTATTGCGGTATATAATAAAATACGTTTGGCAGTAAGTTGAGGTTTTCCTGATGCACCAAAAAGAAGAAGCCCGATATTTCTTGACAGACTTTGCGGTGCATGATAATATAATTTTTGCGCGCAGCGAGAGGAGCTAGCGCAAAGGTTCTGATAAAACTGAACAGCAAGACTAAAAGTGCGAGGTATGGAACTACACCCAAAAGGGTGCAAGCCAGAACCGAAAAAACTTTGAAAAGCCAAGCGTAAAGCTAGGAAATAAGAATTCTTTCGGAGAGTTTGATCCTGGCTCAGGACGAACGCTGGCGGCGTGCTTAACACATGCAAGTCGAACGGAGATTATTAAT
>Ga0116193_1003604_pt1 | contig 11092 bp, 10 predicted proteins | sample AD_UKC115_MetaG_FD_89892 | JGI IMG/M metagenome (GOLD analysis project Ga0116193, IMG submission 89892) | Active sludge microbial communities of municipal wastewater-treating anaerobic digesters from Hong Kong - AD_UKC115_MetaG | ecosystem: Engineered > Bioreactor > Anaerobic > Digestate...
CAAGGAAAGATTTTTATCCATCTGCCTGCTTAGTGAAAATTATCCAGTAAATTTGCATTTAAAGCTGTAAAAGATGATTCAATCCATGACTGGTTTTGGGAAGGCTCAATTGATGACCAATGGCAAGACCATCACCATAGAAATCCGTTCGCTCAATAGCCGCCAAGCCGATTTAAATTTAAAACTGCCTGCTCTATACCGTGAAAAAGAATATGAAATTCGAAATTTGATTATTGCTGCTCTTGAGAGAGGGAAGATTGATACCGTCATTAATATCGATTATACTGACGGCTCGCATGTAGCTACTTTGAATCTTCCTGTTGCTGTAAATTATTACGATCAACTCAAAATCTTAGAAAAGCAACTTGGCATTGAAAATTCACTAACTGATTATTTAGAAATCATTGCACGTTTGCCTGAGGTTTTCAAAAATCCTGAGTCAGAAATAGCTGAAGAAGTGTGGAATCTGTTGCTGAAGGGTTTGAATGAGGCTTTGAGTAAAGTGATTGCATTCAGAAAAGAAGAAGGTCTCATTTTAGCAAAAGATATGGAAAACAGAATTAAAGAGATTGAGAGTATGCTTCAAAGTATTCAGCCTTTTGAAGAGGAACGCATAGAATCGTTGCGAAATAAAATCATAAAAGAGTTGATGAACTTACCCAATCAACCGGTTTACGATAAGAACCGATTCGAACAGGAAATGATTTATTGGCTTGAGAAAATTGATTTCACTGAAGAGAAGATTCGACTTACCAAACACTTGCATCATTTTTTGCGCACTATGGAAGAAGAAAGCGCTCAGGGGAAAAAACTTGGTTTCATAGCTCAGGAAATTGGCCGTGAAATCAACACTTTAGGATCGAAAGCCAATCATGCGGGCATACAGCAAATTGTGGTTTCCATGAAAGACGAACTCGAAAAAATAAAAGAACAGCTTTTGAATATTCTCTAAAGTAATGAACAGGAAAATGTTGATCTTTTCGGCTCCTTCGGGTGGGGGGAAAACCACAATCGTAAAAGCAGTTTTAAAACATTTTCCCCAACTGGCATTTTCGGTCTCTACTACTAGTCGATCTCAGCGGCCTGGCGAAATCAATGCAAAGGATTATTACTTTATTAGCTCAGAAGAATTTCGGCGAAAAATCGAGAGTGATGAATTTATTGAATGGCAAGAAGTGTATCCAGGAATTTTTTACGGAACTCAAAAAAGCGAATTGGATAGAATCTTAACACAAGGGAAAAATCCAGTTTTTGACGTTGATGTGAAGGGGGCACTCCATTTAAAAAATATCTTCCAATCTGAAGCTCTAACCATTTTTATTCAACCTCCTTCGTTACAGATTTTAGAACAACGGCTACGCCTTAGAGGCACCGAAACTGAAGAATCTCTTAGCCAACGACTGAACAAAGCCGCTTTTGAACTAACCTTTGCCCCTTCATTCGATGTTATTATTATTAACGATGACTTAGAACGAGCCATTAATGAAGCTATTCATGTAGTGGATGATTTTTTACTTTCACACTGAATCTCGTTATTTACTTCTATTGCATCTATTTTTTCGCTCAAAACTATGTTTTGGTAATCTCGAGCAATTTTTCGAAATCTTTCCTGAATTTTATCAATTGGCTATAACTTAAAAGAAAATCATATATTTGCCGTCAACAATAAAAATATAAAAGAACGAAAAATGAACATATTGGACGATTTAAAGTACACCCGTGAACACGAATGGATTAGGGTAGAAGGCGATTTGGCCAAGGTAGGCATCACCGATTATGCACAAAGTCAAATGGGTGACATTGTGTTTGTAGATGTTCAAACCGTAGGTGAAATGCTTGAAAAAGGAGAAAGCCTTGGAAGCATAGAAGCTGTGAAAACAGTCGAAGAAATCTATATGCCCGTTTCGGGCAAAATTGTCGAGTTTAATGAAAAACTTTCCGAAAATGCTGATTTACTTAATAAAGACCCTTATGGAGAAGGTTGGATTGTAAAAATCAGTCTTACCGACCCTCTTGAGATAAATGATTTACTCGATGCTCAATCCTATCGAACATTTATAGAATCGCTCTGAACTTTTTGAATCGATTCCATTGCTCAAAACATCTATCATAAATATCTCATTAGATGCAAGCCAAAGAGGAAAATATTTAATGGAGATGGTATAATTTACGAAATAGTTTATAATTTAGCACGTTATTTGTTAAAAACAAGATAAAAAATTTTGACCTATGATTGAGAAAAAATCGTCCAAAGCCGATCTCGAAAGTAAAAGAGGTATCTTTGTAGAAATAGGCCTGGTAATATCTTTAGCCTTAGTTTTGGTTGCCTTCGAATGGAAAACTTACGAAAAGAAGACGGTTGAAGTATTTCAACGGCAAGCCTTAGATATTCCTGAAGAAATGGTAGAAATTACAAAACAGGAAACTCCACCAACTCCGCCTCCACCCCCTCAACAAGTAACTGTTCTCAATATAGTTGAAGACAATGCTGACATTGAAACAGATTTTACCATTGATGCCGAAGCTACACAAAGCACTGTAATTCAAGAATATGTTCCTGTTCAAAACATTTCTAAGGATGATGAACAAATCGAAGAACAGGAAATATTTACAATAGTAGAATCAATGCCTGAATTTCCAGGAGGTGAAGAGGCACGTATGAAATTTTTACTCCAAAACATTAAGTATCCGCAAATAGCCCGCGAATCAGGGATTCAAGGTGTAGTTTATGTAACCTTTGTGGTAGAACCCGATGGAAGCATTACAAATGTAAAAGTTATAAGAGGCATAGGCGGAGGATGCGACGAAGAAGCAGTGCGCGTCGTAAAAATGATGCCAAAATGGATTCCTGGTAACCAAAGAGGTAAACCCGTTCGTGTACAATTTAATATGCCTATTAAATTTACCTTACAATAAAATAATATATCCTTTATATTATGAAAAAACCGACTCAGCTTTCTCATTGAGTCGGTTTTTTCATTCTGAGAGATTCGTCCTTCATTCAATCCCTTTATTATCGCTCTGCCACTAGAGCATTATTTTTGTTAAAAGAAGATTGCTCCTTTTAAGCTTTTTTCCCTCATCTCCTTTCCCTGTTTTTTGTGCCCTTATCGCCATTTCTCATTCTTACATCCTTTAATCTCCATTCCCCGTTTCACCAAGCTCAATCTTCTGTATTTAGTTTTAGCCCTATATATTCATGAATTCATTTCTCCAAATTCTATCTACCAAACACTTATTACTTTTCAATTTCTCAACTTTATGAACTTTCCAATTTTCTATATCAACATCCATCAACTACCTTATGCTTTCAGAGTGCTCATTATGTGTAAGTAAAGATCGAAAAGCTCATGGGCTGCTTTATAAGGATTAAGCTCACTATTCATTACCTTTTTCTGTAATTGTTGATATTTATTCTCTATAGTAGGATTCGAAAAAAACGACTCGAGCAAGTATTCATGAAGTGTGTCGTTCATAAGTTGAATAGATTGACGTTTTCTGTTTTCCCAGAAATACCCATTATTTTTGACTATTTCTATATATTCATTCATTATATCCCATATTTGGCTTATGCCTGTTTGATAGATAGAGGAACAGAGTAAGACTTTGGGTGACCAGCCCGATGTTTTAGGTGGGAAAAGATGCAAGGCACTTTCGTATTGACTTTTAGCCTGTTGAGCTTTCAGGAGATTATCCCCATCTGCCTTGTTGATAACGATAGCATCAGCCATTTCCATTATTCCTCTCTTGATGCCTTGAAGCTCATCGCCAGCCCCGGCCAGCATTAATAGCAAGAAAAAATCGACCATAGAATGAACTGCAGTTTCCGACTGCCCAACTCCTACAGTTTCGATAATGATAATGTCAAATCCTGCTGCTTCACACAAGGTAACCGTTTCTCGGGTTTTACGGGCAACGCCTCCAAGCGAACCTGCCGAAGGAGAAGGCCTAATATAGGCATTGGGATCAGCCGATAACTTCATCATTCGGGTCTTATCACCCAAGATACTTCCTTTCGAACGCTGACTGCTTGGATCTATGGCCAAAACAGCCACCTTATGCCCCATTTGAGTTAATTGTTTCCCAAATGCTTCTATAAATGTACTCTTTCCTACTCCAGGAATACCCGTAATTCCTATTCTTACCGAGTTTCCTGATTTTTTCAAACAACTCTCAATAATCTTTTGTGCCAGTTTCTGATGAGTCGTTAACGAGCTTTCGACCAAAGTAATGGCTTGAGATAAAATAGAACGATTCCCCTCAATAATTCCTTCTACATAATACTCAGGTGGATGGATATCTTTTTGTTTTAATGGTCTTTTTAGCAATTCTTCATTGATAGGCGGCGGCGGTTCTATACCCTCATTCACCTTCAATGCAGTAGCTGATTTTTTCTTCTTGCTATCCATTCGTTAGAATTTGTTTTGCAAAATTAAGCTTGCTTTTCATTAAGTTTTCACTAAGATAAATCATCTTCGGAAATATTCACTAAGGCTTGATATTTCCCCTTATCCTATCACGAGCATTTTATTTGAAATCATTGCAGATTTTTGATTATTTTCCGCCGAACACTCTGTATTTTAGTTGAATATGATAGGAATCTGTTTTTTTATTTTCCACATATCATAGCATGAAATTATCTTGAAAGTAAAGACGGAACAAATCCTTTGCTGTCTCAGATAATATCTTCTTCGTAAGTAGTGAGCCCAGTAAATGCCAGAATAATCTTTAAATAAGGATGATGAGTATTAGTTTTTTAAGAGAAGCTTAAATTAGCTTTCTCTTTTTGGTTCGCTAGCCTTTTCTTTCAATCCTTTATGAAAAATCGAATGGATTGCGATTTAACAAATTTTATTATATCATATTTCGGCGCTCGAGCGAGGATTTAGAATCGGTATCGGATGTTTAAACCAAAGCCATCTCCCGAAAAACCTCCTTCATCGATGATGGTTATAACTGGCCGCCAGTCCAGTCCAATGCTTAAAGGAATATTGAAAGCATATTCGAATCCCAATTCTCCTGTAACTCCGAGTCGGAAATCGTCACCAATATATACTATACCGCCTACGCCAGGGTAAAAGATGAAATTAGGAGCAATAGGGAAGCCCCAATCATATAACCCTGCCAAAATGAGGCCATCGTGGTGAAAAGAAAGATTTGCATGAAGCCGATTGCCTGCCAATGGAAACATAGCATCAACCGCAGCCGAGCCTCCGTAAGTATCTCCAAGCCGTAACCCGAGTTCATATCTTCCGTAATTTTTTTGGGCTTGCAGTAACTCAACATGCATAAATCCCGCCACAATGATTAGTACCAAGCAAATTGCCTTTTTCATTTTTTTTAGTTTTTAAAATTTAACAATTAGAAGCTAAAAAATAGCTTATTATTTAGGCAAATATATGAATTTTATTGTTTCAAATGTTTTATGGGAAGAAAAATACTTTTTTAAGTAGTTTGTAGAGTTCAATACCTAAGATATGAGCAAACTTGAGATTGTAGGACGCAGGTGGAGTCCTCGCTGTTGCGAAAATAAAGCCGTTAAGTTAAGATGAAGCTCCCGAAGTTGTTATTGCTGTGGAATATATGAACAATACCGAAACACTTCTTGATTTTCTCAGGATCATAGAGATAGGACCAAAAGCACTCAAACCCCTCGAAAGTTATATCTTTGGTTCGGATTTTGAGCTGACAAGAAGTTCTAAATAAAAACCAAAGTCATAAACAGATGAAAGCCGTTAAATATCTTGGGTTGTTTTGCATGGTTCTGCTGTTGATGTATTCTTGTAAAGGGCCCCAACCAGAGAAGAAACCAAAAATTACTATTGATACGACGTTTTATCCTTCTTTTTCTGGCGATACTGCCTTCAGTTTTGTGGCTAAGCAAATCAGTTACGGTCCCCGTGTATCGAATTCTGAAGCCAATAAGCGTTGTGGTGACTGGCTTATCGAAAAATTGCGTACCTATACTTCCGATGTTACAGTGCAAGCATTTCAGGCAAGAGCCTATAATGGCCAAGTAATACATGGTCGGAATATTATTGCCTCATTTCATCCTGAAGCTTCTTCTCGTATACTTTTAGCTTCGCATTGGGATTCACGTCCTTTTGCTGACCATGACCCCAATCCTGCCAATCGTAATAAACCCATAGACGGAGCCAATGACGGGGCCAGTGGTGTGGGTGTTCTTTTAGAATTGGCCAGAATCATGCATACTTATCCACCAAACATTGGTGTAGATATTATTTTATTCGATGCCGAAGATTATGGACCTCCCGAAGATTTGCAGACCCAGCAGGGTGAGGACTGGTGGGGCCTGGGATCTCAATATTGGAGCCGAAATAAACATATTCCCTCCTATAATGCCAGATACGGTGTGTTGCTTGATATGGTAGGAGTGCCACAACCATCCTTTCTCATGGAAGGATTCTCCATGTATTATGCTCCCGATGTGGTAAAAAAAATCTGGGATATTGCAGCATCTCTGGGCTATGGCAAATATTTCCCCAAGCAAAAAGGAGGCTTTATTACCGATGACCATTACTATGTGAATAAATACGCCGGAATTCCCATGATAGATATCATTCATCTCGAAAATGACCCACAAGGAAGTTCTTTTTTCGAACATTGGCATACTCTACAGGATAATCTCGAGCATGTAGATCCACAATCATTGCAAATGGTGGGAGATGTTCTGGTAAGGCTGATATACAAACCACAATAAAAAATCAATAGGCGCTTTGGTCGGGTGCATACCACTCTGCAAATGAAGTGGCAGTTTCACTCAGTTTTATGCAGTAGAGTTCTATGTCTGAAGGAAGAAGGGGCTGCAAAATTTCGACGAAATAAAGCAAAAGATTTTCTGTGGTAGGCTGAAACTTTACCCATATTGTTCTGGCAAACAATTCATGACTGCTGTTGGGAATTTCATCTCTAACGGTATCATTCAATACAAGGGCGTGGTCGAAACGATCGATGAGGGTAGATTTTACAATGCGGTTAAGCTCTCCAAAATCCATAACCATACCGTTTTTGGGTGAAAGAGAATCATTTACTGGCTGACCCTTCAGTGTGATGGACAATTCATATGAATGTCCATGAATATGACGACATGGGCCATCATGACCTACCAGCGCATGAGCCATTTCGAACTTGAATTTCTTCGTAATGCGTATGTAATGCATTTATTGCTTGATAATTCTAATTGGTGGATACTTGTCGATTTGCCCAATGTATATTCCAGCCTTTAAATGAGAAATATCGATGAGATTTTCTTTTTCACTATATAAAGAAGATGAAAAGATTTTGCGCCCAGAAATATCCGAAAGAACAAAAACATGGGAATGTCTCTGTCCGTCATACAGTACGATTTTTAGGAAGTTACGGCAAGGGTTGGGATAGAGTTGATACACCACAGCAATTTCGTGTGGGAAACCAGCTCCATTTCCCCAGATTTTATCGGCAAAATCGGGTTGGTCGATGTAAGGATTTCTATTGTTTTGGATGTTGAATACGGCATTGTTTCTGTCGATTTCTTTTTGGCTTACAAGATCCTGATGATGCCATTCCAGCAGCATATTAACTGCCCATGGTTTTAGCTGAGAGCCAGTTACCATGCCATTGCTTTGCCAGCCATTGTCTTCATTGTAGTAACGCGTTGCCACATAAAAATAGCTTCTTGCCAAATCGCCTTTGTATTCATCTATGGGTTCGAAAACTATTTGGGTATATCCAGGGTAATTACAGTTTCCTAATTTACCTCCATTCATAGAAGTCCATGAAGCACTGCCTACTTCACCATAGGGGTAATTGCTGCGTTTACCATTTACATAACCATCGGTAGGATAAATATGAAAGAGATCAGTGTACATGGGCATTTGATCGTTAAACCAGCTTGCAGGCCATGAATGTTCCCGGTTGAAACAATCGCCTTCCGAATTGTAGTTTCCACACTCATCTTCATTGAAATAGTAAATATAAGGAGGATTTCCGCCCGGGACATCTGAATACATATCCCAAACCGTGTTATTAGGTTTTTTATCGGTGGTTTGGAAATGCAATAAAATAGAACCATAGCTTACGGAGGTGTGATCATCGATAATATCGTGCAGCTTGGCTTGTAGGGCAATGCCTGTAAGATTTTCTGTACCATCGTAATATCCCACTGGAGGTTGAGATTTCAGCAAATTGGCCGATAGAATGTTTACTACAATGAGCAAAACAACCTTTAGGTAGCGGTATGTTCTTGAAAATTGTGAACTTAAAACTTTCAACATCTCAACTTTAAAATATGGAGGTTTTTGCAAAGATATGCCAGATTTCAGGATTCAAATCTTTTTTATTTAACACAGCTGGTGAAAATAATTTTGGAAACAAATAAGCCATATTAATACTTTACATGTTCCATTTTCCTATAGAAAGTCTGTCAATCAGGTTCCGCAACAGAAAAGGGGAAAAGCCAAAAAGTTTAAGGAATATGAACCGGGCTATCTTCATAGGGATTTAATCTACTAGCTTACATTTGCTTTATAGAAGACTTGGCGGAGTGAGAAAAGAACTGAGCTTAAAAACCCCTTTACAGGCTGTCGAAAAACCTGTGGTGAGCAAAGCCGAACCATGGTGTGAACTAAAACCTGAAATTTTTCAGCAAAATCCTTGCATATTTAAAAACAAAATTTTATACTTGCAATCAAATAAAAGTCTAAACAACCTTACGAAACTTGACAAGTATAAACTTATATGTATATTTGAAATTTGTTATCATTTTCAAACGAAAGAAGTTTAAAACAAAAATTCATTGATTTATAAGTCTTTAACCTAATCCCAATTATTAATGGCTGTTGCTACTTACTGGCTTAATCCTCAACCTTACTTGGGCGAAGATATTACAACCTGCCAAGGTAGGATAGTTGTTCTTGATGCCGGACCGGGATATTTGTCGTATAAATGGAATACAGACGAAATAACTCAGACCATAGAAGTATCTGACCCGGGCTATTATGAGGTAGAAGTTACTGACAATCATGGTTGCAAAGGGAAAGATGGAATCAACATTAATTTTGTGGCAGCACCTCAAACCCTTCTCATCAAACATAATTAATCTTATTTTCTTAAAAAGATATTTAAAAGTCAATTATATGAAAAACATTAAAATAAACTTTCTAATACCCGTTTTCATCCTATTGTGGGCCTCAGCCATAGGCCAATGGATCAATCCAATGCCAACTGGCCAGACCATTTTTGATATTGCGTTTTTCGATAACGATTACGGGCTTATGTGCGGAAAAAACGGAACCATTTTGCGCACTGACGACGGCGGGGCTACATGGCAAACTATTAACGGTTTTAATGCCACCGATTTTAAACAAATTGAAATAACTAGCCAGGAACAAGCTTTTCTTAGAAGTGACCATTATTTATTAGAAACCGATGACTTTGGCAGTACTTTTATCATTAGGGGCGAATTGGATTCAAATTATATATACAAGGCCATTAGCATGTTTGCCAATAACACCGGTTATGCCTTAAGATACAATATCTCTTCGACCCAGTCCTATGATCTGGGTTATACATCCGACGGGGGCAATACTTTTGAATGGATTGCGATGCCAACTGAATTTACAGAAATTTATAATATTAAATTTAAAAGTCAGATGTATGGTGTGTGCACCGCCAAGGAAAATACTAAAAATATCTATTATACTTCGGATGGCGGAAATACATGGATACTTTCCATGAGTGGGACAGATGATGGTATGGTATGGATGGAGCCTATTGCGCTTTCGTCAAATGGTACTTTTTATGTGGGATATTCATTTTATTATTCACAAGGCTGGCATGGAAATATTTTGAAAAGCGTCGACAATGGCATGAATTGGTCAACGATATATGGACCTGCGGGTGGCGATGGGAATATGATAAGGCACGTTAAAACAATAGGTGATGATTTTATTTTTTTTGCTGCTGATTTTATGTATAATTCACCAAGTGCTCCGAACTTGGTTTACACACAAGATGGCGGTATAACATGGCATACAAGTAATAAACCTGCTGGATATGGTTTCAATCAAATCAGTGCTCTGGGATTGAAAAATGAAAATCAAGTTTTTGTATTTGTCGATTCTGAAGACGAAAGGCAATTGTTTGCCTCACAATCAACAGGGCAATTCGAAATAATTGGCGAAAACTTCTCGAATTCTATCTTCGATGTATCATTCATTCAAAACAAGGGATATCTTCTTGTGAATGACCTTTCCTACACCCAAACATTGTTAATGGTGTCCAGCGATGGAGGTTTGAACTGGACATTACTGCCAGCCATTCTGGAGGGAATTCCTTTCCAATGCTCATTTACATCACCCAATACAGGATACGTAGCTACTTATGGCTCAGGAGGCGGAGTAGATGTTTACAAAACCATCAATGGCGGTTCAACATGGGGAATGATATTTACTCATTCAACGTTTATGCCTGTGTATCTGGAAGCATTTGGCCCTGATACGGTTATCTTGTTTATGGCCAGCAATGCCAATCCTGAACAGAACTCACTTTGGATGTCTATCGATGGAGGAGAAGTATGGGAAATCAGGAATATACCAAACGATACAATCCATGATATTGATTTTATTAATGGATTTTATGGTTTACTCTTTGGCGGTTCGGCCTCAGGCAAAATTTGGGTAACAAATAATGGGGGAATTTCTTGGAACGAAATTAGCCTTTCGCTACCTGCTTTGATAAATGGAAGTATGATTAATCCTTTGACAGCTATTGTTTCATTAAAGGAAGGTAGTATAGATAAACTATATAGAATCAATATACAGTCGGGAATTCATGAGCTAATTTATTCGGCCTCTGACGAAAGAAATATCTTGAATTTTGCTTTTAGCGACATGAATATGGGTTATGTGCTTGCGCAAAAAGATTTTGCTAACACAAATTTGCTGAAAACTATTAATGGTGGATTATTGTGGGACACTTTGGGCTATTACAACGATCTTGATGGGTTAGAAATTTTTTATGCTGATAATGGTTTTGCATTTGGGATGTATGGCCAGTTTATTAAACTTGCCCAAGGATACCCCCTTGGAAGTAC
>Ga0116193_1003605_pt1 | contig 11092 bp, 8 predicted proteins | sample AD_UKC115_MetaG_FD_89892 | JGI IMG/M metagenome (GOLD analysis project Ga0116193, IMG submission 89892) | Active sludge microbial communities of municipal wastewater-treating anaerobic digesters from Hong Kong - AD_UKC115_MetaG | ecosystem: Engineered > Bioreactor > Anaerobic > Digestate | place...
CGCGATCTTTGAGATCATCTCCAACGCGATCGACGAAGCGCGCGCCGGGTACGGCGACCGGGTCGTCATCACCCGCTACAGCGACGGATCGGTGGAGGTCGAAGATTTCGGCCGCGGCTGCCCAGTGGATTACAACCCCAAGGAGCAGCGCTACAACTGGGAACTGCTGTTCTGCGAGCTCTACGCCGGCGGAAAATACGACGCGGAGGAGAACTACGAATACTCCCTTGGCCTCAACGGCCTCGGCCTCTGCGCGACACAGTACTCCTCCGAATGGATGGAGGCGGAGATCTGCCGGGACGGGTATCTCCATCACCTCCGTTTTGAGCACGGCGAAAACGTCGGCGGCCTGCAAAAGGAGCCCACGACGCGCAAAAAGACCGGCTCCCGCATCCGCTGGAAGCCCGACCGCGAGGTCTTCACCGACACGGATGTGCCGGCTGAATGGTATGCGGATACGGTCAAACGCCAGGCGGTCGTCAACGCGGGTCTGCTTTTTATTTTGAGAAACCAGAGGCCGAACGGAAGCTTCGAGACTACGGAGATTTGCTATGAAAACGGGATCGCCGATTATGTCAAGGAACTGGCCGGGGAGGGCCCGTCCCTGACCGGGGTGCAGCTCTGGCAGGGCGAGCGTACCGGCCGCGACCGCGAGGACAAGCCGGATTATAAAGTAAAAATTCAGGCCGCCTGCTGTTTTTCCAACCGGGTCAAGGTCATCGAGTATTATCACAACTCAAGCTGGCTCGAGCACGGCGGCTCTCCGGAGAAAGCGGTCAAGAGCGCCTTTGTTTCTCAGATCGACGCCTTTATCAAGAACGCCGGGAAGTATCTCAAGAATGAGAGCCGGATCAGCTTTCAGGATGTGGAGGATTGCCTGATCCTTGTGGTCTCGTCGTTTTCCTCCCAGACCTCCTACGAGAACCAGACCAAGAAGGCCATTAACAACAAATTCATCGCGGAGGGCATGACCGATTTTCTCAAGCACCAGCTTGAGGTCTACTTTATCGAGAATCCGGATGACGCCGCCCGGGTGGCCGAGCAGGTTTTAATCAACAAGCGAAGCCGTGAGAATGCGGAGAAGACGCGCCTCAACCTCAAGAAGAAGCTCGCCGGCACCATCGACATGACGAACCGGGTGGAGAAATTCGTCGACTGCCGCACCAAGGACGTCGGCCGGCGCGAGATCTACATCGTGGAGGGCGATTCCGCGCTGGGCGCCTGCAAACAGGCGAGGGACGCCGATTTTCAGGCCATCATCCCGGTCCGCGGCAAGATCCTCAACTGCCTCAAGGCGGATTACGACAAAATTTTCAAGAGCGACATCATCACCGACCTGATTAAAGTTTTGGGCTGCGGGGTCGAGGTCAAGACGAAGGCCAACAAGGAATTTTCCACCTTCGACCTCGAAAACCTGCGCTGGAACAAGGTCATCATCTGCACGGATGCGGACGTCGACGGCTTCCAGATCCGCACGCTGATTCTGACGATGCTCTACCGCCTGACGCCGTCGCTGATCGACGAGGGCTTCGTCTTTATCGCCGAATCCCCGCTTTATGAGATCCTATGCGGGGAGGAAAGCTATTTTGCCTGGACCGACGATGAAAAGGACCGCGTCGTGCAGAAACTCGGCGGAAAGAAGGTCAACGTCCAGCGGTCCAAGGGGCTCGGCGAGAACGAGCCGGACATGATGTGGCTCACCACGATGAATCCGGAGACACGCCGCCTGATCAAGATCACGCCGAGCGACGTACAGGCGACCGCCGATCAGTTCGACCTGCTGCTGGGGGATAACCTCGCCGGCAGAAAGGACCATATCGCCGAGAACGGCTATCTCTATCTCGACGACATGGATCTGTCTTAAAAATCCGATTTTGGAAGGGGGCGGCGCTCCGTGATAGCGAAAGTCGCGGTGGAAAAAGCCGCTTTCCGCTTCGATAAACTTTTTGATTATGAGATTCCGCCGGAGCTTGCCGGCGCCGTGGAACGGGGCAGGCGCGTGCTCGTGCCGTTCGGTGCGGGGGAAAAGAAGCGGCAGGGCATGGTATTTGCGCTCGCCGGAGAGCCCGAGATGCCCGACGCGAAGCTCAAATCCATCCGAATGGTGCTCGACGGCGAGCCGGTGCTCCCGGAGGAGCTGCTGGCGCTGGCCGAGCATCTGGCGGAACGCACCTTCTGCCCGCTTTTTGAGGCGGTCAAGGCCATGCTGCCGCCCGGGCTCAACTACAAGCCGGTCTATAAGTTTCGCGCCGCGCCGTCGCTCGACGAGGAGGCTCTTTCCGAGGAGGAGCGGCGCATTGTGCAGTATCTGCGCGGAAGGAAGGGCTCTGCGGACGGCAAAACGCTGATGCAGGCGTTCGGCCTCAACAATCTCTCTTTTTTTAACGAGCTCGCCGCGCGCGGTATCCTTGAAAAAACCGAGGCGGCAAGGCGCGCGGTCGGTGACGAGACGCTCCGCATGGCGCGGCTGATGCCGGAGAGCGCCGATCTGCTGGAAAACGGCGAAAAACTGCCCTTTAAGGCGACGCCGAAGCAGCGCGAGGTGCTGGAGTTTCTGCACGAAAACGGTCCCGTCTGCGTAAAAGAGATCGGCTATTATACCGCCGCGGGTCCGGCCGTCGTCGAGATGCTGGTGCAGAAAGGCGCGGCGGAGTATTTCGAGCAGCCCTCCTTCCGAACACCTTATAAAGATGCCAAAAAGACCATGAATGCTTCGGAGATCGTACTTTCCGCGGAGCAGCAGGCCGCTTACGAGGGGATTCATGCCCTCTGCGGCACCGGAGAGACCTCCGCGTCGCTGCTCTTCGGCATCACCGGCAGCGGCAAGACCCAGGTCTTCATGAAGCTGATTGATGCGGAGATCCGGGTCGGCCGGCAGGTGATCCTGATGGTGCCGGAGATCTCGCTGACGCCGCAGATGATTGGCCGCTTCATCGCCTGCTTCGGCCGTGAAGTTGCGGTCATGCACAGCGCGCTCTCCGCCGGGGAGCGGATCGACGAATGGAAGCGCATCCGCAGCGGAAAGGCGAAGATCGTCATCGGCACCCGGTCGGCGGTATTCGCCCCTGCGCCGCGTCTCGGCCTGATTATTTTGGACGAGGAGCAGGAACAGAGCTATAAATCCGACCGCGCGCCGCGCTTCCATGCGAGGGATGCGGCGGCCTTCCGGTGCGCAAGGCTCGGCATCCCGCTGTTGCTGGCCTCCGCGACGCCCTCCATCGAGACCTTTTACAAGGCCAAAGAGGGCAAAATCCGGCTTTTTGAGATGACGGAGCGCTACGGCGGCGCGAAGCTGCCGGATACCGTGATCGTCGATATGAATGAGGAGAATCATGAGGGCAATACCGGCGTGCTCAGCGAAGGGCTCGCCCGGGAGCTTAAATGGAATCTTGAGCACGGGCAGCAGTCCATCCTGCTGATGAACCGCCGCGGCTACAATACGATCGCGCGCTGCATGCAGTGCAACACCGTCAAAAGCTGTCCGCGCTGCGACATCCCGCTCATTTATCATAAAGCGAACGGCCGGCTCATGTGCCATTACTGCGGCTGGTCGGAGCCGGCGTCCGTCCGGTGCGATTCCTGCGGCAGCGAATATATGATGTATTCCGGCTGCGGCACGCAGAAGGTGGAGGACGAGCTGCACCGGGATTTCCCGGAGGCCCGCGTCCTGCGGATGGATCTCGACACGACGATGGCGCGGTATTCGCACGATCGGTATTTCACCGAGTTTGCGGAGGGGAAATATGATATCATGGTCGGCACCCAGATGGTCGCAAAAGGGCTCGATTTCCCGGAAGTGACGCTGGTTGGCGTCCTCGCGGCGGACATGAGCCTCTACGGCGGCGATTACCGCAGCTACGAGCGCACCTTCGGCCTGCTGACCCAGGTGATCGGCCGCTGCGGCCGCGCGGGGCTCTCGGGCCGCGCCTACATTCAGACTTATTCCCCGGAGCACAGCGTGCTCGTCCGCGCCTCGGCGCAGGATTACCGCGCGTTCTACGAGGACGAGATCCTCAACCGGAAGGTGATGCTCTATCCGCCCTACTGCGCGATGGGCTCGGTCCTCTTCTCCGGCGAAAAGGAGACGGAGGTTCGGGAGGCGGCCGAAGCGTTTTCCACGGTGTTCGGCGAGCGGCTCAAGGCTGCGGAGCTTCCGGCAAGGCTGCTCGGCCCGACGCCTTCCCGGGTGCCGAAGGTTGCCGGCAAATGGCGTTGGAAACTCATCATGAAATATCGGCCTGACGGCGCGTTTTTCCGCGCTGCGGCGGAGACGCTCCGGGCTTTTGCAAAGGAATCCCAATACGGAAAGGTCGAGGTATCCGTCGACCCCACCGATATCGGCTGAAAACAGGGTAAAAATAAACCAGATTACGAAAGGTAGAAATGCATATGGCTCTCAGAACGATTGTGCTGGACGGCGACCCGATTTTAAGAAAGGTCTGCCGCCCGGTTGAAAAATTTGACGACCGTCTCGCCCAGCTTCTGGACGATATGGCCGAGACGATGCATGAGGCGGAGGGCGCCGGGCTTGCGGCGCCTCAGGTCGGCGTCATGCGCCGCGTGGTTGTGGTCGATGTCGGCGACGACTACGGCGTCATCGAGCTCGTCAACCCTGAGATCATTGCCGCGGAGGGGGAGCAGGAGGGCCACGAGGGCTGCCTCTCCTTCCCGGGGAAGTGGGGCGTTGTCGTGCGCCCGATGAATGTCACCGTCCGGGCGCAGACCCGCCGCGGCGAGTGGTTCGAAATCTCCGGTGAGGCGCTCAAGGCCCGCGCGTTCTGCCACGAGATCGACCATCTCAACGGAGTCTGCTTCGTGGATATCGCGAAGCGGATGCTGGAGCCGAACGAAGAGGAATAAACTCTGCGGATGCATTCCCGTTTTTCGGGGAGAAGAAACGGCTCCGCTTCAGGAGGAACGCCTCGTCTCCGCAAAAGAGAGAAGGGAAGTTGCCTCCCGGTCAAAAAACAGTTCGGATGGAAAACGCCTTCTTTTCCAATAAGGAGAAGGCACGTTTCCGCCCGACAGCGAAAGGGGATTTGCGCTTGAAAGATCTGCGCATAGTCTTTATGGGCACGCCGGATTTCGCCTCGGCGATCCTGCGGCGCCTGATCGACACCGGCAGAAACGTGGTCGGCGTCCTCTCTCAGCCGGACAAGCCGGTCGGCCGCAAACAGGTGATCCTGCCCACGCCGGTCAAGGAACTTGCGCTGGCAAACGGGATTCCGGTCTGGCAGCCGGTCAAGCTCCGCGACGGCACCGCGCTCGCGCTGCTTCGGGAGCTCGCCCCGGATCTGATCGTCGTGGCCGCCTACGGCAGGATTCTGCCGGCGGATCTGCTGCAGGTGCCGCCGCTCGGCTGCGTCAACATCCACGGCTCGCTGCTGCCGAAATACCGCGGCGCCGCGCCGATCCAGTGGAGCGTTCTCAATGGTGAGGAAAAAACCGGCGTCACCGCGATGTATATGGCGGAGGGCATGGATACCGGCGACATGATCCTGAAGCTCGAGACGCCGGTCGGCCCGGATGAAACCTCCGGCGAGCTCTTCGAGCGCATGGCCGCCCTCGGCGCCGACGCCATCGAACAAACCCTCGCCCTCTTCGATCAGGGCACCGTTCCGCGCACGCCGCAGAATGACGCCGAGGCGACCTTCGCCCCGATGCTGACGAAGGAAATGAGCATCATCGATTTCACAAAGACGGCGCGGGAGCTGCACAATCTGGCGCGCGGCCTCGATCCCTGGCCGGTCGCCGGTACCGCGCTCGGAGGGAAATCCCTCAAAGTGTATAAAATGGCCGCTGCGGAGGGTGTTTCCGGGGAGCCCGGCGTCCTTCTCGACGACCGGCGCTTTGTCGTCGGCTGCGGGGACGGCGCCGTGGAACTGCTGGAGGTCTGCCCGGAAGGCGGCAAGCGGATGAGCGGTACCGATTTCATGCGCGGCCGCCGTCCCGAAAAAGGCACGCGCCTCGGATAAGGAGGAATACGATGTTTGGTTCCGATTATTTTTATTATTATGGCTTCGATCTTTATTACCTGATCCTTATCGTGCCGGCCCTGCTGCTCGGATTATGGGCCTCCTATCAGGTGAATCATAATTTTAAGAAGTACAGCAGCATGATGTCGAGCAGGGGCTATACCGGCGCGGATGCCGCGGGCCTGATTTTGCGGCAGAACGACGTGAATGATGTCGGCGTCAGCCGGGTGCACGGCAATTTGACCGACCATTACGACCCGAGAAGCAAGGAGCTTTTTCTTTCCGACAACGTCTACGGCAGCACCTCCGTCGCGGCCATCGGCGTCGCGGCGCACGAGGCCGGCCACGCCATTCAGCATGCCGTCGGCTATTTTCCGATCAGGGTGCGCGAGGTCATCGTCCCGGTCACGCAGATCAGCTCGTTTCTTTACATGCCGCTGATCCTGCTCGGCCTGCTGCTCTCCTTCGAGCCCATCATCTCGGCGGGCATTGTACTCTTTGCCGTGATTGTCCTGTTTCAGGTCGTCACGCTGCCGGTGGAATTCAACGCCTCCCGCCGCGCGTTAAAAATCCTTGAGGAAAATGACATCCTCTACGGCGAGGAACTGGTCGGGGCAAAAAACGTGCTCCGGGCGGCGGCGCTGACCTATGTGGCGGCCATGATGACCTCCATCGCCCAGCTTTTGCGGTTCATCCTCCTCTTCAGCGGAAACCGCAGAAGGCGCTGAACACGGAATTTTTCTGCGGGAAGCCGCTTGCTTTGTTCCCTTCCGCGGGCAGGCTGGAATTTCTCAAAACCATGAAGGAAGATCCTGCGAGCGGGCGAGGCGCCCGGGCACAAACGGCCCTCCGGCCTAACCCTGGTCGGAACGGCGCTCCGCAAAGGCCGCGCCTGCAAAAGGTTTCTTTTTCCGGAGGGAAAAAGCCTGAAAGCTCCGTAAACGGCATATTTTATTTTAAAGCGAAAAGGGGGTGCCCGTGATGACGGAAACGGCGCGCATGTTGGCGGCAAAGGCCGGGATGCGGGTTTCCTCCGGCGGATATTCCAATCTGATTCTCGACGCCGCATTCCGGAATTCCCGGCTCGACCAACGGGACAAGGCGTTCGCCGCGGCGCTTTTTTACGGCGCTCTGGAGCGGCGCATCACGCTGGACCGCGAAATCGCGCGCTTTTGCTCCCGCCCGCTCGAAAAGCTGACGCCCGCAGTGCTGGAATCGCTGCGGCTCGGCGTTTATCAGATTCTCTACATGGATTCGGTGCCGGATTCCGCGGCGGTCAGCGAGTCGGTCGAACTTGTGAAAGCCCTTGGCGCGGCAAGCGCCTCAGGCTTTGTCAACGGCGTGCTGCGCTCCTTTCTCCGCGGCGGGAAGGCCGATTTCGGCGCTTTGCCGCCGACGGAGCGCCTCTCGGCCGAATACGCCGCGCCGCTCTGGCTCTGTGAGAAGTGGACAGCGGAATACGGCCCGGAACGCGCGGAAATCGCCCTCAGAGCCTCTCTGGGCGCTCCTCCGGTCTGGATCAGAGTCAACACCCTCAAGACCTCCCCGGCCGAATTGACGGCGCTTCTGGCCGCGGAAGGCATCCCGGCGGAAGACTGCGATTTTTTGCCGGATGCGCTCAAAACCGCCTGCGCCGCGCCGGACGGCACGGATTGTTATAAAAAGGGCCTCTTCCATGTGCAGGATATTTCGAGTCAGCTCTGCGTCGCGGCGCTCGATCCGAAGCCCGGCGAGCGCGTTTACGACTGCTGCGCCGCTCCGGGCGGCAAGACCTTTACCGCCGCAGAGCGGATGGGCAACACCGGCGAACTGCTTGCCGGCGAGCTGCACCCAAAGCGCGCCGCCCTCATCGAAGAAGGGGCAAAGCGCCTCGGCCTTACCAACGTGAAAACCGTCGTCGGGGACGCCTCCGTCTATGACGGGGCGCTCGGCGTTTTCGATAAAATTCTCTGCGACGTGCCCTGCTCCGGCCTCGGCGTCATCCGCAGGAAGCCGGAGATCCGCTTCAAAAAGCCGGAGGAGCTCTCCGGCCTTCCGGAGATCCAGTTCTCCATCACGTCGAATGCCGCAAGGCATCTCGCACCCGGCGGTGTGCTCGTCTATTCCACCTGCACGCTCTCACGGGCGGAGAACGAGGCCGTCACGGAGCGGCTGCAAAAGGAATGCGGCCTTATCCCGGCCCCATGGCCTTCGGCCATGCTACTGCCGAAGACAGTGTTACTGCCGGAGGCCGTGAGACCTTATTCCGCCGACGGCTTCTCGGTGACGCTGATGCCCGGCGAGCGGGGCGGCGACGGCTTTTATTTTGCGCGTTTTCAAAAGGAGTGACGGATTTGGAACAGACGGACCTGCGCGGGCTGCCCTTCGAAAAACTCGAAGCAGAGATGCGCGCCCGCGGCCTGCCCGCTTTCCGGGCAAGGCAGGTCTTTTCATGGCTGCACCAGAAGCGGGCGGAAGATTTTTCCGAGATGACCGATCTGCCGAAGGCAGTAAGGGAGCAGCTTTCCGCGCACTATCATCTTGCAAAGGTATCGATTGAAAGAAAGCTCGTCTCGGCAAAGGACGGGACGGTGAAATATCTCTATGCGCTCGAGGACGGCGAGCACGTAGAGGGCGTCCGCATGGCGTACCAGCGCGGCGGAAGCCTGTGCATCTCCACCCAATGCGGCTGCCGGATGGGCTGCACCTTCTGCGCGAGCACGCTGACCGGCTTATCCAGAAGCCTCACCGCTTCGGAAATGCTCATGGAGGTCTATCTCGCGGCGAAGGATGCGGAGGCTTCCGGCGAAAAGGTCGCGTCGATCGTGCTCATGGGCATCGGCGAGCCGCTCGACAATTTTGACAACGTGATGGATTTTCTTTCGCTTGTCACCAGCGGAGAGGGCTTCAACATGGGCATGCGGCACATCTCGCTTTCCACCTGCGGCCTTGTCGACCAGATCGATAAACTGGCGGAGAAAAAGCTCCAGCTGACGCTCTCCGTCTCGCTCCACGCGCCGAACGACGACATCCGCCGCCGGACGATGCCGGTCGCGCGCCGATGGCCGATGGAGGAGCTGATGCGGGCCTGCCGGCACTATTTTGACGTGACGGGGCGGCGCATCTCGTTTGAGTACGCGCTGATCGACGGCGTCAACGATAGTCCGGAGCACGCCGCGGAGCTGATCCGTCTGCTTAAGGGCACCGGTTCCCACGTCAACCTGATCCCGGTCAACCGCGTCGCGGAAACCGGGTACCGCAGGAGCAAGCGCGAGAGGGTCGACGCGTTCTGCGGTCTTCTCAAGGAGGGCGGCGTCAACGCGACCGTCCGGCGGGAACTGGGGTCGGATATCAACGCGGCCTGCGGGCAGCTGCGCCGCAGCGTAATGGATCCTGCGGCGGCAAACGCCGGCCCGGAGGGACTTCTTAACACGGGGGATTCCGTTGACAGCGGCTCTTAAAAGTTTTATGATATTAAAATAAAGATTTTTTTCGGAAAGGAGGGGCACCGTATGCCATGCCTGAATGTGCTGATGGAGACTATGGCAAAGCGAAGGGCGGCCAATAATCCGCCGCCGGTCTACAAACACGAGGTTCAGGAGTATTTTGAAAGAGCCTTCCGGGATACGGCTGTCATCTCCTACGCCGCCTATGAGAGGATCATGTACCGCAAAATGGAGCGGGAGCAGAAGGAACGGGCGGCGAAAAAAGCGGAAAGACGCAGGACGGGAGGCGGACAGCGTGCTGAAAGCGACAGGTAAGACCGACATCGGCAATGTCCGGGAGATCAACCAGGACGACTTCAACTGCGGCGCTCTGGGGGATACGGCGGTATTTGCCGTAGTCTGCGACGGCATGGGCGGAGAAAAGGGCGGCCATATCGCGAGCCGCACCGCCTGCGATATTGTGACCGACAGCGTCATGGCGGCCTACGGCAGCGGCTTCGGGGATAACTCGGTGCGCGCGATTCTTCAGACGGCGGTTACGGCGGCCAATGTCTCCGTGTTCGACCGCTCCCAGCGAGACCCCACACTGCGGGGCATGGGTACCACGATTGTCGCCGCGATCGTCTGCGACGGGATCGCCCACGTCATCCACGCCGGGGACAGCCGCGCCTACCGCGTCACGCCGGAAGAGATCATCCAGGTGACCAGGGATCACAGCGTCGTCCAGCTTCTGGTCGACAAAGGCGAGATCACCGCGGATGAGGCGAGGTTCCACCCCAAAAAACACTTCATCACGAGGGCTCTGGGCGTCATGTCCGTGATCGACCTCGACTACTGCGAAATTCCGCTCGAAGCCGACGATGCGCTGGTCATCTGTACCGACGGCCTCTCCAATTACTTTTCCAACAGCGAGCTTTTTGAGATGATCCGGAGCGCCGGATATAGTAAATGCGCCGAGAAGCTGATCTCGGCGGCAAAAAAGGCCGGCGGGGCAGACAATATCACCGTGGTCTGCATTTCCCATTGATTCGGTAAGGAACGGAGGTTTCCGATGGATAGATATATCGGCAAAAAACTGGACGGCCGCTACGAGATCCAGGAGATCATCGGCGTCGGCGGCATGGCAAACGTCTATAAGGCCTACGACGTGATCGACGGGCGCACCGTCGCGGTCAAGATCCTTCGCGATGAGCATATGCAGAACGAGGACATCGTCCGCCGCTTCCGCAATGAGTCGAAGGCCATTTCGGTGCTCACCCACCCGAATATCGTCAAGGTCTACGACGTGAGCTTCAACGACAAGATCCAGTATATTGTTATGGAGTTCATCGACGGCATCACCTTAAAGGAATATATCGATCAGCAGCACGTTCTCCGCTGGAAGGAGGCCGTGCATTTTACGGTGCAGATCCTTCGGGCGCTTCAGCACGCCCACGATAAAGGCATCGTGCACCGCGACATCAAACCGCAGAATATCATGCTCCTGTCGGACGGCACGATCAAGGTCGCCGATTTCGGCATCGCGCGCTTTGCTCGCAGCAGCCAGCAGACGCTGACCGATCGCGCGATCGGCTCCGTGCATTATATCAGCCCGGAGCAGGCGCGCGGCGACGTCACCGACGAAAAGAGCGATATCTATTCCGTCGGCGTCATGCTGTATGAGATGACGACCGGGAAACTCCCCTTCAACGC
>Ga0116193_1003606_pt1 | contig 11091 bp, 11 predicted proteins | sample AD_UKC115_MetaG_FD_89892 | JGI IMG/M metagenome (GOLD analysis project Ga0116193, IMG submission 89892) | Active sludge microbial communities of municipal wastewater-treating anaerobic digesters from Hong Kong - AD_UKC115_MetaG | ecosystem: Engineered > Bioreactor > Anaerobic > Digestate...
CGTGGATCGGACACGACCGAGCCACGCAGCAGGGGCACGAGGACGAAGGCGAGCGCCGCGATCAGCATCAGCGTGGAAAGAAACAGAAAAACGAACGTCACCAGTCGTCCTCGGTGTGGGATGGGGCGTGGACGGAAGCGGCCACCGCGGCGCGCGTGCGTCGCCGGAGAATTCGCAGAATCGCGATTGCGCCGATGACGACAAAGACAAAGGGCGCGAACCAGAGCAGCCAGGTGCCCGGCTTCAGGGGCGGGTCGTAGAGGACGAAGTCGTTGTAGCGGGCGACCAGGAAGTGTTTGATGTCGGCATCGCTCTTGCCGGCGCGCATCATGTCGAACACTTCTTTGCGCAAATCCCGGGCGAGGTCGGCATCGGAATCGGCGAGATCCTGATTCTGGCAAACCAGGCAGCGCAGTTGGCGGGTGAGGTTCTGGAAACGGACTTCTTCGGCGCGATCCCGGAACGGCAGCGGATCGATGGCGTGGACGACGCAGGTTGCCGCGAGCATCAGCGCGATCAATGCGGTGGCGAGTCGGCGCAGGAAACGATTCATCGCCCGCCGGCTCCGAGTTTGGCGAGCTGCGGATTCAATTCGCTGGCGATCGTCTCGGGCGTCAGCATGCCGATGCGTTTGTAGCGGATCACGCCCTGCGCATCGATGAGAAAGGTTTCCGGTGCGCCGTAGACGCCGAACTCGATGCCGGCGCGGCCATCCGCATCGCTCATGATGGTGTCGTAGGGATTGCCGAATTGCTGCAGCCAGCGTTGGGATTCCGCGGGCGGATCCTTCCAGGCCATGCCGATCAACGGCACACCGAGTTTTTTCGCTTCGGCCATCAGAATGGGATGTTCGTATTGACAGGTCGCACACCAACTACCGAATACGTTGATCAGATAGGGCTTGCCGAGCAGATCCTTCTTCGTCAGCGTTTGCGACGGCGCGTACAACAGCGGCAGCGCAAATTCCGGCGCCGGTTTGCCGATCAGCGGCGACGGGACTTCATTGGCTTCGTGATGCGCGTTCCACCACATGCCGAAACCAAGCAGGCCGACGAGGGCGAAAAAACCGAGTAGCGGCAGCAAGCGGTTCATGGTGCGAGCGCGCCTGTGGCGAGGGCGCTCGGAGCTGCGCTGGGCGCAGGCGCCTCGCCGCGTGTGGGCAATATGCGAAAACGGCGATCCGCCGCGGCGACAAAGCCACCGAGCATCATCATCAGGCCGCCGAACCAGATCCAGCGCACGAACGGTTTGACGTAGATGCGTACCGCCCATGCGCCCTTGTCGTCGAGCGATTCGCCGAGCGCGACATAGATGTCGCGGAACACGCCGGGCCGGATGTCGGCCTTGGTCTGCACCGGCGCATTGCCGGAATACTGGCGTTTCTGCGGATTGAGCGTGGCAATGAGACGGCCATCGCGCGATACCTCGATCACGCCTTGTTCGGCGCGAAAATTCGGCCCTTGCGCAGGCGCGACTCCCTTGAACGTAAAGTCGATGCCGGCGATGTTTTTCGTTTCGCCGGGCGCCATGCGCAGGTCGGACTCCACGCTGGTCGCCTCGGTGACGAGTACGCCGGCGAGGAAGATCGCGACGCCGAAATGCGCGCAAATCATGCCGAGCATTTCCGGCGTGTAGCGGCGGCCGCGCGGCGCCTCGCGCCAGCGCTTGAGCGCGTACAGCGCGATGCCGGTGCCGACCCACAGGCATGCGCCGACGCCGGCGACGCCGCGCAATGGCAGGGCGCCGACTAGCAGCCACGCGGCCAGCGCACAGAGGAGTGCCAGCACGAGCGCCGGCGTGAGCGCTCGCAAGGTTGCGCGCCAGTCGCCCGCGGCCCAGCGAAAAAATGGCCCGAACGGAATCAGCAACACCACCGGCAGCATCAGCAGCGGAAACATGAAGCCGAAGTACGGCGGCCCGACCGAGATGCGACCGACGCCGAGCGCGTCGCCGATCAACGGGTACAGCGTGCCGAGCAGTACCATTGCCGCCGCGCAGGCGAACAGCAGGTTGTTGATCAGCAGCAGGGTTTCGCGCGACAGCATCTGAAAGGGTTTTCCGCCGGCGACCTTCGGCGCGCGCAGCGCGTAGATCGTCAGCGAACCACCGACCACGATCGTGAGAAAGGCGAGGATGAACAGGCCGCGCTTCGGATCGCTGGCGAACGCGTGCACGCTGGTGAGCACGCCCGAGCGCACGAGGAAGGTGCCGAGCAGCGACAGCGAGAAGGCGAAGATCGACAGCAGCAGCGTCCATGCGCGGAACGAGCCGCGTTTTTCCGTCACCGCCTGCGAGTGGATCAATGCCGTGCCAACCAGCCACGGCATGAACGAGGCGTTTTCGACCGGATCCCAGAACCACCAGCCGCCCCAGCCGAGCACGTAGTAGGCCCACCAGCTGCCGAGTGTGATGCCGAGGGTAAGAAACGCCCAGGCGACGTTGGTCCATGGCCGCGCCCAGCGAATCCAGGCGACGTCGAGCTCACCGCCGAGCAGCGCCGCGATCGCGAACGCGAACGCCACCGAGAAGCCGACATAGCCCATGTAGAGCATCGGCGGATGCATGATCAGGCCCGGATCCTGCAGGATCGGGTTGAGGTCGACGCCGTCGGCCAGCGCCGGCAGATGGCGCGCGAACGGATTCGAGGTGAACAGCGTGAAGGCGAGAAAGCCGAGCGAGACGAAACCGAGCACGCCGAGCACGCGTGCGATGAATGCATCGGGAAGATGCCGACTGAAATTGGCGAGGGCGAACGTCCACACGTTGAGGATCAGCACCCACAACAGCAACGAGCCCTCATGCGCGCCCCACACGGCGGAGAAGCGGTAGTACCACGGCAGGGCGAGGTTGGAATTCTGGGCGACGTACGCGACGGAAAAATCCTGCGTGAGAAAGGCGCAACTCAGTACGCCGAATGCCAGTGTGACGAAAACGAACTGGCCGGTGGCGATCGGTCGCGCGGTGGCGATCAGCGCCGGGTTGCCGCGCCAAGCACCGAGCAGTGGCAACACGCATTGCGCAAGGGCGAGCAGCAGCGCGAGGATCAGCGCGAATTGACCGAGTTCGGGAAGCATGCGGAGAACGTGGCGTACCGGCTTGGCGGGGGCGCTAGATTACGCGAGACGCGCGACGGATGCGAGAAAGCAAACGGCCCTCCCGCTTGCGCGAAGAGGGCCGTTGCAGCGATGCGGTGGAACGATCGCGATCAGGCTTTTTTCGCGTGCGCCGAACACCAACCCTTGGCCGCGACAGCCTTGCCGGGGAACAACTGGCAGCCGCCCCATGCGGCGGCACCGCCTTGGTAGAAGTTGCAGTTTGCGCAATCGTTGCCTGCGGCATAGGTCGGGAATTTGGCCTTGTCGGCCTTGGTCGCGTCCTCGACGTAGCCGAGCGTCTGCGCCGTCGCATCGGTCGGCGAAAGGTGCGGCAGGTCGGCTGCGCGAGCCTGACGCGGCAGGGCGCCAACGAGAACGGCGGCACCGATCGCGGTGCTTGCGCCCGTGAGGAAGCGGCGACGGTTTTGATTCGCTATCAGGGAGGGGGATTGATCGATCTTGTTCATGATTCACCTTTGCTGGCAATGAAAATGCTGGCGATACGCGATTCGTTCGATGCCGGCTTTCCGCAGGTGATGCTGTGCGCGGAAACCAACCTCCGAATCGAGTCGTGCTCCAAGTGTACGCGCATGCCGATTCGGGATGAAGCGATTGCGCTTGCCCTGTGACGGATTGCCGCAACCCGCCAGCCGTTCGACGGTTTGCGAAAAGAAAAAAGCGGCCATCGCTGGCCGCTTTTCGATGGAGGCACACCGGTGCGCGGAACGCGTCAGTGCATTGCCGCACCGGCGGTGGCGTCACCCTTCAGACACGTGCTCATGAAGGACTTGCGCTCGTCGCCGTGCAGGGTTTTGGCCTTCGGGTCGGCATTGCAGGCCTTCATTTTTTCTTGCTGCGTCATCGGCTTGGCCGGCGCCGCAGCCGGAGCCGTCGAATCGGCTTTGGCGCAGGTGCTCATGAAGGATTTGTATTCATCGCCCTTCAAGCCTTTTGCGTGCGCGTCCTTGGCGCAGGCGCCGAGTTTCTGTTGTTGCGGCGTAGGGGTTTTTTCGGCGGCGCAAGTGGGGCCGGCGAGGAGAGCTGCGGCAAATGCGAAAGCGACAAGCGATACGGTTGCGGACTTCACGACGATCTCCCTTGGTTTGGCCGGCCTGATGCCGGGGCGGGGCCAAGTCTACGCCGCTTGTCGAGTCGATGAACACCGCCACGGTGGCGTTCGTCGTCATCCGTTCAGCCGGGTCGAGACGGCAGCGTGGGGGGGCTCGCCGCTGCGGACTACGCGGCCGCGTCGATCGCCTGCCGGGGGCCGTGCAGCAGCGACTGGCGCACGCTGTCGACGACCAGGTCGACTTCACCGGAAGTCACGGCGAAATGCGGCGTGAAGCGCAACGAATTGGTGCCGCCATGGATTACGCCGATGCCGTGTTCGCGCAGCCATTCTTCGGTGCTGCCGGCACCATAGCATTTGAATTGCGACGCCAGTTCGCACGAAAACAGCAGGCCCGTGCCCTGCACCTTGGTGATCAGCCCAGGCAGTTCTTTTTGCAGTTTTTGCAATTTGTCGACGAATTCGGCGCCACGCGCGCGCACGTTGGCGCGCAACGTCGGCGTGATCGCACCGAGCACGGCGCAGGCGGCATCGAGCGCACGTGGATTGGTGGTCATCGTGTTGCCGTAGATGCCGCTGCGATACAGCCCGGCGGCGCGTGCGTTCACGGCGAGCACCGACAGCGGATACTGACCGGCGCTGAGCGCCTTCGAGTAGGTTTCCATGTCCGGAGCGTCGAGCTTCTCGAAACCCGGGTAGTCGACGATGGAAAGCACGCCGTGCGCGCGCAACCCGGCCTGGATCGAGTCGACCATCAGCAGCGTGCCATGGGCGCGCGTGAGTTCGCGCGCGGCGGCGTAGAACTCCGGCGTCACCGCACGCCCGGGGTCGCCCTCCCCCATCACCGGTTCGAGCAGCATCGCTTCGATGAACCAACCGTTCTTCTCTGCATCGGCGAAAACCGCGCGCAGCTGGCCGACGTGGTACGGCTCGATCGTGATCAAGCTGTTTTCGTCGCGGAAGCTGGCGAGATTCTGCGCGTAGGCTTTGCGTGAGGAATCCGAATACACGGCCGGACGGTCGGTGCGACCATGGAACGCGCCCTTGACCGCGAGACGTTTGATCGTTTTGCCTGCGTGTTTGCCATTCGCATCCGTGGCGAGTTTGGCGTTGACGTCGGCGATGCGCAGGGCGAGGCCGACGGCCTCCGAGCCGGAATTCAGGCACAGGAAATTCGAGTAGGGCGAGCCGCCGCGCGCGTGCCCGATCTCGCGCTGGATGGCCCGCGCGAAGCGCAGTTGCGCGAGATTCGGCGTCATGATGTTTGCCATGACCTGCGGCGCGGCGAGTGCATCGAGTACCGCCTGCGGCGTGTGCCCGAGACCGAGCATGCCGTAACCGCCGACGTCGTAGATCACGGCGCCTTTGAGGGTCACGATCCACGGCCCGCGCGCGGCGATGGCAACGTACGGATTGACCGCGTCGGCCGCATAAAAATTGACGTAATCGGCCTGCACGCGGGCGATTTGCTCGTTTTCCGACAGAGACAAGAGGTCGGCGAATTCTTCTCGGGCATGCGCAAACAGCGCATGCGCAGCGTCGATCGCCGCAGTCAGATTCGCATCGTCGTGCATGCCGCGTTCGATCGCGGCATCGTCCAGCCCGCGCGTGCGGATGGCGCCACCGTGGCGACGCATTTCGTTGAGCTTGGCGATGGGCGACATGGCGATTTCTCCGTGCGTGATTCCGGCAAACGCGCAGCGCGCCGGTTATCGGCGCAAGACGATCACGGGAATTCTATTGAATGATGGCGGCCATCATAGTGCTTGGATTTGGTATGGCCGAGAACCAGTTCTTTTGCGATTTCCTGGGGCCAATGTCGAAGGCAATGGCATGACGAATGTCATCTTGTCGAACTGATATCGGCGACTTCACGGTGACCGCGGCGGAAGCGAGAATGTGCGCCATTCTTGCAAGGGGATCGATATGGGCGATGCCGTCGAAAACGTGGCGCAGCTGTCTGCGGCGGTGAAGCGATATGGCTCGACGCTGGCACTGGCCGGCGTCGATCTCGGCGTGCGGCGCGGCGAAATTCTGGCCTTGCTCGGGCCGAATGGTGCAGGCAAGACCACGGCGATCTCGCTGCTGCTCGGCCTGCTGCGCGCGGACAGCGGCGAGGCGCGCCTGTTCGGCATGGATCCCGCTTTGCGAGTGGCGCGCCAGCGCACGGGAGTGATGTTGCAAAACACCTCGCTGCCGGACACGCTGCGCGTCGGCGAGCTGATCGACCTGTTTCGCAGCTACTACGCACGACCGCGCACGGTAGCCGACATCATTGCACTGTCGGGTGTTGGCGATCTGCTCGATCGCCGCTACGCGCAGTTGTCGGGTGGGCAACAGCGTCGCACGCAATTCGCGCTGGCAATCTGCGGTTGCGCCGAATTGTTGTTTCTCGACGAGCCGACGACGGGCCTCGACATCGAGGCGCGCGAGACAATGTGGCGCGCGATCCGCCGCCTCGTCGATGAGGGCTGCGCGGTCGTGCTGACCACGCACTATCTCGAAGAAGCCGAGGCGCTGGCGGATCGCGTTGTCATGATCGCCAAAGGCCGCATCGTCGCCGCTGGCAGCGTGAGCGACATGCGCGCACGCGTGGCGTCGCGACGTGTTCGCTGCGTGTCGACGCTGGCTCCCGACGCCATCGCAGGTTGGCCGGACGTGCGCAGCGTCGCGCGCGACGGCGAGCGGATGGACATCGTCACCGACAAAGCGGAAGCGGTCGTGTTGCGCTTGCTTCAAGAAGACGCCGCGCTGAAAGAACTCGAAGTCGTGCGTGCGGGCTTGGCAGATGCCTTCGTCGAAATCACCCGGGAGGCGGCATGATGAAAACGACCGCCATGTCCGTTTCCATGCGCAACGACGCGCTGGGTGATACCGTTCGTGCCTACGCGCTCGAAGCGAAGTACGAATTCCTGCGCGTGTTGCGCACGCCCGCATTCGCGATCCCATCGTTGCTGTTTCCACCGTTGTTCTATCTGTTGTTCGGCGTGCTGCTCAATCACGGCAACAGCGCGGCGGCGCACTATTTGTTCGCCACCTACAGCGTGTTCGGAGTGATGGCGCCGGGGTTGTTCGGATTCGGCGTTGCCGTGGCGACCGAGCGCGAACGCGGGTTGCTGGCCTTGAAGCGTGTCGCACCCATGCCGCCGGGAGCCTATCTTGCGGCGAAGATGGTGATGGCGATGGCGTTTGCGGCGATCATCTATCTCATGCTGGCGATCATGGCAGCCTCGCTTTGCGACGTGCGGCTCGCGCTGGCGCAATGGCTCGGTCTGGGTTTGATCGCAATCTCGGGCGTGCTTCCGTTCTGCGCGCTCGGGCTGGTCATCGGCAGTCGCGCGAATGCGGCAGCGTCGCCGGCGATCGTCAATTTCATCTACCTGCCGATGGCTTTTCTGTCGGGGCTGTGGATGCCGTTGTCGATGCTGCCGAAGTTCATCGGCGATATCGCCGTGCTGTGGCCACCGTATCACCTCGCCCAGCTTGCGCTCGCCGCGATGGGGCGCGAACATGCGGGCTCCGCGACGATGCATGTCGCATTTCTCGTCGCGTTTACAGCGATTTGTTTTGCCCTTGCGAAGCGCTGGCTGGCGCGAGCGACGTAGCCAGCATTGCAAGTGCTTTGGACTGGAACTCAGCATGAACGCCAACGGCCAGGTTGCTTCGCGTGCAGTGGCATGGATTCGGCGCTGGCTGACGCCCACGTCCGATTCGATCACAGCCTACCAGCATCCAGAAGGCGTATCGACCGGTGGGTGGATAATCAATTTCGTCTGGACCCTATGGTATGTCGTGGATGCGCTGTTCAATCCGCTCGCACGTGAATATTGGATGGTCACGATATTTGGATTCGTGGCTACGGTCGTATTGGCCTGGCTCGCGTTCACGCGCGCCGAGTGCTGGATGCGGGCATTTGGCGTCGCCTTGATCGCGCTTGGATTGGCGGTCATTCCATACAACCACAGTGGTGGTGTGACCAGCCTGGTCTATGCCTGTGTGGTTTTCGTCCACTACGGCAGAACCTCGCAACGCATCGCCTTGGCCGTAGCCGTTTGGCTGATCTTCATTCTCGATACCTTGTGGCTGCAAGGCTGGCCGCTCGCACTCGTAGTGTCGCTATCGCTGATGATGATGGGGGTCGTCGCGAGTATGTTGATGCGCGAACTCGCCGAACGACGCGGAGCGGAGTTGCGCCTGTCTCACGATGAAATCCGCCACCTCGCCGCCACCGCCGAGCGCGAGCGCATTGGCCGCGACTTGCACGATCTGCTTGGCCACACCCTGTCGCTGATCGCGCTCAAATCCGAATTGGCGAACCGGCTGTTCGATCGGGACGCAGCGATGGCGAAGCGCGAAATGACCGAAGTCGAACGCGTCGCGCGCGATGCGCTCGCGCAGGTGCGGCGCGCGGTGACCGGTATTCGCGCCGCCGGCATCGCCGCCGAAGTTGTTTCTGCCAAGTTGTTGCTCGAAGCGAACGGCGTTCGTCTGGATTGTGCGCTTGCGGATGTCGGCTTACCGATGGAAATCGAAACGGCGCTGGCGATGACGGTGCGCGAAGCGGTGACCAATATCCAGCGTCACGCGCGCGCAACCCAGGCGCGGATCGTGCTCGCTGCCAGTGCGGGCAATGTGATGCTGAGCATCGAAGACGATGGTCGCGGCGGTGCGATCGTCCCCGGTAATGGCCTTGGCGGCATGCGCGAGCGACTGGATGCCGTCGGCGTGCGTCTGACGATCGAGTCGCAGCGCGGCAAGGGAACGCGGTTGGTTGCGACGGTGCCGTTCGTACTGCCCGCGAGGTCGGACGATGCCGCCCCCGATTTTGCGGCACGCGAGATGGCGCTGAAACTTGCCGAATGACGGTGGTGGCACGGTCGTGGGGTGCACTGGGTTACCACACCGATACGATGCCCCGGCATGGGCGGTGGGAAAGCCCGTGCCGGAGCGTGGGAAGTGTGCGGCGACGGTATCGCGCGCCGAGCAGATCAAGGCGTGACGTGTTCCCAAACCTGGGTGCGACCGAGCAGGGAGAAGCCCTTGAAACCGCGCACTTGCAGGGTTTTGCCGTCGGCGGAGGGGGTCAGGATGCAGCCGTAGGTTTTGCCGTTTTTCGGATCGAGAATGGTGCCGCCGTCCCAGACGTTGCCGTCCTTCTTCATGTCCCAGATGATCGTCATGCCGAGGATGGGCTGATTCTTGCGCTCGCCGCTGCATTCCTCGCAGAGCGGGTTGGGGCCTTTGTCCGACTGCAGCAATTCCTTGATCTTGCCTACGACCGTGCCGTTGACCTCGCTGATTTCGACGATCGATTTCGGTTTGCCGGTGACATCGTCGATCGTGCGCCAATTGCCGACCGGCGTTGCGTCGAGCGCGAAGGCGGATCCGGCATACAGCGTGGCAAGGGCGGTGAAGAAAAAAGTGGACGAACGCATGGCAGCTCCCCGTTGAGTGTGGACTTCAGGCTGCGAAGGTCGGGAAAGGCGCAAGACCATTCCGTGCGATTTCGCAGAGTTGGTTACAATGGGTGATCCTATCCAAACTTTCGCAGTTCATCCATGACGCAAAGCACCAAGGACTCGGCCGAACGCCTCATCGGCGACGTGGTCGATCCGCATACCGGCAAGTCTTTGGCCGCGAGCGGTGCGATCAAGGGCATGGGAGTCGATGGCGGAAAAATTGCGGTCGACATCGTGCTCGGTTACCCGGCCAGAACCTGGGAGGCGGCGCTGGCGCAACAGGTGCGCGATGCATTGAAGAGCGATCCGGCGATTACCGTCGCTACCGTCGGCGTCGCCTCGCGCGTGCATGCGCACAAGGTGCAGAACGATCTCACTCCCTTGCCGAACGTGAAGAACGTGCTGGCCGTGGCTTCCGGCAAGGGTGGTGTCGGCAAATCGACGACGGCGGCGAATCTGGCGCTGGCGCTCGCCGCCGAAGGCGCGAAAGTCGGCCTGCTCGATGCGGACATCTACGGGCCGAGCATCCCGCGCATGATGGGCGTCGCCGGCAAGCCCGACTCGAAGGACGGCAAAACCATCGAGGCGAAGATCGCGCATGGCGTGCAGACCATGTCGATCGGTTTTCTGATCGACGAAGACACGCCGATGATCTGGCGCGGGCCGATGGTCACGCAGGCGCTGACGCAGTTGCTGCACGACACGAACTGGCACGATCTCGACTACCTCGTCATCGACTTGCCGCCCGGCACCGGCGACATCCAGTTGACCTTGTGCCAGAAAGTGCCGGTGTCCGGCGCGTTGATCGTGACCACGCCGCAGGACATCGCCACGCTCGATGCGAAGAAGGCGCTGAAGATGTTCGAGAAGGTCAACGTGCCGGTGCTCGGCATCGTCGAGAACATGGCCCTGCACACCTGCTCGAACTGCGGCCACACGGAACACATTTTCGGTACGGGCGGCGGTGCCGCCATGGCGCAGCAGTACGGGGTGCCGTTGCTCGGCGCGTTGCCGCTGGATATCCGCATCCGCGAACAGGCCGACAGCGGTACGCCGACCGTCATCGCCGAACCCGACGGCGCATTGGCGCAGGCTTACGGTTTCATTGCGCGCAAGGCGGCAGCGCAGCTTTCGTTACGCGCACGCAGCAAGGTTGGCGGCTTGCCGAAAATCGTCATTCAGAACACCTGACAGGAAATCCAACGTGATCATTCATCCCAAAGTCCGCGGTTTCATCTGCATCACGGCGCATCCCGTCGGTTGCGAAAAAAATGTCGTCGATCAAATCGGCATCACCGCCAAAGCCGGCCTCGGAACGCCCGGAAATGCGCCCAAGCGCGTGCTCGTCATCGGCGCCTCGACCGGTTACGGTCTCGCCTCGCGCGTTACCGCCGCGTTCGGCTATGGTGCGGCGACGCTCGGCGTGTTTTTCGAGAAGCCGTCGAGTGAGACCAAGCCAGGCACGGCC
>Ga0116193_1003607_pt1 | contig 11090 bp, 12 predicted proteins | sample AD_UKC115_MetaG_FD_89892 | JGI IMG/M metagenome (GOLD analysis project Ga0116193, IMG submission 89892) | Active sludge microbial communities of municipal wastewater-treating anaerobic digesters from Hong Kong - AD_UKC115_MetaG | ecosystem: Engineered > Bioreactor > Anaerobic > Digestate...
GAGGCGGAGTGGAACAAATTCAAGGCCGATCATACTAATGAAGCTATTCTGGACCGAATTGTAAAAATAGAGGTACCTTACTGTTTGGAATTGGATCAGGAAATAAAAATCTACCAGAAAATCCTGCGCAAGAGTAATTTCGTCGCCCACATCGCCCCCCGCACCATTGAGATGGCCTCCATTTTTGCCATCCTGAGTCGCTTAAACCCCTCGGCCCGGGTAGATATGATTACCAAAATGCGCATCTATAACGGTGAGGAAATTGTGCAGAAGGATTCCACCCAGCGGATAGATATCCAGGAACTGCGCGAGGAAGCTGGGCGGGAAGGATTTGGCGGTATTTCCACCCGCTTTATAATGAAGGCCATTGATAATGCTCTCTCCGAATCGGAACACGACTGCATTAATCCCATCATAGTTCTGGAATCCCTCATTAAGGCAGTGCGGGCTGCCGATCTCCCCGAAGAGGAGCGCAAGCGCCTGCTGGTCTACCTTCAGGATACGGTAAAAAAAGAGTACCACCGTATTTTGGAAAAGGAGATTACCAAGGCCTTTATTCATGGCTACCGGGAGCAGGCGGAAACCCTTTTCAACAACTATATTGACCATGCGGAAGCCTATGTAAACCGGATGAAGCTCAAAGACCGCAACACCGGTGAAGAGCTGGAACCGGACGAGGCATTTTTGGAGTCCATTGAGGCGGGCATCGGTCTCTCCGGTGCGGCGGCGCGCGGTTTCCGTCATGATGTTACCGCCTATATGTTTTCCCTCTTGCGCAGTCATAAAAAGATCGATTATGACAGCTACGAACCGCTTAGAGAGGCCATCGAAAAGAAACTGATGGCCTCGGTACGGGAACTTTCCAGGGTTATTACCCAGTCCCGGGTCAGGGACAGTGAGCAGCATATCAAGTACAATGCCATGGTCGAGCAAATGAAGGAAAACGGCTATTGCACGCACTGTTGCAACGTAGTCCTGAAGTATGCCGCCAATAATCTGTGGAAGGACTGAGGCCCGGTGGCGATCTTCCGGGAATATGACAGCGGCGGGCGGGATCGCAGCGCTGAAGATCGGCGCCGACATCGCCAGTTACTGGAAAAATCGATCAAAGAAAACCTGGGCAGTATTATTGCCGAGGAAAGCATCATTGGTAAAAGCCGGGATAAGACTTACAAGATTCCGGTGCGGGGAATTAAAGAATACCAGTTTGTCTACGGGGAGAACAAGGAAGGTGCAGCCAGCGGCAAGGGGGATGAGAAGCGCGGCCAGCGGCTTCCCGGGCAAAGGGAACAGGGAGCAGGAGGGCTTCCGGGGGACGGGGCCGGGAGTGCTGAAGGGGAAGAACTCTATGAGACGGAGATTACCCTGGAGGAATTGGTCAATTACCTTTTTGAGGAACTGGAATTGCCGCACCTGGAACGGAAAAAGCTTTCCTGTTTGGAAACTGACCGCAAATCCAGGCACTGGGGCATTCAGCGCAAGGGTATTCCACCCCGCCTGGCCCGCAAGCGTTCCATGGCGGAAAGGATTAAGCGGCGCAAGACCACAGAGCGTATCCTGGCGGAAGAAGGACTGGAGCTGGAAAGGGAGCGTTTTCCTTTTCGGGAGGAAGATCTGCGCTATCAGCGTACCCGGGAGGAGAAGAAACCCCACTCCAATGCGGTAGTAATCTGCATCATGGATAATTCCGGTTCCATGTACCTGAACAAGAAGTACCTGGCGCGCAGCTTCTTTTTTCTGCTCTACCAGTTCGTGCGTTATCGCTACAGCCAAGTGGACCTGGTCTTCATCAACCACAGCACCACCGCCCGGGAGGTCAATGAGGACGATTTCTTCCATCGGGGCGAATCGGGAGGTACTCTTATCAGCAGCGGCTATGAGAAGGCGTTGGAGATTATTGATGAACGCTACAACCCGGAAATCTGGAACATTTACGCCTTCCATTGCAGTGACGGCGACAACTGGCCCGAAGATATCGAAAAAGCGGTAGATCGAGCCCGGGAGCTTTGCCAGATCTGTAATCTGTTCGGTTACGGAGAAATAAAATCCTCCTGGAAACCGGAGCGAACCATGGCAGATGAATTCGAAGAAAACCTGGTGGCGGACAACTTTGTGGTCGTGAGCATGGCCGGCAAAGAAGACATTTGGCCGGCTTTTAGAAAACTACTGCAGGTGGGGGAGAAGGGGGAATAAACCTGGGCAGCGACTACAGTATGGCCGAACTGAGAGAATATAACCGCCAGATTGAGGAACTGGCAGACGAGGCGGGGCTCAGGTGCTATCCCCAGGAATTTGAAATCTGCAGCTACGAAGATATGCTGGCCTACGAGGCCTACATGGGCATGCCGGCTCGTTACCGGCACTGGAGCTTTGGCAAGGCCTACGAGCGCAAAAAGACCTTTTACCGCTATAACCTGACCGGTCTGCCCTATGAAATGGTTATCAATTCCGATCCCTGCCTGGCCTACCTTATGAAAGAAAATACCCTTCTGCTGCAGATACTCACCATGGCCCACGTTTACGGGCACAATGACTTTTTTAAGAATAACCGTCTGTTTAATAAAGGTACCCGTGCCGCCGGCGCCCTGGAAATGTTTAAGGCTCATGCCCGGCAAATTCAGGAATATATCCAGGATCCCAGCATCGGTTACGAGCGGGTGGAAAGGATACTGGATGCGGCCCATGCCCTGCGCCTGCAGGTAAGCCGCAGGATAGGGGAAAGGCATCCCAGCCCCGAAGAAATTAAGGCCCGGGTCTTGGAGCGTTACCGGCCGCCGGAAGATGATCATCCCTTGCTGCGCAACTACATTCGGAGTGACCCGCCTGATTTGAACCGTATCCCCTTGCAAGCGGAAGAAGACCTGCTCTGGTTTCTTATCCAGTATGCCCCGCTCCAGGAGTGGGAAAAGGGGCTGCTCAATATTGTCCGGCAGGAGAGTATTTATTTTCTCCCGCAAATTGAGACCAAGATAATGAACGAAGGCTGGGCCAGCTTCTGGCATTATCGGCTGCTGACTCAACTTAAGCTTCCCCAAAAACTGCACCTGGAGTTTCTCAAGCGCCACAATCAGGTGGTTTCTCCCCATGAAGGAGGTCTTAACCCCTACCACCTGGGGTTCAAGATTTTCGCCAAGCTGGAGGAAGAACGGGGAACGGATTTTCTTTTTGCGGTGCGGGAACAGGAACGGGATAGCTCATTTTTGCGGCGGTTTATCGACGAAAAACTGTGCCGCGACTTGAACCTGTTTACCTATATAAGGCGGGGGAGAGATTATTACGTTCACGAGGTAGCCGACGAGGAGGGCTGGAAGAAAATTCGTGATGTTCTGTCCCTGAGCGTTGGTCTGCAGGGCGTTCCCAATATCCTGGCCGTGGAAGTAGCTCCCCGCAACCGCCTGCTTATGCTGGACCATGAATGGGATGGGCGCGAACTGCAGCTGGAATACGCCCACCAGACCCTGAAATATATCGCCCGCCTGTGGGGAGGTACAGTGCGTCTGCGCACCGTGGTCCGCGGCTCTTATCAGATCCTGGAGACGGACTCGGATTGATAGAGGTAAGTACAACTGTGATGCTTATGACCCTGGTGAGGTAGGAATTTGGACAAGCAGGAGCGAAATAGTAAAGCAGGCAGCAATGTATCGGAGCAAAGTCCCGAAAGGAGTTCAAGGGAATGAAAGGTCAACCCGGGGTTGAAATCGTAGTTGATGGAGTAACCGGTGTCGGCAAATCAAGTCTGGTGAAGATTCTGTGCCAGGAGTTCGGCTATCAACCCTTCGCGGAAGTATTCGAAGATGAGAACCGGCTTCTTAACAAGTTCTTTCACGATCGAAAAAAATGGGCCTTTCCCATGCAGACCAACTTTCTTACCAACCGCTTCAAGCAATACCTGGAGGCTATGAAGGTTGGCACGGTGGTCATGGATCGGTCCATTTATTCGGACCGCATTTTCGCCCGGATGTATCTGGAATATGGCTACCTGAGCCGGGAGGAGTACGCAGTATATAATAACCTGCTGGAAACCATGCTCAAGCAGGTGGTTCCCCCCCGGCTGCTGGTCTATCTGCAGGTGGATACGGATGAGGCGGTACATCGCATTCGCCGTCGCGGTCGTGAGGATGAGGTGGATGTGGAATGGGAATACTGGGATCGGCTTAACCGTTTCTATGAAGCCAATTACCGGGAATATTCTCTGGGATCGGAATTGCTGGTAATCCCGGTGGGACATCTGGATTATGTTCACCGTCCTGAAGACCGTGCCTTTATGGTCAGCCGCATCCGTCAGGCAGTGCAGGGAATGGAAAAACATCGGCTCAGTGTTTAATATATCCCGGAAGTTTGTTGGACTCACACTTTTTCTGTTATCGGCGCAGGGTTTGTGTTAAGATGGTTTACGATGCGGGAAAGGTTGTGAGTCGCATGGCCGTTGTTGTGGGAGTATTTGCCGCTACCCTGTGCCTGTTGTATTCTGTTTATTTTGTAAGAATAATACGGGGCAAACCGGAGGCATTTGAAGCACAGTTGCTGCAGGCCTTGGCTGCCTGGATGATAGAGCGGGGAGACCGCAGCCGGGTGCAAATCTGGGGGGTTATCTTCCTTTCCCTGCTGCTGGAACTGACCTACTTTATCCTGGTTTTTGCGGTGGTTCAAAACCAGTTTCTGCTGGTATTAACCAGTCTTTTTGCCGGTTTCGAAGCCGTGCACTTGTTTTGGGAGTTTTCCAACTTTCATAATTTCTTTCGGGGGAATACCAAGCTGGGGGATGTGTTCAACTGGCGGATAGAAAGAGCCAGTGCCCTATTTTTCTTTACCCAGACCCTGCTGGTCATTCTTTACCTGCTCTTCTTTCACTAGGACCGGGGAGCGGTCTGCCTGCTCTCCACAGCGGTACAAGCTGGTCCAGGTTTGCTCACTCCAGTTATTCGGGAGGTCGTTGCCTTGATTTTGGAAACCCGGCTGGCTCTGGCCAGCCTGTCGCTCTACCGTAATCTCTGGCAGGATCCGGTCATTTCTTCCCTGCAGGAATTGCTGGAGGTGCTGGATGAAACCGATACCGGATCCCAGGCTAAGCTGGCTCTGGCGTCGGCCTGGGGAGACTTTCTGTACCGCCTGCATGCCACCGGTAACTCCTTTCGCCAGCATTTGCTCCATCTGGTTTTACATGATGATAATCCTTTCAGCCGAACGGCCGAGATGTCCACGGGCGACATCAACCCGGCCATGCGGGCGGCCGTATCTCAGGACCTGCAAAGGCTGCACCGGCTTTACGCGTTGGACTTCAGCAAGCTTCTTACAGGCGCCGAACTGGATGTTTCGCTGCTGGAGGGGTTTTCAGAGCCCATGGGGCAGACTGATTATAGAGCTATTCTGGATGGTTCGCAGAGTGAAGACGCCAGGGTTGACGCATTAGCCAACTACTATTCCCGCTATTCGCGGGGAATTTGCTCACTTTACCGGGCCTTTCGCTGGGATGGCCGGGAAACACTGAGCGGCCTTTCCTTCCCGGATCCCATCCGCATGGATGATCTGATCGGTTACCAGTCTCAGAAGGATGCCCTGCTTGACAATACCCGTCATTTTGTAGTGGGGCTCCCCGCCAATAATGTTTTACTGTACGGGAGTCGGGGAACAGGTAAATCCAGCATGGTCAAAGCTTTGTTGTCGGAATTGGACGGTGAAAAGCTGGCCCTGGTGGAGGTCAGCCGGGAGGGCCTGGCTAGTCTGCCGGAATTGGTTGCCCTCCTGCGTCAATACAGCTTGCGGTTTATTCTCTATATTGATGATCTATCCTTCGAGGATTATGAGACGGAGTACAAGGGCTTGAAGGCTATTTTGGAAGGGAGCCTGGAGGCACGGCCGGACAACGTGCTGATTTACGCTACTTCCAACCGCCGTCATCTGGTGAAGGAATTCTTTTCCGACCGCTCCGGCCTGGATGAGGAAATACACGCCCGCGATACCATGGAGGAAAAGCTTTCCTTGGCTGACCGCTTTGGGCTGGTCATCACTTTTCCTAGTCCCGCCAAGCAGTTATACCTGGAAATGGTCGAGTCCATGGTGGCGAAGCGCGGACTGATGCTGGAACGGGAAGAACTGCAGCGCCGGGCTCTGGAATGGGAAAGGAGCCATCATGGTCCCTCGGGACGAACCGCCCGTCAGTTTGTGGATTCATTAACCGGGGTATAAGGGTTGATGTTAAAATCTCCAGGGGGGTTGGTGTAGGACTCCTCTGACTTTCTCAATGACTCACGGCCGGCTCTTAGCCGGGACGACCAACCAGGTTGGAACAGAGGAGGGGCAGAAATCGCTCTCCTTCTTTTATACCCAGGCTGCCGTAGCAGAAAGTTTTGGAAGGCAATTCAAAATCATAGCTGCCAATAGTGCTTCGTACCGGAATATCCCGGGTTCTCAAAAATTCCCGGGCCTCATAAATGCGCAGGAAAATCTGCTCCTGACGGAAGGTTTCCCGGCTGAGGTCCTGGTATTCTTCCCACTTTTCCCGGGAAAGGTGCCAGTAGGCAGTTACCCGGTGATAATCGTTGCGTACCAGCTTGATGCTGTCATGGGGCAGATAGATATCTTCGGATTCCACATATTTAAAAAGCTCCTGGGCAGACTCAAACTGAAACATATGGCCGGGAACCTTGAAGTGGCGATTGGGGCTGCGATCAGCCAGCGTAGTAAGGCTGATGTAGATAATCAGCAAAAGCATCCCGGCCAGCAAGCTCACATATAGTATAGGGGTCATGGATTTAACCTCCCTCCCTGAAGGTGAATTAATCTTATTATGCCCGTCCGGGTGGGACTCATCCCGGAACCGGGATGTTAATTGGCGCCCCGGGAAGCATGGGCCCCTGGTGAACCTGCTGTTATGCGGGAGGGTTCAAAGAGAGTATAATTAGAAAAGAGCAGGAAGGGAGCGGGCCAAAAAGTGGAGTTTAACCGTGTGCGTTGGGGTTTGAGTGATATTATCCTGGTTTACGTGGGGATTTTTCTGCTCAGTTTTTTGGCAGGAATCCTGGCAATCCGGCTGGGTTTGGACCCCGATTCCTTTGACTTTTTCGGCCTGGCATTTTTCGTGCAGTTTGCTATTACCGTGGTCCTGGTATGGTTTTTTGCCATGGTGGTAAACCGGGCCAATCTGGCTGATCTGGGTCTGCGCAAAACCAGCCTGCAGGAATTGTTTAACTTTGGTTTTCTGGGCGGGTTGGGAATCCTGCTCCTGGTAGTCTTGACTGGTCTGCCCATTCAACATATGCAGCCGGATCTGCAGCCCCAGGTTTTCGAAACCATGCTGCGGGGTGCTCCCGATCTTAGGGCGATTATTCTGTTGGTCATCATGGGGGTAGTGCTGGCCCCCTTGTCGGAAGAATTATTCTATCGGGGCATGGTCTATCCGGTATTGCGAAGATACTGGGGACCTGGCTGGGGCGCCGTCGCGGCAGGAATTGTTTTCGGACTGGCTCACTGGGATCTGTGGCGGGCCCTGCCGCTATCAATAGGAGGAGCCCTGCTTTGTTACCTCTATGAACGAACCGATAGTATTCTGGTTCCCATGGTGGCCCATGGAGTATGGAATGGGGCCATGGTCTTGTTGATTATTGGTGGAGTTGCCTAGATACCTGGAAAGGTGCCATCCGAGGGGTTAAACGTTTATTCCACTGCAAAAAATAATAACGTCCTGGTTTGGATGCATAAATATTACACCTGCATATTTATGCATCCAAATAGGGTTTTTGCAATGAAATCAACGTCGATTTGCGGAAAAGATATTCTCCCTGACCAGGTTGACAGGAAGCGGAATCCGGATGTAAATATTAATAGATGGAGTCAGTAAACAAGCAAGGAGAGGTGTATGCATCATGCCTATTTATGAGTATAGGTGTCAAAACTGCGGCAAGTTTGAAAAACTGCAAAAGTTTTCCGATCCAACGCTGGAAAAATGCCCGACCTGCGGGGAACAGGTGGAAAGGTTGATGAGCCGTAATGTGGGCATTGTGTTTAAGGGTTCCGGTTTTTACTCCACGGACCAAAAGAAGCTCAAGGACCAGGCCCGTGAGGTGAATAAGGAACGACAAAAAGACAACCAGGCGATTCTGGACGGAGATGTTTCCGGTTTTGTCAAGCAATCCGAGGAGACTTCCAAAAAAGTGGCCGATGGTTAATCCCCACCCGGGGATTTTTCCTTTTCTTCCGGTTCTTGCCGCGCTTGCTCCACGAAAAAAGCTAAAAGAGGATTTTCCCACCTTTTTGACGTAATCTAAAAACAGAATACCCGGGAATCGAGATTCCAAGAGAGGTTTCAGATATTGGGGGGTAACAGGGTTGATGTTTCACGCAGCCTGTATATCTGCATCTGTTTCCTTTTGGAATCCACTCCTATGTAAAGGAAAAGGTGAGTCAAGGAACCACCCCTGACTCACGTGGAGGGGTTCTCTACATGAATGTTGTCAACATAGTGGAGCGATTGGTTTGGAATAACGTCGATGAGGTGATGAATCATAAGCCGGGCATCTGCCATTGTGAAAAATGCCGGGCTGATATTGTAGCCTACGCACTTAATCACCTGACACCTCGCTATGTGGTAAGCCAAAAAGGGGAAGTCCTGGCCAAGGCCGCTTCCCTGGGCCAGGCTTATCATACCGCATTGCTGGTAGCGCTGGCGGAGGCGGTTGAAGTGGTAAGTGCTCATCCTCGCCATGAGGATATTAATTTGTAATGAAAAAGGGAGCTGTGGATGAAGCAGATCACGATCTACACGGATGGTGCCTGCTCGGGAAACCCGGGACCGGGCGGGTGGGGAGCCGTCCTGTTTTATGGCGAGCGGGTCAAGGAATTGTCGGGGGGAGAGTCCCATACCACCAATCAGCGCATGGAACTTACCGCCATTATTGCCGCCCTCAGCGCATTAAAGGTAAGCAATTGGGATGTCACGGTATATACGGATAGTGCTTATGTTGTCAATGCTTTTCGCCAGAATTGGATTCCCCGCTGGCTGCAAAACGGGTGGAAGAACAGCCGCAAAGAACCGGTGGCCAATAAGGACCTGTGGGAGCAATTGCTGGAGCAGATGAAGAGAAACCGGGTGGTTATTGAAAAGGTTAAAGGCCACTCTGGAGACCGCTGGAACGAACGCTGTGACGAGCTGGCCCGCGCAGCTATACCGAAAGAATAAGAAATATACGGGTTAGCGGGCCTTAATTTGTTTATTGGATGGGGAAGAGGAAAAGTGGTTGTTTAAGGGGGGCAGGGTATGTGGCAGGAAATTTGTGATCGTTTTACCACCTGGCGGGTCAGGAAGGAATTGGCTTCCTGTGGGGAAAACCTGCGGGCACGTAACCCGGGAGAATTTTTCCTGGGTGAGGGGGCTGAGGTTCACCTGGGCAGAAATGTACTTCTGGAGCGCAAGGTGCGCTTTTCTCTGGGTGACAATGCCCGGGTTTACGTAGGAGACAATACCTACCTGGGAGACTTCTGCAACGTGCTGGCCGTACAGGAAATCAGAATCGGCAGCGGCTGTGCCGTTAGCTGGCATGTACTGTTTATGGACACTTCCTCCCATCCATACGGCCTGGCGGGGGAAGTACCTCGCACTTTGATAGCCCCGATCTATATTCAGGACCACGTCTGGATCGGATGTAGGGCGGTTATTCTCAAAGGGGTTACGGTAGGCGAAGGTGCGGTAATCGCGAATAATGCAGTTGTGACCAGGGATGTACCGCCCCGGGCCCTGGTCGGGGGAAATCCGGCGCGGGTTATAAAGGAGAATGTTGTTTGGGAATAAGCCGGGTGGAGGTTTACCTGGACCAGGCGCAAAGCGAACCAGCAGTCGGTGTGCGCCTCCTGGATAAAGGTGCTACTCTGGAGGAACTTCTGGCGGCCTGGCAGCCGCTCTGTGACGATCCGGGTATTTACAAGCAATTTGCGGAAGGCAACCACTCCAGTTGCCAGGCCTGCCGGGTAAACTGCTGTTTGACTGCCTATGTTATCCCTGACCTGGTGGCCTTTAAACGCATGGTGGCTTTGAGTTCGTCCAGTTACGAGGAATTTGTTGCCACCTGCTGCGACCCGGAGAAAGTTAAACTGGGGTTGCTGCGTATCAAACCAAATCCCTGTTTGTTTTTGCAGGAAAAACTGTGCAGCATTTACCCTTCTCGGGCTCTTATTTGTCGCTTTTATCTCTGCGCCCGTTTACAGGGTAAAACTGAAGATTTTATCTATCGTATTACCTGGACCGGTATTGCTGCTACCCAGATCTTTGCGGAGAAAAACGGTCTTCTGCCGCCACCCCCCGGCGGGGGGTTCACTAGTTTGGACCGCCTATTTCTGGATATGATTGCCAGGCACCGCCAAGGCCCCTGGGTAGATTATTTTTTAACTGCACAAGATTACCGGGATATCCCGCTGGCCCCCTTCTGGGATGACCAGGGAGCCTGAAACCCATCGATTTTTATGCATAATTTGACAGTATTCATAGGTTTTTTATGTTCGGGAAGGATTTTTAAGTGCGAAACGGAATACATTATCTGTTATACTTTTGGCAGGACTGGAGGGATGAACGGGATTTATTAGCCGGTCCGGCAGCTGCGGTGTGCGGTTAAATGGTTGCCGGGAGTTGGAAAATTGTCAAAGATTGAGGAGGGAGACATAGTTTGAAAATGAAAAAACACGCCAGCCTGGCTTTATTGTTGTGCTTTTTTCTGGTTTTGACGACTATGGCCGGGTGTAAACCTTCCGGCGAACAACCGGCCGGAGATGAAGAAGTCATCAAGCTTGGTTTCCTGGGAGCGACCACCGGTGATGTGGCCAACTATGGCGTGCCCGGCAAGAAGGGCATGGCCATGGCTATTGACGAGCTGAACGCCAAGGGTGGTATCCTGGGAAAAAAAGTAGTTGGTATTTATGAGGATAACAAGGGGGACCAGACCGAAATTGCTACCATTGCCACCCGTTATGTAACCAAGGATAAGGTGGCCGCCATGGTGGGTGATCCCTGCACCGGTCTGACCAAGGTAGCAGCCAAAATCGCTCAGGATAATAAGGTGGTCATTTTCTCAGCCGGCGCGACCGGGACGGGAGTAGTGGAGATC
>Ga0116193_1003608_pt1 | contig 11090 bp, 10 predicted proteins | sample AD_UKC115_MetaG_FD_89892 | JGI IMG/M metagenome (GOLD analysis project Ga0116193, IMG submission 89892) | Active sludge microbial communities of municipal wastewater-treating anaerobic digesters from Hong Kong - AD_UKC115_MetaG | ecosystem: Engineered > Bioreactor > Anaerobic > Digestate...
CCACCGCATGATTCCCTTCTTCACTTCCCGCATCCTGCCCGGTTACCGCGCAAAGCCGCTGCGCTCGAGCCTGGCGGTCGCGTGGCTGCTGCTCCTCACACATCTCGTGCTGACCGTCGCGGGCCAGTCGCGCTGGACATGGCCGGCCGATTTCGCCCTCGCCGCGCTGTTCGTCGCCCATGGCGTGGCCTGGCAGTCGTGGAAGGCATGGCGTCCCGGACTGCTCGCCGTGCTGCATCTCGCGCACCTCTGGCTGCCGATCGTCTTCGTCCTGTTCGGCATGCAGTCCGGCGCGCTGTGGCTCGATGGCCGTGTCGTCCTCGGCCGGGCGCCCGTGCATGCGCTGACCGTGGGTTACTTCGGTTCAATGCTGATCGCGATGGTGACGCGCGTGACCCAGGGGCACTCCGGCCGGCCGCTGGCGATGGGTGGCGTGGCGTGGGGCAGCTTCGTCGCGGTACAACTGGTAGCCGCCCTGCGCATTGCCGCGGAGTTCGCCGCCGATGCGGCGCTGTGGCTCGCCATCGCGGCCTGTGCCTGGCTGCTCGCGTTCCTGCCATGGGTGCTGCGCTCGCTGTGGATCTACCTCACGCCGCGCGTGGACGGTCAGCCGGGTTGATCCGCATGCAGGGACGTGCCTGAGGCAACAGGCCGTAGATCGACGATGCTCGAGTTCTATCCACAAATCCGTTTAATGCACATCGTCTGCGCGATCGCTTCGGGCAGCCTGTTCGCGCTGCGCTGGCTTCTGATGTTCGCGGGCTGGCGGCACTACGACCATGCGCTGCTACGCTGGCTCACGTATGCGATCGACACGACCCTGCTGACCGCGGCCCTGATGCTCGCGACGATCCTGCACCACTACCCGCTCGTCGATGGCTGGCTGACGATGAAGGTGCTGTTGCTCGTGGCCTACGTGATCCTCGGCGCGTTCGCCCTGCGCCGGGCGTGCGGGCGGCGCACGCGGGTGCTGTGCTTCGCCGCCGCGCTCCTGGTGTTCGGCGCGATCGTGGGCGTGGCCTGGACCCACCACCCGCTCGGCTTGCTGCATACGCTGCTATCCTGAGCGCGCTAGCGGGTCTGCGGGGACGCATGGCGATGGGCGAGATCGGAACGGAGCAGCTTCTCGGACTGCTCGCCGCACTGGGCGGCGGTCTGCTGGTCGGCATCGAGCGCGAGCGGCGCAAGGGCGAGGATCCGCGGCACGATCCGGCCGGCGTGCGCACCTTCACCGTGGTCGCCCTGATCGGCGCGATCGCGGCCCTGCTCGGTGACGTCGCGGTCGGCGTTGCCGGCGCGGCGATCGCGGCGATCGTGGTCACTTCGCACTGGCGCAGCGTCGAGCACGATCCGGACCTGACCACCGAAACGGCACTGCTCGCCACCTTCCTGCTCGGTGCGCTCGCCCCGTCCCGACCGCAGCTCGGCGCCGGCTTGTTCGTTGCTTTGACCGCGCTCCTGCAGAGCAAGCAGGCGCTGCATCATTTCACCCGTCAGGTGCTCAGTGCGCGCGAGCTGGACGACGCACTGCTGCTCGCCGCCTCGGTGCTGATCGTGATGCCGCTGTTGCCAGACCGCACGCTCGATCCATGGGATGTGCTCAATCCGCGCAAGCTGTGGCTGTTCGCGGTGCTGGTGATGGGTATCAACGCGCTCGGCTACATCGCCCTGCGCACGCTCGGCGCGGGCCGCGGGCTGGTACTCGCCGGCCTGCTCGGCGGCTTCGTCTCGAGCGCCGCGACGATCGCCGGCATGGGCCAGCGTGCGGGCAGCGATCCGCGCCTCCTGCCGGGCTGTGTGGCGGCTGCACTGCTGTCGTGCATCGCGACCGTCGTGCAGCTCTTCCTGATCCTCGGCGTGGTCGCACCGGGCCTGCTCCGGCACCTGCTCCTGCCGCTCACCGCCGGCGGCCTCATGGCCTTGTTCGTGTCGGCCTGGTTCGTCTGGCGCAGCCGCGACATCCACGCCGGTGATGGCGATGGTCTGCACGGACGGCCGTTCGCACCACGCCAGGCGCTGGGTTTCATGGCGATCATCGCCGTGGCGCTGCTGGCTTCCACCTGGCTAAAGCAGCTGTGGGGCGAGGGCGGCGTGCTCGCGGCCGCCGGGGCGACCGGCCTCGCCGACGTGCATGCCGCGGCGATCACGCTCGGCCAGTTGGTCAGTGCCGACGGTCTGGCCAACCACGAGGCCAGTCATGCGCTCGCGCTCGCGTTCACGACCAATTCGCTGGTCAAGTGCTTCTTCGCCGGCATGAACGGCGCGGCCTACGCGCGTCCGGTGATCGGCGGCGTATTGGCGATCAACGCCGCGGTGGTGCTGGTGGCGCTGCTGACCTGAAAGCCAGACGGATCCCGCGATCGGCGCGGCCCTGCGCGGACTCACGGTGATGCACCCCTGGCGTGCACGGGCCGGACTCAGTCCCGCGACAGGTCACGGAAGCGGAACTCGATACCGGCCGTCGCCAGGCGCTGCAGGGCACGCCGCTCGTCCGCGCCTTCCCAGTGTTCATAGAGCAGCACCTCGACCGGCCGCCACATCGCCACCCAGCCGAAAATCTGTAGGCCCTCGCCGAGCCAGGCAAGGCCACTGTCGTGTGGCAGCAAGCCGCGTAGCAGGGTGCAGGCGACGAGCAGCAGCAAGCCACGCAGCAGCGCCATGCGCCCAGCGCGCATCCGTGCGCGCAGTTCGCGGCCGGCCTGCTCGGCCTCGAGCCGGAAGTGGTGGCGGATTCCTTCAGTGACGATCTCGGTCTTGTCGTGCAGCCCGCGTGCCGCATGCACGAGGATGCGCAGCGCCGGTGCGTGGGCGAGCTCACGGGCGCAGGCGAGCAGATAGCGGTGCGCGTCGGGGTCGAGCGATTTCTCGCGAAACGGGGACGGATCGAGCGAATCGAACAGCTGCGCAAGCCGGTCGATGCTGAGCTCGATAGACGCGGCACGACTGGCGGGATCGTTGGTCATGGGCGGGAGACCCGGAACGCATTTGCCGGGCAGCTTGACATGGATCATGGCTGTGAAGGCAGACGCCCACCTATCGTGGCCCTGCCTCGGCCGGCTGGCCCTGGCTATCCACGGGAGGTGTCGCCATGAAACATCCGCTGCTGTCCGTTGCCGCAACCGTTGCGATGGCGCTGGGTGGTGCCTTTTCCACCACTCCGGCTACTGGATCCACCGCTGCCGGTCAAACGGCGCAGGGCGAGCCGGTACATGCCGTGCTGACCAGTCCCCCGCAGGTGCCGGCGCCGACCAACCGCAAGCATCCGGCCAAGGTCATCGTCGAGCTCGAGGTGGTCGAGAAGGAGATGCCGATCTCCGAGGGCGTGACCTACACCTTCTGGACATTCGGCGGAACCGTGCCCGGCAGCTTCATCCGCGTGCGCCAGGGCGATACGGTCGAGTTTCACCTGAAGAACCATCCGGCCAACAAGATGCCGCACAACATCGACCTGCACGGCGTCACCGGGCCGGGTGGCGGCGCGGCCTCGAGCTTCACGGCGCCGGGCCACGAATCGCAATTCACGTTCAAGGCGCTGAACCAGGGACTGTACGTCTATCACTGCGCCACCGCGCCGGTCGGCATGCACGTCGCCAACGGCATGTACGGCCTGATCCTCATCGAGCCGCCGGAAGGCCTGCCGCCGGTCGATCACGAGTACTACGTCATGCAGGGCGACTTCTACACGGTCGGCAAGTATCGCGAGAAGGGTGCCCAGCCGTTCGACATGGAAAAGGCCATCGACGAGCGGCCGACCTATGTCGTGTTCAACGGCGCCGAGGGCGCACTGACCGGCGACAAGGCGCTCAAGGCGAAGGTCGGCGAGCGCGTGCGTCTCTACATCGGCAACGGCGGGCCGAATCTCGTGTCGAGCTTCCACGTGATCGGCGAGATCTTCGACAAGGTCTGGTTCGAAGGCGGCACGCGCTATCAGGAGAACGTGCAGACCACGCTGATCCCGGCCGGCGGCTCGGCGATCGCCGAATTCCGCGTCGACGTGCCGGGCACCTACGTGCTGGTCGATCACTCCATCCTGCGCGCGTTCAACAAGGGTGCGCTGGCCATGCTCAAGGCCGATGGCCCCGAGGACAAGACGATCTATTCGGGCAAGGAGGTCGACGCGGTCTATGTCGGCGATCGCGCCGAACCGAACCTCGCCGCCGTGTCGCAGGCGACCGCGGCCGCCGCGAGCGGCACCCTCACGCGCGAGGACCAGATCAAGGCCGGCCAGCAGCTCTTCACCGGCACCTGCTCGGTCTGCCACCAGGCCAATGGCGAGGGCCTGCCGGGCGTGTTCCCGCCGCTGGCGAAATCCGACTTCCTCGCGGCCGATCCGAAGCGCGCCATCGACATCGTCCTGCACGGTCTCAGCGGCAAGGTCACCGTCAACGGCAAGGAATTCACCTCGGTCATGCCGCCGATGTCCCAGCTCAACGACGACGAGGTCGCCAACATCCTGACCTACGTGCTGAACAGCTGGGGCAATCCGGGTGGACGCATCGAAAAGGATGAGGTCGCCAAGATGCGCGCGCAGGCCACCAGACCGGCCGCCGGCGGCCACTGAGTAGCGATCGTGCGCGGCGCATTCCTCACGCTGCTGATCACCGGGATCGCCGGTGCGGGCATCGCGGCCGAGCCGGATTACCGCGTCATCCCGGGGGGCTCTTTCGCCAGCGTGCTGCCGCCGGACGGCAAGGACGCGCCGGCCGAGGTCACCGGCTTCCGGCTGCGTGCCGAGCCGGTGACCAATGCCGAATTCCTCGTCTTCGTACGCGCCAATCCCCAGTGGCGCCGCGACCGCGTGGCTCGGCTCTTCGCCGAGCCGCGCTACCTTTCGCACTGGACGGCAGCGGATGCGCTGGGCGATGCCGCCGCACCGGACCAGCCCGTCACCCAGGTGAGCTGGTTCGCCGCGCGGGCCTATTGCGCATCCGAAAAGGCGCGACTTCCCACCTGGCACGAATGGGAATTCGCGGCGAAGGCCGATGCAACGCGCAGCGACGCACGGGTTGATCCGGCCTGGCGCGAGCGCATCCTCGGCTGGTACGCCAGGCCCTCGAGCGCCGGGCTGGCACCGATCGGGCAGGGCGAGGCCAACCTCTGGGGCGTGCGCGACCTGCATGGCCTGATCTGGGAATGGGTCGAGGATTACGCCTCGCTGATGGTCAGCGCCGACAACCGCGAGCAGGGCGATCCGGATCTGCTGCGGTTCTGCGGCGCCGGCGCACTGAGCATGCAGGATCGCGAAAACTATGCCGTGTTGATGCGGGTGGCGATGCTGTCCGCGCTGAAGGCCGTCGATACCACGCGGAACCTCGGCTTCCGCTGCGCGCGCGACGGCCTGGGAGCCACACCATGAATCGTTGCCTGCACGCCATCCTGGCCGGTGCATTCGCCCTGCTGGCCGGTAGCGGCCCTTGCGCCGTGCGTGCGGAGCAGGCCACGCCGCTGCCGGGCGATTCACTCTACCAGCTCGACATCCCGCTGACCGACCAGCGCGGTCGCGACTTCCGCCTGCCGGACCTGCGCGGCCGCGTGCAGGTGGTGGCGATGTTCTATACCTCGTGCCGCTATGTCTGCCCGCTGATCATCGACACGATCCGGCACATCGAACGGGCCGTGCCGGCGGAGCGACGCATCGGTTTCGACGTGCTGCTGGTCAGCTTCGATCCGGCCCGCGACGACGTCGCGGCGCTGGCCTCGGTCGCCAGCCGGCGTGGCCTCGACACGGCACGCTGGCGGCTGGTGCGCACGGATGACGGGAACGTGCGCAGCCTCGCCGCCGCACTGGGCATTCAGTACCGGCGTCTGGCCGATGGCGAATACAACCATGCGAGCCTCGTAACGCTGCTGGATGTCGATGGCCGCATCCGCGCGCAGACCGGCAAGCTCGGCGAGGCGGATCCGGAATTCGTCGCTGCACTCGATCGGCTCCTCGACCGGTAACTCCGGCAGGAGGCCAGGCAGGTCTACGGGTAACGCGTCGCCGGAAATCCGGTCACGACCCTGGCCGATGCACGCGCAGTCACGCTGGCCGTATCGGGCACCCCGTAGCGGGCTGGTCCATGTCGGGCCGACATGGCAGCATCGCCGCATGCACCGTATCGCCCGATTCCTGCCGGCCGCGCCCGACCTGCTCACGGCGGTGACCTTCCTCGTCGCATGGATCGCGCCGCTCGCCTGGGGAACGGGGCTGGTCGGCAACCTGCTCCTGACGATGCTGCTCGAATTCCTGATCGTGCATTCCGGCGCCTTCATCGGCATGACGGTGCTCGCGCCGGACGTCTCGCGCCTGCGCAAGACACTCGTCGTAATCGGTTTCGGTGCGTTCTACATGGTCTTCGTGCTGGCGATCGCGTTCGCATTGAAGCGCCTGTGGCCGGTCTGGGCCTTCCTCTGGCTGCTCGGTGGCAAGCTGGCGCTCGTCTGGTTCCAGCGCGCCGGCGGCACGGACGAAGTGCAGCGGCAGCGCGAACTCTGGATCTGGTCCGTGCTGTGCTATCTCGGCGGCACGTTCGTCACGTTGCTGCTGCCGTTGCCGCGGCTCGGGCTCACCCCGGAGGCCATCGCCCAGGTCGGCCTCACCGGCAAGGGCCTGTGGGTCGAGAAACCACAGACGGTGATGGCTTTCGGCCTCCTGTATTTCTCGGCGCTGGCCTGGTTCAAGTTGCGCCCTGCACCGGTGCCGGCGCAGGCGTAGACGTAGACGTAGACGTAGACGAGGGCGCGCGCCGGGCGGAGACCCCCGCGTCACGCCTGTCATCGGGATATCGGTCGGTGGCTGCCGAGCGGATGCTCGCGTGGACCACGGTTATGCCAAGCCATGAATCGCGTTCACGTCTGCCGGCCCATGGAGTGAATCGACGGAGGCCGGCATGTCGGCCAGAGCCATACGCGTCAATCGACCCGCCCCGCACTGTCTCGAGATTCCGAAAAGACGAAGCCCGGCCTGCGCCGGGCTTCGTCTTTCACGCCGATTGCGACCACCGGATCACTTCGCGGCCATCAGCGCCAGCGTCATGTCGAGCATGCGGTTCGAGAAGCCCCACTCGTTGTCGTACCAGGACAGTACCTTGATCAGCGTGCCGCCCATGACGCGCGTCTGCGTCGCGTCATAGATCGACGACAGCGGGTTGTGGTTGAAGTCCACCGAGACCAGCGGCTTCTTGTTGTAGCCGAGAATGCCCTTGAGCTTGCCGTCGGCGGCTTCCTTGATGGCGGCGTCGATCTCTTCCTTGGTCGTCGCGCGCGCGGCGACGAAGGACAGATCGACCACCGAGACGTTGATCGTCGGCACGCGCATCGCAAAGCCGTCGAGCTTGCCGTTGAGTTCCGGCAGCACCAGGCCGACCGCGGCGGCCGCGCCGGTCTTGGTCGGGATCTGGCTCATCGTCGCCGAACGCGCGCGGCGCAGGTCCTTGTGGAAGACGTCGGTCAGCACCTGGTCGTTGGTATAGGCGTGGATCGTGGTCATCAGGCCGTGCACGATGCCGATCTTCTCGTGCAGCACCTTGGCGAGCGGCGCGAGGCAGTTGGTCGTACAGGAGGCGTTCGAGATGATCTGGTGGCTCGCCTTGAGCTGGTCGTGGTTGACGCCGTAGACGAAGGTGCCATCGACGTCCTTCTCGCCGGGCGCCGAGATGATGACCTTCTTTGCGCCGCCGGCGATGTGTGCGCCGGCCTTGGCCTTCGAGGTGAACAGGCCGGTGCACTCGAGCACCACGTCCACGCCGAGCGAGCCCCACGGCAGCTTGGCCGGATCGCGCTCGGCGAAGACCTTGACGCGGTCGCCCTTGACGATCAGATCGCCCCCGTCGACGCCTACCTCGTACGGGAACTTGCCGTGTGCGGTGTCGTACTGGGTCAGGTGGGCGTTGGTTTCCGCATCGCCGAGATCGTTGACGGCGACGACCTGGATCTCGCCGGTGCGACCGGACTCGTACAGCGCGCGCAGCACATTGCGGCCGATGCGGCCGTAACCGTTGATGGCGACCTTGATGGCCATGGGACGACTCCTGGACGGGACGATGGGAAGACCGGTGGAACTCCGGACCCGAACCGCACGATACGCAGCGGGATCGCCGGATCGGGAACCGGCGCGGCGCAGGAGCGGAAAAGCGCGGCAGGACGGCGCGGAACCGGCGCCGGGACGGGTGTGGAGCCTTTCCGGGCGGGCGCGTATTCTAGCGGCGCGGGCAGGGCCGCGGTACCCCTCGCGGTTTCGCAAGAGGCTGCGACATCGTGCCGCTGCGACGGCTCCGCAGCGTGCGCCAGTACGCAAAATGTACGGGCGGCTCACAGCTAACCTGCACGCTCGCGCATGGCCGGTCGGGACTTTCGGAGAGCCCGCCAAACGAGGCAGCCATGATCAACCAGCCATCCAAATGGAATTCGTGGTCGGCGACCGATGAGGCGTCTCCGGGCGGCACGTCACCCGCTGCGCGCCAGGCACCGGCCGCGCCTGCGGGTGCGGCGGCAGGCGCGACGGGCACTCGGGCGACCGTACCGCCCCCGGCACTCAGGAATGACGCCGTGATCGCCGATCTCGCCCGTCAGGCGCGCGCCGCGCGCAACGACCTCCAGGTGGCGCAGGAGACCTTCGCGCGCCGCGCCCTGCTGGTGCTCGAGACGCTGCGCACGGTGGATCGCAGCCTCGTGGATCTGGCCGTGCACGTGCTCGGCAACGAGGTCATCGCTGCCCACTGGTTCATCTCGCGCAACCTTCACTGCGGACAGCGCGCGCCGCTCGAACTGCTCGCCGTGACCGAGCGCAGCGCGGTCGTCAACGAGCTGATGCGCCTCGAGCACGGCATGTACTGAGCGGGACTGCGACGAATCGCCGCGACCCGCCGGCTTGCCGGGTGGCATGGACCGTGCGTCAGAATTCAGCGGTCCTGCGGAGGCCGTCATGCGTATCGATCCGTTTTTCCACGCGCCCACCTTCACCTGGTCGTATGTGCTGAGCGACCCGGCAAGCGGTGCTGCCGCGATCATCGATCCGGCGCTGGATTTCGATCCGGCCTCCGCCTGCATCTCCAGCGAGTTCGCTCAGAGCCTGGCCCGGCACGTCGAGGCCAACCGGCTGCGCGTGGATTGGATCCTCGAGACCCATGCCCATGCCGATCACCTCACGGCCGCATCCTGGCTCAAGGACCGGCTCGGCGGCCGCATCGGCATCGGCGCCGGCATCCTCAAGGTCCAGGAGAACTTCCGGCGTCTGTTCGACCTCGGCGAGGAATTCCGCGCGGATGGCAGTGCGTTCGATCATCTGTTCGCCGATGGCGAGCGTTTCGCGGTCGGCACGCTCGAGGGCGAGGTGCTGGCCACGCCCGGCCATACCAACGACAGCGTGACCTATCGCTTCGGCGACGCGGCGTTCATCGGTGACACGATGTTCTCGCCGGCCGCCGGCACCGGCCGCTGCGACTTCCCGGGTGGCGACGCGGCGCTGCTGTACCGCTCGATCCAGCGCCTCTATGCACTGCCGGACACGACGCGGCTGTATCTCTGTCACGACTACCCGCTGCCCGGCGGCGAGCCGCGCGCCGAGGTGCCGCTCACCGAGATGCGCGCGTCGAACATCCATGTCCGAGAGGTGACCGGCGAGGCCGAGTTCGTCGCGGTCCGCACGCAGCGCGATGCGACCCTCGCCGTGCCGCGGCTCCTCTATCCCTCGCTCCAGGTCAACATCCGCGCCGGTCGTCTGCCGCCGGCCGCACCGAACGGCAGGACTTATCTGAAGCTGCCGCTGCGCATCGACCTCTGAGTCATCGGCCCGCCGCCATGCCGCGGCGGTGAACCGGCTTCCCCCGGATACCCGGTACTGCGCGCCGTGCCGCGCGCTGGTATGCGTCCTGCAGATCCCTGCAGGCTACCGTACTCGCGCCGGTGGCCTGCGATCTCGACGTGGATGTTGCCCGGGCACCGCGCCCGGCAGCCGCCGGGCCCCGGTCCCGGCGTTCGCAGAGGGCGTCACCGCCTTGAATTGCGAGGGGGTGATATTAAATTAGCTGAATACGAAATAAGATGTCGCTGCTCGGGACGGCGGTCCTGCCCGCACGGCTTCTGCAACCGCCGCCCGGCGTCCACATAACGACAATGCTTCGGGAGGGGAGTCACATGGCACATATCGTCGTTCTCGGCGCGGGCATAGGCGGCATGAGCGCCGCCTATGAACTGCAATCTGCCCTAGGCGCCGGCCATCGCATCACCGTGGTCGGCGACGGACCGCGCTTCTCGTTCACACCGTCGAACCCCTGGGTCGCCGTCGGCTGGCGGCAGCCCGACGAGATCCAGATCGAGGCCGCCGGGCCGCTGGGCAAGAAATCCATCGAATTCATCGGCGAGCCCGCCACGCAGGTCGAACCGCAGCACAATCGCCTGACCCTGCGCGACGGCCGGGTGCTGGATTACGACTTCCTGGTCATCACCACCGGCCCGCGCCTCGCCTTCGACGAGGTATCGGGTCTCGGCCCGGTCGATGGCCACACGCATTCGGTCTGCACGACGCCGCACGCCAGCGAGGCCTGGGCGGCCTACCAATCGTTCCTGGCCAATCCCGGCCCGATCATCGTCGGCGCCGCGCAGGGCGCGAGCTGTTTCGGTCCGGCTTACGAGTTCGCGATGATCCTCGATGCCGACCTGCGCAAGCGCAAGCTGCGCGATCGCGTGCCGATCACCTTCGTGACCAGCGAGCCGTACGTCGGCCACATGGGCCTGGGTGGAGTCGGCGATTCCAAGGGCCTGCTCGAGTCCGAGCTGCGCCAGCGTCACATCCGCTGGATCGCCAATGCGCGCATCGCCGAGGTCAAGGCTGGCGCGATGCGCGTCGAGGAAATGGACGACATGGGCCAGAAGAAGCGCGAGCACGAACTGCCGTTCGCGTATTCGATGGTCATCCCGGCCTTCACCGGCGTCGAGGCGGTGCGCAAGGTCGAGGGGCTGGTCAATCCGCGCGGCTTCATCCTGATCGACAAGCACCAGCGGAATCCGAAGTATCCCAATGTGTTCGCGGCCGGCGTGTGCGTGGCGATCCCACCCGTCGAGCAGACGCCGGTGCCGACCGGTGCGCCGAAGACCGGCTTCATGATCGA
>Ga0116193_1003610_pt1 | contig 11080 bp, 9 predicted proteins | sample AD_UKC115_MetaG_FD_89892 | JGI IMG/M metagenome (GOLD analysis project Ga0116193, IMG submission 89892) | Active sludge microbial communities of municipal wastewater-treating anaerobic digesters from Hong Kong - AD_UKC115_MetaG | ecosystem: Engineered > Bioreactor > Anaerobic > Digestate | place...
ACATTACCCGGCCATCTGTAGGAGATAAGCAATTGTCGCGCATCTTCCTCCAGGCGAATGGCTGGCATCCGATATTTCTCGGCACAGTCGCTGGCAAATTTCCGGAAGAGAAGGAGAATGTCCTCGCTTCTCTCGCGCAGCGGAGGAATCTGAATGGGGACAGTATTGAGACGATAGTATAAATCTTCCCTGAACTTATTCTCACGGACAGCTTCTCCAAGGTTCACATTAGTAGCTCCGACAATACGGACGTTTGTCTTCTGTACTTTGGAAGAACCCACCTTGATGAACTCGCCGGTCTCAAGCACACGTAACAGACGAGCCTGCGTAGGAAGAGGCAACTCTCCTACCTCATCGAGGAAGATCGTTCCTCCGTCAGCCACCTCAAAATAACCTTTACGATCGGCAAGTGCGCCGGTAAATGAACCCTTCTCATGCCCGAAAAGCTCTGAATCAATTGTTCCTTCAGGAATAGCACCGCAGTTGACCGCAATATATTGACCATGTTTACGCATGCTATTCTGATGAATAATCTGCGGGAATGTCTCTTTGCCGACTCCGCTTTCTCCGGTAATCAGGACAGACAAATCAGTAGGTGCAACCTGCAATGCAACATCGATGGCTCTGTTGAGACCCGGATTGTTGCCAATAATTCCAAATCGCTGTTTTATCTGTTGAATATCTACCTTTGTCATCATACGTCTTTTCTCCCTTTTGGATAACTATGACAAAAGTACTAATCTTAATTGGAAAAGCAGTCAATATGCCGAATGATTCTTACTTTTTGGCCCCGTAAGTACGTTCGCAAAGGAACTTGGCGAGTGCATCCTTGTCTTTGCCGAACTGTGAAATTTCCTCGGGAGAAATCGGCTTTCCAATATAGACATGAGCTGTCTTTCCTTTCTTGTTGAATGCTTCAGCAGGAATTCGGAGTGTACGGATCTTCCAACTGATACGTCCTAACAGATAGAAGAATACAGTATTATAGAAATCAAAGAATACCGGATAAACAGGAACATTGGCTTTCTCTATCAGACGAATCACGCTATGCGCCCACGACAGGTCGTGGATCTGCTTCGTCATGGGATTATAGAATGAAATAGCACCGGCAGGAAAAAATCCCATAGGATGGCCATTTTGAATCCAACTGATGGAGTCGCGAATGCCGTTAAGGTTAGCCGGATTCATCTTACCGGTTTTCTCCGAATCGGGTCTGACTGAAATGAAATTATCTTCCATCGCGCCGATATTGGTTAGGACGCCATTCACCATCACTTTGAAATCAGGACGACGAGAAGCAAAAATATCAATAAGGATAATGCCATCAATAGAACCGATCGGATGATTAGAGACCGTGATAAAGGATCCTTCGGGAAGAGAATCCAGAATCTCCTTGTTATGGATCTCATATCGGATGTCGATCATCGGATCGCTGAGCAAAGCAGAAGTAAATGCAGCGCCCCTCAGATCACAATGTTTCTCATGCACCTTATTGACCTTTTCTATACAGAATATACGGAGCAACCATTTACCGACACGTTCTAAAGGACCCTTGAAAATGGGAGCCATCTTCTGAAGGTCGTGGATGTCAATTACAGATTTCTTCATGTTACAAAAATCAACTCAAATAGCCGGCACACATCTTTTCATGCCGTTTGATACAAATACACAGCACAGTGTTCAATACAACGATTTCATAAACGAAATAGAGCCACACCATGCCCGTTAATACGATAATGAACATTACGATGGTTCGTCCGTTGAACGTAAGAAGGTCCAACGTTTTCATCAGCTCTTTGCTCTTCTTGCGGAAGCTGATACGAATATCCTCGGGAATATCATCTCCGTATTTGGAATGCATATCTTTCAACATCGCCTGCAACTTGGGAGTAAGCGAAACCTGGAGCTCTGAATATCCATGATACAGCATATAAAAGAACTTACCAATCCCTTTCGGCATCTTCTCGCTTTTTGCCTCAATCTCTTCCGGAGACTGAAATTCGGCGCCCTTTTCCTTACTGATAAAATAGAGATGGAGCGTCTTGTAATAGTCGGTAATATTAGCCTGCACCAGATGAGAAAGGCCGGAGGCAACTGCAGGAATAAAGAACCAGCCTGTAATTCCATAAAGATCGCCAAGTCTCAAAGCAAAGCCTACATAGATACAAGTGAACCAAACATCGCCTGCCATTCCATCAAGGATTCGTCCGATAGCAGATTTGATGCCCGTGAGCCGAGCCAGTTGACCGTCCACACAATCCAGGATATTCGCCAAGACAAGCATCAGAATACCCAAAAGGTTCCAATAAATATTATTGAAATAGAAGAAATAACCGGCAGCAGCTCCCACAAAAATCGAAATGATTGTAATCTCATTGGGCGTGATTCCTGTTCCTCTCAACGCACGAGCAATTCGGAATCCAATGGGACGATAAAAGGCACGATCGACCTTGTTCTCGGTTTCTATCGATTTGAGGGATGACTCATATTCTTTGTCTAATTCGCTCATTTGAATATTATTTATAAGAGTAACCGCCATCCACGACAATCACATCTCCATTGAAATAATCATTTGCTATCAGCATCTTATAGACTTCAGCTATCTCTTCTGGTTTGCAGAAGCGTCCCAAAGATGTCTTATTCTCTATGTTGTGTCTGATCTCTGCTGGCTTTGTCTTCTGCCATTCCGTATCCACGAAACCTGGAGCGACTCCGTTGACGCGCACTTTGTATGGGACGAGGAATTTCACAAGATTCTTCACCAAAGCATGAACTGCACTCTTGGTCACGCCATAAGCCAGAGAGACGGAGTGCGGATGAACAGCCATAAGCGATCCTGTGAAGACGATACATCCACCGGGATTAATAAGTGTGACAATCTTTTGAATTAGGAAAACAGGGAAATGGACGTTAGCGAAGAATACTCTCTCCCAATCTTCAAGCTTCAGATTTTCAAAAGAATCACGACAGGTAAGTCCGGCATTCAAGACCAACGCATCCAAATGCAACGATTTCTCCATCAAGAAATCATAGATCGCTTGAATGGATTCCGATTGAGAGATATCCGCTTTCAACGCATAAGCCTCTACAGAATGGCTTTGAGAAAGTTCGGATGCTACAGCAGTAGCATTCTTATCATCAGAAGCATAAGTCAAGATCAGATTAAATCCAGAGTCTGCAAGACAAGTAGCAACCGCTTTTCCAATACCTTTGGTTCCGCCTGTTATCAGTGCAAACTTTTTCATTGCTCTGTTTCGTTAAGCCCTTTTATATTAGCTGGTTTAGCCTGACGTTGAGATTTCAGATTGGCTTCGTACGTATCGTGAATAGTTTTCTTAAGATTAGTGGATGAGACGCCCGTTCCATAAGGGAAGTAAAAGACGGTCACACCCAAATCTTTCAGATAATCATATTTACCATACCAATCGTCTCCAACCACAAAAGCATCGATATTGAGCTTCTTCACAATCTCCGTATGGTCCAGAGTGTGCTGAGGGATGACAATGTCAGGAGTCTTCAAGGCTTCTATAATGGCGAGTCGTTCGCTGAAAGGAATGATTGGCTTGGGTTTATAAGATTCAACCAGTTCGTCTGTACTTACACCTACAATGAGGATGTCGCCCAGACTACGTGCATAATTGATCATGCGCAGATGATTGTAATGAAACATATCAAATGTGCCGGATGTATAAACTATAGTCTTATCTTTAAACATGCCAATAAATTTTTGTGCAAACTTAATCAAACTTTCGTTAAAAGAAAAACGCAGCTGATAAGATTCTACAAATCGTCCAATTCATCCTCGCTTTTGGACAAATCTAAATGTTCATTATCGCCTCCTTTATCAAAATATTGTTTACGGAGCGGATTGACATTTGCCTCCTGATAGGTCTTGCGGTTACGATAAATATCAATGGCAGCATAGACGGCATCGCGGAATGACTGTTCCGAAGCCAAGTTCTTTCCTGCAATGTCATAAGCGGTACCATGAGCTGGAGAAGTGCGAACGAAGGGCAGTCCTGCCGTATAGTTAACACCATCTTCCATGGCAATGGTCTTGAATGGAGCCAAGCCCTGATCATGGTACATGGCCAAAACGCCGTCGAACTTATCATAGGTATGTGATCCGAAGAATCCGTCAGCAGGGTAAGGACCGAACGCCATCACTCCTCTTTTCTCCGCTTCTGCGATCCCAGGTTTAATAAAGGTCTCTTCTTCGTTACCGATCACGCCGGCATCTCCCGCATGGGGATTGAGCGAAAGAACGGCAATACGAGGTTTGATGATCCCGAAATCCTGTTTCAAGGACTGATTGAATGTTCTCAATTTATTCATAATTCCGTCCACTGTCAGTTGAGAAGCCACCTCTGAGATCGGCACATGTCCTGTGACAAGTGCAACGCGAAGCTTGTCATTCATCAGAATCATCAACGCTTTGCCCTTACCATTACCCAGCGATTTTTCAAGATATTCCGTGTGACCAGGGAAATGGAAACTATCACTTTGAATGTTATGTTTATTGATCGGAGCTGTGACAAGCACATCAATCGCACCGCGTTTCAGATCAGCAACTGCGGCTTCAAGGGCAGCCAATGAAGCTTTCCCTGCCTCTTCCGTCGATTGCGACAGTTCTACCTTAGTATCGTCACTCACACAATTGATGATGTTGATTCTTCCATCTACAGCATCCTCAGCTGAAGAGATCACATTTAGATTGATGGGCTGAAGATCGAGTGCTTTCCGGTGATAAGCAGCAATCTTTGAAGAACCGTAAATCACCGGCGTACAAAGTTCTTCCATTCTAACATCGGATACGGTTTTCAAAATCACCTCATATCCGATGCCATTTATATCTCCGTGGGTTATGCCCACCTTTATCATTTTATCTTCCATCTCGATAATTATTATTTCTCTTTAGATAATGAGGATGAAGAAGCTATATCAACTTCACCCGGCATACGCAAGGTATAAAGAGCTGCTTCAATTCTGCGTATGAAATTTCTCTTCTGGGTCTCAGGAGCGAATACGAAACCTTCTGCAACGATGACGCGCTTATGTTCCTGATCCAAACGAATATGCTGAACAAACGGTCCTCCCATCATATCATTCTTGACGCGCCACAAACCACGAAGCTCGCCACAATACTGTCCATTGACGGAAATTGCCTTATACTCTACTCCAAAACGTTTCTCCGTTTCCATATAAGAATCGGGAAATGCACCCGGCAAATTGAGTCTCATGAAGGAATCACGTTTAGCCACAAGGTAGTCAGCAGTGAAGGTGTTTCGATCGGTATAAGGGAATGAATAGACCACGATATCCGTACGACCCGTATTTGCATTATTGGATGCCCAGAAGAAATTGGTTGTATCCTTATAATAGGTCATGTTTGCTGGGACTCTCAGCTTGATGCCGAAATCTTTCATCAGATGATCATAGACGACCGTACTGTAATTCTTGTCGAGCTGCTGGACGAAACGATCTCTTTCCACACCCTCGAAGAAATTGACTATCACACCGGGATGCTCTGTAATAAACTCCTTGATCTTGTCTGCTGACGGAGCCTTCAGATAAGCGATAACCTGTCCGTTGGAATAGACATCATGTTCGTAACCAATAGAAACCTTCGTATAAAGCGATGGATTGATTTTCACAATCAAAATATTTTTTACATACGTAAGCAAACCATTGAAGTCATTTGGCGAAGAATAGGTCACTCTCAATGCAGCTTCAGCTTGTGGAAGACCTGGAATGGCAGATGTAAGCTCCGATTTCAATGCAAGACCACCTGGACTCTGCCAGTCTTTCGGACTCATAACGACAACCACTTCGTATGCAAGGCCAGTCGCAGGCGTCAAGACAGCACCTGAATTGCAACTTCCTAAAAAGAGAAGAAGTGACAAGAAGCTTATTAATAAGGAATTTCTTTTCATGACTTATCGGATTTTTGATTATTCTTTAATGTTGAAAGCATGCCGCAGGCTGCAAAGATATCCTCACCTCGCGATGCTCTGATAGTCGCCACTACTCCTTTCGCATTCAAAGAGTCTCTGAAATGCTCCATGGTGAACAGATCACAACTCTTCAGTTCTGAATCAGGTATCGCATGAAACCGGATAAGATTGACTCTGCATGGAATACCTTGCAACAAGTGTGCCAAAGCTGTTACATGGCGGGATGAATCATTGAGGCCACTGAACATGATATATTCAAATGAAACACGACGTTGGTGTGAAAAATCGTACTGACGTATCACTGAAAGTACATCTTCAATCGGAAATGCCTCTTCAACCGGCATCAGGCTTAATCGTTCTTCATGGAAAGGGGAATGCAGGCTGATTGCCAAATGGCATTCACTCTCATCGAGGAAACGTTTCAGGCCTTTCGCACCGATGGTAGAAACTGTAATTCGCTTCGAACTCCAGCCAAATCCATAAGAAGAGGTCAATATTTCCAGAGCTTTCATCAGCTCATCGGTGTTGTCCAAAGGTTCACCCATTCCCATAAAGACGACATTGGTCAACTGTTCGGATTCGGGAATAGACTGAATCTGATTGATTATATCGCCCGATGTCAAGTTGCCGTTGAAACCTTGCCTTCCTGTCATGCAAAACAGACAATGCATCTTACAACCAACTTGCGAAGAGACGCAGAGCGTAGCACGACTTTCCGTCGGAATATAAACCGATTCTATGGATTTCCCTTCGCCGGCACCAAAAAGATATTTGATGGTTCCATCGACAGACTTCACAGAATCTATGGGCGGTTCGATACCTACTTCAAAAGACTCATCGAGAGCAGCTCTCTTGGCAGCAGGAATATTGGTCATCTGATCAATAGACGTAACGCGTTTCTTGTAGAGCCAATCCGCCATCTGTCCTCCGGAAAAGCTTCGCAATCCCACACTCTCGGCTACGGCCTTCAATTGAGCAAGCGTCATACCGAGTAATTTTGTCTTATGGTTCGTATCAATCATTTTGAAGCAAAGATAATACATGTCCCGCGTAGAGAAAAACTTGTGACAAAGCTTTTTGTTTTTTTATATTCAAAATCCATCGTTGTACTTTATATATTCTCAGAACGTATCCTTAGAATGAACGTCAATGTTCCTTAAGTTCTATTTTAAACAACAAATACACGATGACATTTCTTTTCTCCACGAATGCAGTTTTCTGCGAGTACGAAGGGAAATATTTTTAACCATGGTCAAAACTTTTTGAATCAATAGATGACGAAGCCTTTGACAGTAGTCAAAATATTATTCAACCATGGTTAAAACATTTTACTTCAAAGAGTATTGAAGCGACTTACAAAGTATAAAAGCACATCCATCTTGAAGCATAAAAAAAGCTGCCTAATTTCGTCAGGCAGCTTTTCTATATAGTAAAGTCTGATTAATAGAAACGGATTCTATTATCCTTGATCTTTGCTTTGTTGATCAGTTCCTGGATTGCCTGGTAGCTTACGCGGTAAGCGTTGCTAGTATTGATGGCATCCACTCTGGCTTTCTCATCGTAAGGAGTTGCATCCTTTGTACGATTGTAAACCTGGAACACAAACACGCCGTTGTTACCAGCAACCGGAGCACTCAGAGAATTGAGCGATGCCAACGTGATTGCTGCATTAAGTTTCGGTTCAACGCCGATACCTGCAATACGCGGTGTTGCAAAATTAACAAACTTCACAGAGTCAACGGTTGCGTGCATTGCCTGAGCATAAGCATCAAGAGATGTAAGGTTCTTTGCCTTCAAGTCAGCGATGATCTTCTCACCCTTCTTTTCAGCAATCAGACGCGCTTTGATCTGAGGAGCGACAGCTGATACAGGAGCATAACCTTCGGGATACGACTTCTGAACAGATGCTACGACGAACTTCTCATCACATTCAAGGATTTCAGAAACGTCCTTGCCCTTTGCATTCTGGAATGCCCAACGAATCACAGCACGTGAGTTCTTGATGGAACCTAAAGTCTGATCATCCGGCGTAACAGAAGCATTGCTTACATATTGATATCCGGCTGTTTTAGCCTTCTTTTCCATGTTAGCCATTGTTTCATTCTTCGAAACGAACTGGTTCAAGTCGTTATATATCTTACTATAAGATGCAGAACTTGGAGATACAGTCATATCAACATCAGCAATCTTATACTTGTTTACATTGGCTGTACGTTCGTCAACCTTGATGATATGAATGCCGTAAGATGATTTCACAATCTTGTAACCACCAACAGGTGTTGAGAATGCTGCATCGCGGAACTCTTCATTTACGCCTCTCAAAGCCGTAGCATCGGTAAACCAACCCAACTCTCCACCATTGCTTGCAGACTGATCTGCTGAATTGGCTTTAGCAAGTTCTTCAAAATTGGCACCACCCTGCAGAAGCTTCAACAAACTGTCAGCTTCAGCTCTTGCAACATCTTCCGTCTTACCGGAGATCATGATATGACTGATCTTGACACTATCAGGAGCCAATGTCTTATCAACGAGCTTAAACATTCTGTATTTATTGGCATTGAAGACCGGGCCATAGATATCACCCTTGTTGGCTGTTGCAACGAACGTCTTCATATCTTCATCCAAAGCCGTTGTTGAGAAGAAGGCATCAACATAAGGAATCTCGGAATTCTCCGTAACGAGTTCTCCGACTTTATCCGTCTTTGACAACTCATCCTTCAGATTGGTGATGGTTTGCTGAGCTTTGTCATAATCATCCTTACTTGGAGTGATGTCAGCAACGATATAATTCAAGACCTTAGTCTCTTTGGTCTTGTACATCTCTTTCTGTTCGTTATATTTCTTCTCAATTTCAGAAGCCGTTACCTTGACAGAAGCATCCGGAATAGCAGAATAAGGTTCAACAGCGTAAGTCAAATCCGAATTGACAGACTCATCGTCATAGGCAGCCTTTGCATCCAGTTTGTTGGCACTGACAGCTTTGCCCAGAAGAATGGTATATTTCTGTTCCAGACGCTGCAGTTTGATGTTCTTTTCCCAGAACATCCAAAAACTCTTTGCTTTCTTGATCTGCTCCTGCTGGTCTGCGGGATAGCTAGCAATGTTTTCCGTATCAATTGTTTTCAAGAAATTCAGCAAAGCCGTCTTGTCGAACTGACCTTGTTGATTCATGAACATAGACATCTGAGTAATCAACGGTGAAATGTTCTGACCTTGAACCATATCAAAAAGTTCTTCAGGACTTACTTCCATTCCTAACTTCTGAGTTGCTTCGCCCAAAACGATTTCCTGAACCATTGCATCGAATACGGACTGACGGATCTGTGCCATATATTCATCTGACAGACTTGTAGAACCCATCTGGTTCTTGTACATTTCTGTCATCTGATCGACACGTTCCTGATACTCGTCGATATTGATAACTTTTCCGTCCACTTTAGCAATTCTCTGCTGGTTCATTCGAAAGAATGTAGAACCAGAGTTCAAAAAGTCTCCGATAATAAAAGCGAACATTGCTAAACCCACCACGATGACAAGCATAGCTGCTTTGCTTCTGATTTTCTCCAGTGTAGCCATTTATCTTATAATTATATTTTAATATATTTCCATTTTTAGGGCACGAAGTTACAAGAAAAATATAACAGATGTAACTTTTTCACTCTTTTTTTTCTAATTCTCCACTTTCATTCGTACCAATTCTATCTTTGTAGCGGTTGCTTTGACGATTTTGAATGTATAATTATCAATCTCAACCGATTCATTCAGCTTCGGGAACTTCTGATAATAGTTCAAAATAAGACCTGCCACTGTCACATAATCGTCGGACTCGGGCAATTCAAGATTGAAAGTCTCATTGAGATAATCGATTTCTGCTCTGCCTGAAAAGATATATTCATCGTCCGAAAGTTTCTTTGCCACTACGGAATGTAAATCATGTTCATCTTCAATCTCTCCGAAAATCTCCTCTACTAAATCTTCAAGCGTGACAATGCCTGAAGTTCCTCCGAACTCATCCACAACAACGGCCATACTTTTCTTTTCCTGCATCAGTAACTTCATCAGTTTGTTGGCAGCCATTGTCTCGGGAACAATGGGAATGGTTCGAATATGTTTTGTCCAATCGTCGGGATTTCTGAAAAGTTCCGAGGAATGAATGAAACCTATTATATCGTCGATATTCTCACCATAAACCAATATCTTGGAAAGTCCTGTCTCGATGAACTTCGACTTGAGTTCTTCGAGCGTAGTCTCTTTGTCACAGGCTACGATTTCGGTTCTCGGAACCATACAATCACGAAGACGGACATTAGAGAAATCAAGTGCATTCTTGAATATCTTCACTTCTGTCTCCATATCCGAATCCGAAGGCGAATCTTCAACACTCTGATTGATGAAATAGTCAAGATCCACTTTCCCCAAATGACGAACCGCCGTTTTGTTCAAATCCTTTACGCCACCAAGTTTCAGAAGGATAAAAGAGAGGAAAGAGGAAAATTTGGATACAGGATATAATATAATGTATAAGATGAAAATTGGAACAGCGAACATACTCAGTGAGAAGTTCGGATTTAGCTTAAATATGGTTTTGGGAATAAACTCACCTGTAAATAAGATTAATAGCGTAGAAAGAATGGACTGGATGAATACAACTAAGGCATCACTTTCAATATGAAACCATGATTGAAGCCATATTTGAATGAAAGGTTCCAAAAGTTTAGCCATGAGAAGGCCATAAACGACCAATGCGATATTGTTGCCGACGAGCATGGTGGAAATATACTCTTCAGGCTTGCGGTAGAAAATGTCAAGGATGCGGCTGGTGAGATTGTTCTCCTTCTTCTCCACCTCGTGAACCATCTTGCTGGAAGAGATGAAAGCCATCTCCATACCTGAAAAAAAGGCGGAGAATAGAAGGGAGATGAATATGTAAAAAATCAACATCGCTTGCACATTATTGTCTGTTGTTAGCTAATCCCAAACGAGCAGCTGCAGATGCGGGAATGCTGTCATTGGTAGGTTCGCCCTGAAGTTCAGGTGAATCATTGATAGGGAAAACTCCCTTGGTATTAAATATCTTATATTCGGTCATCTCTTGGTTGGATTCGAATCCTTTGCCCATGATGATC
>Ga0116193_1003613_pt1 | contig 11078 bp, 10 predicted proteins | sample AD_UKC115_MetaG_FD_89892 | JGI IMG/M metagenome (GOLD analysis project Ga0116193, IMG submission 89892) | Active sludge microbial communities of municipal wastewater-treating anaerobic digesters from Hong Kong - AD_UKC115_MetaG | ecosystem: Engineered > Bioreactor > Anaerobic > Digestate...
TCTCCTCCAGTCCATAGATCCCCTGGTTCATATGCTCGATGATACTAAATTCCCAACTGGTAGCCAGATAATGAGCCGCCCTTAAAATCCGCTTCTCCCGGGCAGAGTACGCGGGATCATTCAGATAGTCATTCAGTTTCTGCCAGAAGCCGCCTCGGATTCCTTCCACACTGGGTTTAAGCTGTTCTGTCACCCAGGCATTGAGCTCCCGGCTTTTATGTTCCATCAATTGATGGAAGATGTCGGGTTTTAAATCAGTGAGGATACTGCGCTGCAGAAACTCAAACAAGCCCCCTTCAATCAGCTGCTGCCAATCAACGGTCGTGCCCTCCTGATGCTCTTCCGTACGGGCCAGGATATAAGCAAACACCATCTTGTGCGCCTGCTTGTCCAGTTCGCTGAAACCGGTATGGGGTCTGATATGATCGTTCCAGCGCTGGATACTGGCCGGGCGGAAAAGTAATTCCAGCATTTCTTTGCTGATCATTCCGGATCTACTCCTTTTCCTTGTGTAACGGCAATTAGATTGCCAATACTACTCGATTTCCATTGCCTCCAGATCCATGCTGTTTAAAATCTCTTTTAATTTCAGCAGTTCCGCCTTGTTCAAGGTGATCCCCTTTCCCATCTTGCCTCGATTCTCATCCCAATCACGGATATCCATTTTCGGTTTACGGTCATTCCAGCTGACCAAATTGATTTCTTTTTTCCACCCCCTGGAACCTTCCGATAAAATCCCGAATTCCTCTTTGATGTCAAATTTAATGTCCGCCATCGTAACCTTCCTTCCATACCATAGGTTTGATCAATCCTTTTCCCGCAGCAACGTTTCTATTCGATCCATCTTCTCCAGCATCAAATCATACTTTCTATTCATTTCCATCACTGCTGCAAGAAGTTTTTCCATTCTCTTTGCCATGTTATAAAAATAGGTTAACATACTCACATCACCTCATAATGCTTTCAGCTATATTTCGACTATCTGGATATAATTCCCTGCCACGTAATTACAAATAAACACTGCGTGTCTTTTATAGAATTTTGACAGGCCGAACAAAAGAAGCAAAGATCATTGTCAGGAGAAAGGTTCGGCAGCCGCGTTGAAAGCCTGCTTGCATCAGTGCTTTTGCAACTGCATTGTTTTTGGTGCTATTCACCAAATATATAAATCTGCGTGACTTTTCAGGGGCAGAAAACTGGTGTAAAGTATTTTTAGTGTATGAATAAGGAGTGACTTGCTTGCTTACTGTTTTTAAAGCATTAGACCAGCTGATTCTGTACCGCAAACTTTTAACGGATCCGGTGATCAACCTCTGCCGGGAGATGACTGAAGATGAGCTGCCCCTTGCTGAAAAATCCGCTTTATACTGCGAAGCATCTTATCATCTTTTTGATTATTTTGACCGGATTCCGGTACTTAAAAACCTCTGGCAAAATTATATTCTGGGACGAATCATAGCCGATGAGAACCCTTTTTCCCTGGCCTGTGAACGGATGGAACCAGGCAGCATCAGTCCTGCTCTTCTGGATGCCGCCAGGCATGATCTTGATCTGCTGACTCAGCTTTACCATTTTGATTGGATCGCTTTGGGACAATCTCAGCAGTTGGCTGCTGAAAGTTGGTTTCATTCCCAACAAGATGATAATGCCGGCAAGGATGCCAATCAAGGCTATGCATCCGCCTTGAAACATCTGGCCATAAAATTGTCTGAAACAGATGACCTTTTGGGTTTGTTTTACTCTTTTTATCATCATAATGCCTGCGGTGATATTGCCGTCTACCGGGCTTTCAGCTGGGATGGCAAACTGAAGGGGATTGCCTATCCTGACCCGGTGCATTTGAGTGATTTGATCGGATACGAAAGCCAGAAGCAAGCACTGCGTGAGAATACGGAAGCCTTTTTGGCAGGGCGGGGCGGTAATCATGTGCTGCTGTTCGGTGACAAGGGCACCGGCAAATCTTCTTCAGTGAAAGCATTATTGAATGAATATACTGATAAATCCTTGCATATGATCGAGCTGCAGCGCCAACAGCTGGCGGAAATAAATACGATCATTGATTTGCTGCGGCAACGCAGCGGTTTTTATATTATCTTTATTGATGATCTTTCCTTTGAAGATTTCGAAGTGGAATACAAGTATTTAAAGAGCCACATTGAGGGAAGCCTGCAGGCACCGGCCGAAAACATCCGCTTTTATGTTACTTCCAACCGGCGCCATTTGATCCGCGAAAACTGGAGTGAGCGCCAGGCCGGAGAAGTACACGCCAGGGAGGCCCAGCAGGAGAAACTGTCCTTTGCTGATCGTTTCGGTCTCACCTTGACCTACACCTCGCCCTTGCAGGATGAGTATCTGCAAATGGTCCGTGTTATGGCTCAAAACGAAGGACTTGAAATCGATCCGGAGCTGCTGGACCGTCTGGCCTTGCAATGGGAATTAAGCTATCATGGACGTTCAGGCCGCAGCGCCCGCCAGTTCATCAACGATTTGAAAGGCCGTATATAACAAAAATTGCCGGGGATGCTAGAAAGAATCCCCGGCAATTATTACATTAATTATATTATTTACACAATCGGCAATCCGGATTTTATCCTGCGTCCCATCGCATCAGCTGTTATCATAGCATTATATACCAACTCTTCAGTAATGGGGAATGCATGGTTATGCACACTTGCCTTTGGCTTGCATGAAACTGCAACTGCTTCCCTAAGGCGCTGCTCGCCAATGCCGTCTATTTTTAAATCTGCCAGGGTGATGGGAAGTCCAACCTGATGATTGAACGTAAAGACCTGATGCAATGTTTCGCGGGGCCGGCCCTCCAGGATCAACTGAACCAGAGTGAGGAACCCTATCTTCTCGCCATGATAGAAACCATGACATTCCTTCAGTATATTTAGTCCATCCTGCAGGGAATGTGCAGCAGCAACTCCTCCGCTTTCAAAGCCTATTCCGCTTAAAAGGGTATTGGCCTCAATAACCTTTTCCAGGGCGGGAGTGACCACCTGTGCTTCATTAGCAATTTTGGCCTGTAAACCGTATTCCATCAGAATATCAAAACAAAGACGGGCACAGGTCATAGCAGCAACAGTAGCCTGTCCCCTGGCTACATTAGGAGATCCCGAACCTGCACATGCATCCGCCTCAAAGAATGTTGCCAGAGCATCTCCCATCCCAGCCACCAGCATTCTTGCAGGAGATTTTGCTATAATTCCGGTATCTACCAGCACCACATCCGGGTTCCTGGGGGTAACAAGGAAGCGCTCAATCGTCCCATCATCTTTGTAAATGACAGACATGGCACTGCAGGGCGCATCACTGGAAGCAATGGTTGGGATTATAACGGTAACCGCTTTGGCATATACCGCCACTGCCTTGGCGGTATCGATCACTTTCCCGCCGCCGCTTCCAATAATGATGTCACAATCATTTTGTACGGCAATGGCAGTGAGTCGATCAATTTCAGCTGTGCTGCACTCTCCGTTGAAGATTTCTTCAATCTGGCTTAAACCATTTTCTCCGAAGCTTTTTTCCCTCCCTTCCCGGGTCACAGCCAATCCTCTTGTCCCGCCGATTACCAGCGCTTTTTTGCCCAATTTTCTTAAATGCCGCCCAATTTCAAAAATCGCCCCTTCTCCCTGTACATAACGGCTTGGAGAAATTAATACTTTTACATTTCCTGCCATGTTCATACCTCCAAATAAGCTGTATTTTTATATTACATTGCAAGCATATTAACTGATATTATCCTGTCCACGCAAGTCAGTGATTGTGTCTGTATGAAAGTCCTGTACCCCGCAGGGAACTGTGGCAATAAATTTGAGAATTTAAACTTCCGCATCACATTAATCTTATGCAATACGCCATTATGCAATACGCCCCTTACTAAAATTCAGCAAAGGGCGTATATTTTTTATACTATTACAACAAATTACTTACGCAGCGGGTTTTCTATAAAAGTGGTAAAAATAAAGTCATGATAATGGTCGAAGTTTTCGGTTGTTTCCCCTTTGGCAAAATGAATGTGCTTGCCTCCCGGTACCGGAATAGCCGGGCCAGTGGTTACACCCAGTTCATGATAATGATTAAAAAAGAAATCGGTGCTGACAAGGATCGCATGAACATGGCTGCCCCCTTCCGGTATTTCCTGACTGGTGACGCCAGCAAAACGATGGTTATGGGGTATGCTGCCGGCGATCATAACACTGCCGGCAAATTCGTGATTATGCGTCTGGATGGTTTCCATTTCCGGCGGTAATTTTTCGTCGGGAGGATAGCAGTCATAGTAATCTCTCTGGTCTTTCCGGCTCATAATCCGGGTAACAAGTTTTACATCTGGGATTTTTGCATTTCATACCATTAACCTCCTTCCATAACAGATAGTACATCATATGGTATATATTTCTGAAAGGTTACCCGGCAGATCAGTTTTGAGAAAACACTGCAAAGGTTTCTTTTCTTTAATAGGTGTATTTACAGGGGGTTGACACTAAAAAAGAATTGTTATATATAGATAATAAATTAGCACTCGCAGGGTAAGAGTGCTAAAGTAATACCAGAACAAATCATTACAGTAATATTGCGGAGGTACAGATAAATGGCAAAAAAACAATTTAAGGCTGAGTCCAAAAGACTATTAGATCTGATGATCAATTCCATTTACACCAACAAGGAAATTTTCTTAAGGGAACTGATTTCCAATGCCAGCGATGCCATCGACAAAGTCTATTATCGCGCCTTGACTGATGAGAACATCAGCTTCAACAAGGAAAGCTACTATATAAAAGTAAAGCCTGATAAAGCGAACCGCACCTTGACCATTTCCGATACCGGTATTGGCATGACCAAAGAGGAATTGGAGGATAACCTTGGGGTCATCGCCCGCAGTGGTTCCCTGTCCTTTAAAAAGGAAAATGAAATGGCTGAAGACTATGATATAATCGGGCAGTTTGGTGTCGGCTTTTATTCAGCTTTTATGGTGGCCGATCAGGTAACAGTGATCAGCAAGGCCCTGGGCAGCGATCAGGCTTATAAGTGGGAGTCCAAAGGTCCGGACGGTTATACCATCGTGCCCGCGGAAAAGGACAGCATCGGCACAGACATTATCGTCAAGATCAAGGCATCCGGAGAGGAGGAAAACTTCGACCAGTACCTGGACGAATACCGCCTGCGCTTCCTGATTAAAAAGTATTCCGATTTTATCCGTTATCCGATCAAAATGGATACCACCGTTTCCCGGCTGAAAGAAGGCAGTGAAGATGAGTATGAGCATTATACTGAAGAAAAGACCATTAACAGCATGGTACCCATCTGGCGTAAGAACAAAAACGAATTAAGCCCTGAAGACTACGAAAATTTTTATATGGAAAAACGTTTCGGGTTTGACAAGCCTTTAAAATATGTTCATGTCAGCGTGGCCGGAGCAGTGAGCTATAATGCTATCCTGTTTATCCCTGAAAAAATCCCTTATAACTATTATACCCGCGAATATGAGAAGGGCCTGGAGCTTTATTCCAACGGTGTCCTGATCATGAATAAATGTGCTGATCTGCTGCCGGATTATTTCGGTTTTGTCAAAGGCACGGTGGACTCGGAAGACCTGTCCTTGAACATTTCCCGTGAAATGCTGCAGCATGACCGGCAGCTCAAGATCATCGCCAAAAATATCAAAAACAAGATCAAAAGCGAATTGCTGGCCATGCTCAATAACGAACGGGAAAAATATGAGAAATTCTACCAGTCTTTTGGCCGCCAGTTGAAATTCGGCGTCTATGATAATTTCGGCGTGGATAAGGGAATCTTGCAAGACCTGCTGATGTTTTATTCATCTACCGAGAAAAAGCTGGTGACACTGGACGAGTATATCGCCCGCATGCCCGAAGAGCAGAAATTCATTTACTATGCCAGCGGTGAAAGCAATGAGCGTATAGCCAAAATGCCGCAGACTGAGCTGGTGGCTGAAAAAGGTTACGAAATTTTGTACCTGACCGACGATGTTGATGAATTTGCCCTCAACATCCTTATGAATTATAAAGACAAGGAATTTAAATCCGTGTCCAGCGGTGATCTGGGAATCGATACCGAAGAAACCGAGCCGGCCAAAGAAAAGAAAGAAGAGGAACTGTTCACCTACATGAAAGAGAAACTGGCGGACAAGGTAAAGGATGTGCGGGCTTCCAAAAGACTGAAAACCCACCCGGTCTGTTTGTCCAATGAAGGCGCCATTTCCATCGAGATGGAGAAGGTGCTCAATGCCATGCCTACTGACCAGACCATCAAAGCCGATAAAGTACTGGAGATCAATACCAGGCATGAAGTATTCAATGCTTTAATAGAAGCACTGGAAAATAACAAGGAAAAACTGGATCTGTACACCAGTCTGCTTTATAATCAGGCCTTGCTGATCGAGGGGCTGCCATTGGAAGACCCGGTGGAATTCAGCAATCATATATGTAAATTGATGAAATAAATAAGCATTTGCTGATATGGATTGACATGTGCTAAATATTTCCATTAAACTAAAAAAAACGATTGGGAGGCAGACTTATGTTGGTTTGTATCGCAAAATTCACCGCCAAAGCAGGAATGGAACAGGAACTTCAGGATCATCTGACTGCTTTTGTACCCCAGGTCCAGGGAGAAAACGGTACTTTAAGGTACACAGTACACCGCTCCAAAAGCAGGAATACTCCAGGCTTGTTCATGTTTTATGAAATGTACCAGGATAAAGAAGCGTTTGAGTACCATAGCTCCACCCCCTATTTCCAGGAGTTTTTCGGTAAGATCATGCCCCTGGTAGAGGGTGAGCCGATCATCGAACTGTATGAGGATCTGGCCTCCATCCAAAGGTAAGCCGCGTTAAACCATAATAATTCTATATCCCGGTTAACTAAAGCCCCGCAATCAAGCGGGGCTTTCTGGTTTAACACGAACCCATTTTCAAACCTTCCCAGAGCAGACCAAAAAAGTGGAGATCGAGGCACAGGCAAGCCCCGCGAGTGAGCCGTACTTAGGTACGGTGACTGAGCAGGGCTTGTGAAGTAACAATGAGATTCGCCTTTTTGGTCGCTCTGGTTATTGATCGGTTTTGTTGGTTCTGGTCCAAATCTTCAGTTCATTAGCCTTCTGCACTAATTCATCGCGGAAATCCGGATGAGCAATTTCAATGATCCTTTCCGTACGTACCCATTGATTCTGGGCTTTCATTTTTCTGACCCCGTATTCAGTTACGATATAATCCACCAGGTGGCGGGAAACAGAAACACAGGTGCCCGGATCAAAAGTAGGAACAATTCTGGAAACCAATTGTCCTTCTTTCGTCTTATGAGTTGAAGGCAGACAAATAAAACTCTTGCCGCCATTGGACCACTGAGCGCCCAGGATAAAATCGGTCATGCCTCCATGTCCGGTGATCTGCCTGGTCCCATTGGTTTCAGCGCTGATCTGGGTATATAAGTCCACCTGCATGCATTGATTGATGGAAACCATGTTATCCAGTTTGGATATGATCCGGGGATCATTGACATAATCCACCGGATAGCTTGCTATACCTGTATTCTCATTCATCCAGTCGTAAAGTCTCTGGGTTCCTACAGCAAATGTGTAGGCAGCTTTATATCTGTCGATATTTTTTTTGCAGCCGTTTGCCTGCCCGGAATCGATCATATCGATATAGGCGTCGACGAACATCTCGGAATGGATCCCCAAATCTTTAAGATCCGTTTTCTTGATCACATGTCCCAAAGCATTGGGTAATCCGCCGATGCCCAACTGCAGGCAGCTGCCATCATGGATATATTCCACCAGGTGATTGGCGATCTGAGTCTCAACTTCGGTAGGTTCCGGAATCTCAGGGGCAGCAAATAGCATCTGGTCGTCCGGTGCTTCTACGATAAAATCGACCTGCGAAATATGAACACCTTCCTGGTAACCACCCAGACACCTGGGCATATTCTTGTTGACTTCTACCACTTTACGTTTCGCCACTTCAAAGCTGGTAATGGACTCGGAATTGATGGGCCCAAAATTAAAATATCCGTTTTTATCCATAGGCCCTACCTGCTGCCAGACCCAATCGGTCTGTTTGCCCAGGTTGACCGTCTGATTGCGGACAAATTCACAGCACATATGATAGACAATCGGAGCATAAACAATGTTGTTGTAATAATTAGCAAGAATCCTGGTCAGCGCACTCCAGTGCCAATCCTGCCAGGCAAAACTGTCGCCGAACTGGATTACTTCTGGAATGGGAGGAGCCGTGCTACAGGCTACGAATAGTATGTCCTTCAACTCTTCGTGCCTTTTGGCCACTTCTTGAATTAATACCACAGGTTTTGCAGTGAAATAGCCCAGCTTGATTGATTCCCCTGACTTAACCTGTGCGGCTATGGCTTCTGCTGTTGTCAATTTCTCCTGATATTCCTTCTGAAATCCCATTGTCCCCCGCCTTTCGTAAATTTATTGTGTTGATTTTATCATATCATGATATTACCAAAATTAATATTACGCAATAGAAGTTTATATTTTTGAAATATTTTTACTTTTTGAAAACTCTGTGGGGCATTCCCCTTCTCCATATAAGTTTCACTTTTTATACACGAAAAAGACACAAAACTTATTTAAACTGGCCTTGTAAAACTTAGTAAACTCCTCTTCTTTTTGTACAGCTCCTCTTTTACACTGCGAAGGCCTTGCGATTACACAAGGCCTTCCCTGGTAAATTCCTTGATGCGGGGAGAATCAAAAGACAACGGCGTGAACAAAAAATGGTTTTATTCTCTGTTATGCTTATAATAATGGTAGAAACTGCAAAGGAGTAACCGGGAATGAAGAAGATACTGGTCGCTGATGATGAAGAGCGTATGCGCAGACTGGTCTGTGACTTCCTAAAAAGAGAAGGCTATCAGACAACGGAAGCTTCCAATGGCCGGGAAGCACTGGCAGCCATCGAAGCTGACCCTGCCATCTGCCTGGTAATCCTGGATGTAATGATGCCCGAATATGACGGCTGGGCGGTATGCCGGGAGATCCGTAAAAACTCTGCCCTGCCTGTAATCATGCTTACTGCCCGGGGCGAAGAAACTGACGAACTATTCGGCTTTGAGCTGGGAGCGGATGAATATATCAGCAAACCCTTCAGTCCACAAATTTTAGTGGCGCGGGTAAATGCTCTGTTACGCCGGGTCAATGCTGGAGGGCACATACTACAGTCCTGGCCCGGGCTGGAAATTGACACCGACGCCCGCCATGTATGGGTAGACGGAGAGCTGATTCCCTTGAGTCCCAAAGAATTTGAACTGCTGGTTTACATGGCGGAAAACAACGGAAGGGCTTTAAGCAGAGACCAGATTTTAAATGCCGTATGGGATTACAATTTTTATGGTGATCCCCGCACCGTTGACACCCATGTTAAAAAACTGCGGCTTAAAATGGGCCGGCGGGGAGAGTATATACAAACGGTACGCGGTATCGGCTACCGGTTCGAGGTTGGGTCATGATTCATTCCATCCGGCAAAAATTGTTTTTAAGTATCAGCTTGCTGATCATTTTCTTCGTGGTATTTTCGTGGGTTTTAAACACCCATTACCTGGAACGCTATTATGTGTCACAAAAGAGTGCCCAACTCCATGATTATGCCAGGGAAATCGAGACACTTATTAATCAGCAGCCGGAGGATTTGTTTCTGCAGCTTGAATTGATGGAGCGTTATGACAATCTCAACATCCTGGTTTTAAACAATTCCCTGGAATTGAAATACGCCACCTTCAGCCGCAGAGGTCCCGGCCTGCGCATAGAAATGGTTCTGGGCCGGATACAGCAGCTGAAAGGTTCTGATTACATTGAAGAAATCGCACTTGACCCTTTCAGTGAGAACCGCTCACTGAATCTGGCCATGCTGATGAAAAGCGGTGATTACCTGCTGCTGAGTACTCCGCTGGCTCCTATCCAGGAGAGTGCTTCCATCGCCAATGCTTTTTTCCTTTACACCGGTATCGCTACCCTGCTGCTGGCATTGCTTTTCATTTTTGCATTCAGCCGACGTTTCACCCGCCCCATCCTGGAACTGCAGAATATCGCCCAGCATATGGCACACCTGGATTTTTCCCAGAACTATCAAGTCACTTCCAAAGATGAGCTGGGAGATCTGGGACAAAGTATCAACTCCATGTCGGCGCAGCTTAGCCAGACCATTCAGGAATTGCAGGAAGCCAATGCCCGGCTGCAGAAGGATATCGAGAAAGAAAGACAGATTGATGAGATGCGCAGACAATTCATCTCCAATGTCTCCCATGAGTTAAAGACACCTATCTCCCTGATTCAGGGTTATGCCGAAGGATTGAAGGTAAATGTGGTCCAGGAGGAAAGTGAAAAAGATTATTATTGCAGTGTGATCATTGATGAAGCCGATAAAATGAATAAACTGGTCAGGGAATTGCTGGACCTTTCGCAAGTGGAAACCGGAAACTTTAAGCTGGTGAAAAGTCCTTTCGATCTGGCGGTGCTGGTTGATAAAATAACTGCCAAGTACCGGCCGATTTTTGAGGAAAAGCAAGTTAAGCCTGAGATCATCAAGCCTGAAGAAATCATGGTCAATGCGGACATGGTCCGTACCGAGCAGATCCTCATCAACTATATCAATAATGCTCTGGCACACGTGGATGACAGGAAGCAGTTAAAGCTGATGATCACGCAGCAGGGCGATAAAATCCATATTTCCCTGTTTAATTCCGGTGAGCCTGTCCCGGAAGAATCGCTGGATAAATTATTCACCAGCTTCTATAAAGTGGATCAGGCCCGTACCAGGAGCGACGGGGGCAGCGGCATCGGCCTGGCAGTGGTTAAAGCCATCCAGGAAAAGGATCATAACCGGTACGGGGTGGAAAACCGGGAGGGCGGAGTATCCTTCTGGTTTGAACTGGATGCTGCCGGCCACGAGTAAAACGGTTAACCTTTGCCCCGGTCAAGGGGCTGATATATCATAGCCCCTTTAAGTATTCATGGATCGCTTTCGCCGCCTTCTTCCCGGCTCCCATGGCCTGGATGACGGTGGCAGCACCGGTCACGATATCCCCTCCGGCAAA
>Ga0116193_1003615_pt1 | contig 11076 bp, 8 predicted proteins | sample AD_UKC115_MetaG_FD_89892 | JGI IMG/M metagenome (GOLD analysis project Ga0116193, IMG submission 89892) | Active sludge microbial communities of municipal wastewater-treating anaerobic digesters from Hong Kong - AD_UKC115_MetaG | ecosystem: Engineered > Bioreactor > Anaerobic > Digestate | place...
AGCATTGCCTGTTATAAGTGTAGATGAGCCTACTATGAACATGCTATTTTCTATTAATAATTCTCCTTTTTTTGGAAAAGATGGAAAATTTGTAACGAGTAGGCACTTAAGGGATCGCTTGATGAAAGAAACAGAAAAAAATCTAGCCCTAAAAGTAGTAGATTCTGAAAATGCAGATAGCTTTTTGGTATATGGCCGCGGTATTTTACATTTGGGTATATTGATAGAAACGATGCGTCGAGAAGGCTATGAGCTCACCGTTGGCCAACCACAAGTATTAACAAAAGAAATAGACGGGCAAAAATGTGAGCCATATGAAAATTTAGTAGTAGATGTCCCACAAGAATATGCTAGTCGTGTAATAGATTTAGTTACACGCCGCAAAGGAGAAATGTTGGTTATGGAAACTAAAGGATCTTTACAACATTTGGTGTTTGAAATTCCGAGTAGGGGATTAGTAGGATTACGTACCCAGGTGCTTACTTCCACAGCTGGCGAAGCTGTAATGGCACATCGGTTTATCGCATATAAACCTTGGAAAGGTCTAATACCAGGGCGAAACAACGGAGTACTATTGGCAAAACAAAATGGAACAGCAACTGCTTATTCTATCGATAAATTACAAGACAGGGGATCTTTCTTCATAGATCCTGGTCAAGAAATATATGCCGGACAAATTATAGCGGAGCATATAAAACCAGGTGATTTAGTAGTAAATATTATTGAAGGAAAAAAATTAACTAACATGAGAGCCAGTGGTACAGATGATTCCGTACGTATTGCTCCTAAAATACAAATGACGTTAGAAGAGTGTATGGAATATATTCAACAAGATGAATGTATTGAAGTTACGCCCAATCACATTCGTATGCGTAAAACTATATTAAATGAAGAAGAAAGAAAAAGAAAACAAAAAACAATGTAATAACCACGGGGCATAAATTTTAACTGTATAAACCGAAAAGTGTTTATACCTTTTAATGAAACGTGGTTTTAATGCCAATGCACAACATAATTTGTACATCAACACATCGAAAAATTAATACTTATGACATATAAAAATATTGTTTCCCTAACCGGTTTTAGTGGATTATTTGAACTAATTAATAGTCGAAAAGATGGTGCTGTAGTGCGCTCTCTAGAAGATAAACAAACTAAATTTGTTTCTGCTCGTTTACATGCTTTAACACAAATAGAAAGTATCGAAATATATACTACCCAAGGAAATGTAAATTTAGTGGAAATATTCAAAGCTATGCAAACGGGTACAGCTTCTTTACCTAACGAAAAAGATAATGCTGCACTTAAAGCCTATTTTCAAAAAATATATCCTTCCATCGATTTGAATCGAGTATATGTAAGCGATATGAAAAAAATGATAAAATGGTTTACTATCTTACAAGAAAATAAAATAGACTACAATACAGCCATATCTAAAGAAGAAGAAATTATTGAGCAACCAGCAATTGAAAAGAAAGAATCTAAGGAAATTAAAGACCATGCAACAACAAATAAACCGAAAAAAACAGCCACCAAAAAGGGAAGCGACTCAAAAATAAAAGATTCAGTACCTAAAAAACCTACAACACGAAAAAAGAAAGTAGAGGATTAAGCATACGGTTAATAATTCAGATGAACGTATATCATAAGTTACAGTTGAAATATACTGTAACTTTTTATTTTTGCTGATACTTTAAATTCTGCCAACATACTAAATTTTTTAATCATGACTGCCAATATTCAAAAACTAGATCGTCAATTTGTGCCTAAAGATTTTGTCATCACTACTTGGGAATCTTTAGAACCCTTTTTTAAAAACCTACTAGACGAACCTATTGCTTCTAAGCAAGCATTAGAAGGCTGGCTGTTAAAGTTAAGTGAGCTGGAAGCTGTGGTAAGCGAAGATGCTTGTTGGCGGCAAATTCGTATGACATGCGATACGGAAAATAAAATATTAGAAGAAGCATTTAATTATTTCTGTTTGGAAATACAACCAAAACTTCAACCTTATGCCGATCAACTCAATAAAAAATTATTAGCCTCTTCATTTACACAAGAACTAGATAAAAAAGAATACTTCACCTATCTGCGTAATGTCAAAAAAAGTATTGATTTATATAGAGAAGAAAATGTTCCTATACAAGCGCAGTTAAGCGTACTGCAACAGCAGTATGGTGTTATTACGGGAAAAATGACGATACAGGTTGATGATAAAGAATATACCTTACAACAAGCGGCTAAATTTTTAGAAAATCCTGATCGTAAACTAAGAGAAGCCGTTTATCATAGCATACAAAAGCGTAGACTACAAGACAAAGAGGAGCTTAATACTTTATATACACAATTAATACAACTACGCAATACGATTGCGCAGAACGCAGGATTTCAGAACTATAGAGATTATAAATTTGTAGAATTAGGACGATTTGATTACTCCAAAGAGGATTGCTACCAATTTCACGAAGCTATTAAAACACACGTTGTACCACTTGCAAACAAAATATATCAACGTAAAAAAGAAAAATTAAATGTTGAAATGCTGCGTCCATGGGACTTGCAAGCAGAGCCTGCCGGTATACAACCATTACATCCATTTAGCACGGGAACAGAATTGTTAGAAAAATCTATTACGTGCTTTGATAAATTACATCCTTTTTTTGGTGATTGTTTGCGCAAAATGAATGCACTAAAACATTTAGATCTAGAAAGTAGAAAGGGGAAAGCACCAGGTGGATATAACTGTCCGTTGGCTGAAAGTGGCGCCCCATTTATATTTATGAATGCAGCTAGCCAAATGCATGATGTAACGACCATGGTACACGAAGGCGGACATGCTATACATTCTTTTTTGACACATCAACTCAAGCTCTCTGCTTTTAAAGAATACCCTATGGAAATAGCAGAAGTAGCTAGTATGTCTATGGAATTATTAACAATGGATGAATGGAACATCTTTTTTAATAAAGAAGAAGATTTGCGTAGAGCCAAGGAACATCAATTAGAGCAAGTCATCATTATGTTTTTGTGGATTGCTACGATTGACAAATTCCAACATTGGATATATGAAAATCCGAAACACACTGTAGAAGAGCGTTTAACAAATTGGCTCCGTATTTACAATGAATTTTCTCCAGGAATATTTGACACAAAAGGTTTGGAAGAATATCGCTTATATACATGGCAAAAGCAATTGCACTTATATGAAGCACCTTTTTATTATATTGATTATGGTATTGCCCAATTAGGCGCTATTGGTATGTGGAAACAATTTAAAATCAATAAACAACAAGCATTAAACAATTACATTAAAGCGTTGAGCCTTGGAGGAACTCGAACCCTGCCTGAATTGTACGAAGCTGCTGGATTACAATTCAATTTTTCATCAACCTATATTAAAGAATTAATGGATTTTGTTTGGGTTGAGTATGAAAATATTATATCGTAATACATGAACAGTAGTAGAAAAATGTAAACTATACTTTAAATAATTGCTTTATGAATAGTAAAAAAAAGTTCTTACTAATTTGTATCCTAATAGCAAATAGCGCTTTGCATGCACAAGAAATTAAACCAACTGAAAATCTTATTGTAGAAGGCGTACCCCCTATAACCACCACACTAGCATCAGACGTAAAAAGGTATACAGAATCAAGAGCTGCTGGTTGTTTAAGTTGGCATCCTAAAAAAACGGAAATGCTGATTTCTACAAGATTTGGTAATACACCGCAAATTCATACGGTTAAAATGCCGCTAGGTGCAAGAACTCAACTTACTTTTTTTGATGAGCCTACAGGTTACGCAACATATGAACCTATCAATGGGGATTATTTTCTTTTTTTAAAAGATATAGGAGGAAACGAATTCACACAAATTTATCGATACGATATAGCGGATGGAAAAATTAGTTTAATTACCGATGGTGGAAGAACAAAAAATAATGGGATAATTTGGAATAATAAAGAAAATTTAATAGCCTATACATCTACAAAGCGTAATGGAAAAGATGGTGATATCTACATTATGGATCCTAGAAATCCTTCTTCAGAAAAATTAATAACAGAAGAAAATGGAGAAAATTGTGCTATACTTGATTGGTCAACAGATGATAAAACATTGCTAATAAAAGAATCACTCTCTACCAATGAAAGTCATCTTTATTTAGTAAATATTGCCAATTCAAAAAAAATTGCATTAACACCTTTTTCAGAAAAAGAAATAGCTTATGGCAGTGCAGACTTTTCTAGAGATGGCAAGGGACTTTACTTTACAACAGATAAAGACAACGAGTTTAAGCGACTAGCTTATATGGATATAAACACTAAAAAAGTAACCTATCTTACAAATGCTATAAAGTGGGATGTTGATGAAGTTAGTCTCTCAAATGATAGAAGCAAATTATTATTTAAAACAAATGAAGCTGGAATAAATAAGTTATATATATTGAATACTAGTAATAATACTTATTCTGCTGTCAAAAATATTCCGATAGGGTTAATTAATGGACTCCAGTGGCATAAAAATAACCAGCTGGTAGCAACAACTATTAATGCTGCAAAATCAACAAGTGATGTATATGTACTGAATGTAAAGACACAAAAAGTTGAACGTTGGACAGAAAGCGAATTAGGAGGAATCAATCCTAATACCTTATCTGAACCAACATTAATTAAATGGAAAAGCTTTGACAATATAGATATTAGCGGCTTTTATTATAAACCGTCTTCTACATTTAGTGGTAAAAGGCCTGTGGTAATAAATATTCATGGTGGGCCTGAGACGCAATCGTTTCCCGTTTTTCAGGGGAGAAATAATTATTTTTTAAATGAATTAGGAGTTGCCATTATTTACCCTAATGTTCGTGGTTCTCTGGGGTATGGAAAAACGTTTACCAAATTAGATGATGGCATGCTCCGTGAAAATTCAGTAAAAGATATTGGAGCCTTAATGAATTGGATAGCCCAACAACCAGAGTTAGACGCTAACAGAATAATGATAGTGGGTGGAAGTTATGGTGGATATATGTCTTTAGCCGTTTCAACTATGTATGCAGACCGCATACGATGTGCTATTGATATAGTAGGCATTTCAAACTTTAATACCTTTTTGCAAAATACCGAAAGCTATAGACGCGATTTGCGTCGTGTAGAATACGGAGATGAAAGAGATGCTAATATGAAAGCCTTTTTTGATAAAATTTCTCCAATGAACAATGCCGCTAAAATTAAAAAACCATTATTCATTGTACAAGGAGGTAACGACCCAAGAGTACCTAGAACAGAAGCTGTACAAATGAAAGAAGCTGTTAAGCAAAATGGAATACCGGTATGGTATCTAGAAGCAAAAGATGAAGGACATGGATTTAGAAAAAAGAATAATACCGATTTCCAATTTTATGCTACCATACTTTTTATAAAGAAATATTTATTGGAATAAAATGGCTATAACTATATAAGGTTGCTAAATCCAGAAAGCTGTTTCAAAAATACATAACCCTTCTTTTAGTTTTTCATATTAACTATGGTCTATTAGAAATCGGCCATTTCTCCTTCCAAATCATAATCATGCGCATGTGTAATCTTAACGTTTACAAATGAACCAATCACAATTCTTTTATTCGTATTAATGATGACCTCATTATCTACTTCTACGCTATCAAATTCAGTACGGCCAATATAGCGTCCAGCCTCTTTTTTATCAATCAATACTTTAAATATTTGACCAATTTTAGCTTGATTTTTTTTATATGAAATTTCTCGTTGTATTGCCATAATTTCCTCAGCTCTTTTTTCTTTAATGTCTTGAGGAACATCATCTGTTAATCCATATGCCGAAGTATTTTCTTCATGCGAATACGTAAAGATTCCTACTCGATCAAATTGCATCCGTTGTAAAAAATCGTTTAATTCTTCTATATCATCTGCTGTTTCTCCCGGAAAACCTGCAATCAACGTAGTACGCAAACAAATAGTAGGAATACGCTGGCGTATATTAGCAATAAGTGCTTCCATGTCCTCTCTTGTAATTTGTCGACGCATAGCCTTTAACATATTATTACTAGCATGTTGCAAAGGCATATCCAAATAATTACAAATATTTGATCGCTCTTTCATTACATCGATGATATCTAAAGGGAATTTAGATGGATAAGCATAATGCAATCGAATCCACTCTAGGCCTTTAATATCTGCCAATTGATGTAATAATTGTGGAAGAGATCGCTCTTTATAAATATCTAATCCATAATAAGTGAGTTCTTGAGCAATCAACATGATTTCTTTTACGCCCTTTTGCACTAACCGATTAGCTTCTTCTATAACATTTTCTATAGGTTTACTTACATGCTTCCCTCGCATAAGTGGAATAGCACAAAAAGAACAGGTTCTATTACAACCTTCTGAAATTTTTAGATAGGCATAGTGGTTGGGTGTACTCAACAAGCGCTCCCCTATTAAGTTTTCTTTATAATTAGCATTTAGCTGTTTAAGTAAATGCGGTAACTCAAGAGTGCCAAAAAATGCATCTACCTCGGGCATTTCATTAATCAAATCATCCTTATACCGTTCACTTAAACAACCCGTTACATACACTTTTTCGAGTTTTCCTTTTTTCTTCAATTCTATTTGTTCTAAAATCGTTTGTACAGATTCTTCTTTGGCTCTATCAATAAATCCACAAGTATTTACCACTACAATATTGTGATCCTTTTTTTTATTTTCATGCACCACATCAATAGCATTAGCTTGTAATTGGCCACTTAGCACTTCACTATCTACTAGGTTTTTACTGCAACCAAGCGTTATAATATTTACCTTGTTACGTTTAAATGTTTTTGACTTCATATTACCTTGCAAAGGTAGATGAACAAAATCGATGATAAAATATTTACTTTGCCTAATTGTTCTATTAAAAAGCTATTAATTAGATGCCATGCTCGAAGAAAAAAGTTTAAACTTTATTGAAGAAATTATTGAAGACGATTTAAAAACAGGTAAACATAAAAGTATTATCACTCGTTTTCCGCCAGAACCCAATGGCTATCTGCATATTGGGCATGCTAAAAGTATTTGCTTAAATTTTGGATTAGCTAAAAAATATGGTGGTAAAACCAATCTGCGTTTTGATGATACCAATCCTACTAAAGAAGAAATAGAGTATGTAGATAGTATAAAAGAAGATGTAAAATGGCTAGGCTTTGAATGGGATAACGAATTGTACGCCTCTGATTATTTTGAAAATCTATATGATTTTGCTGTTCAGTTAATTAAAACCGGGTTAGCCTATGTTGATGATAGCACTGTAGAAGAAATTGCTACACAAAAAGGAACACCTACTACCACTGGAACGTCAAGCCCATACCGCAATAGAACGGTTGACGAAAATCTGCAATTGTTTGCAGATATGAAGGATGGAAAATATAAAGATGGAGAAAAAGTATTACGTGCTAAAATAGATATGGCTAGCCCGAACATGCACATGAGAGATCCCATTATGTATCGCATCAAACATGCACATCACCATAGAACTAAAGATGCATGGTGCATTTATCCTATGTACGATTTTGCACATGGACAAAGCGATGCTATTGAACATATCACACATAGTATTTGCACACTAGAATTTATACCCCATAGGCCTTTATACGAATGGTTTATTGAAAAATTAAATTTATTTCCTACAAACCAATATGAATTTGCTCGATTAAATATGACTTACACCGTAATGAGCAAACGTAAATTATTACAATTAGTACAAGAAAAATATGTAACCGGTTGGGATGACCCCAGAATGCCCACTATTAGTGGTTTTCGACGAAGAGGATATACACCAGAAAGTATTCAAACATTTTGCGATAAAATTGGAATACAAAAAAGAGAAAATTTAATTGATATTAGTCTGTTAGAATATTGTATTCGAGAAGATTTAAACAAAACAGCTTTACGTCGAATGGCGGTGTTAGATCCTGTTAAATTAGTGATTACAAATTATGAGGTTAATAAGGTTGAAGTGTTGAAAGGTGAAAATGGTGTTGAGAATGCTGATGGTGAAGGATTTCGTGAAATTCCATTTTCTAATGAGTTGTGGATAGAACGTGAAGATTTTATGGAAACACCATCTAAAAAATTCTTTCGTTTAGGACCATCATTGATGGTACGTTTAAAACATGCATATATCATTAAATGCACAGGATTTAATAAGAATGATAAAGGTGAAATAATAGAAATCCAAGCGGAATATATTCCTGAAAGCAAAAGTGGTGAAGACACAAGTGGTATTCATGTAAAAGGAACGATACATTGGGTTAGTGCAAAACATGCAGCTACAGCAGAAGTACGTTTATATGATCGCTTATTTACTGCAGAGGATTTATCGCAAGAAGAAGCTGATTTTAAAACGTTTATGAATCCAAACAGTCTTATAATTATTAATAGTATCTACATAGAACCATCTTTAAAAAAAGCTACTAATAAGGGGCGGTATCAATTTATACGTAAAGGATATTTTTGTTTAGATAAAGATTCTACTCCCGATCATCTAATATTTAATCGAACCGTTACCTTAAAAGATACTTGGGCTAAGGAGCAGAAGAAATAAAATGTTAGTATTGTTACGAGAAGCTAATTAATTGACGTTTTTATCTTTTGTCCAAAGTAAGAATTGTTCATTTGCTGTAGATGACATTGATTTGATTACGTTTTCAAAATTAAAATTTTTGTACTTAGAGACTATTTCATACACCTGATCATAGCCTTTGCTGCCGTGTGGTATTGAACAACCAGTATTCTCTCCTATTAATATCAGCCAAATATCAGGTAGCAATGGCCCTTCGTCTGTGTTCACCAATCTAATTTCGTTAATATCTTTCCATTGAATTTCTTCTGGTCGCCTTGAAGGATGTTCAACCCTAACATATTTATCCGTTATGGTGATAATATACTTTTCTTCTGGACTATTAATGACTTTTCGTCCCAATAGCTTGTTAAAAAATCCCATTGTATACAGTTTTTTAGGTAAGTTTTCTAATAGAGAACCATACAAATGTTTATTGCTTCCTAAATTTCCAAATTAATCTTACAATTTATTTTCCTCAAAATATAACAATATATAATCCTTCAAAAACCATTCTTGTTCAATAACATTCATTACAGGAAGCTCTTTTAATTGTTTAAAATGAGGCCAACCATCCTCATCATTCCTATCATATTGATAATATCCACCAGACATCAATACGGTACATATGGCAACATGCATCAAATCTTGTTTTTGCTCTTTGGTAAACTTTTCACCTGTCTTTCCTGTTTCTTGTATACCTATCAAAAATAAAACAGATTCTACACCCGGCTTTTTTTCAAAACGCTCCAGTAGCTTTTCTTCCAATGCCCACCAGCGAACTTGTATATCATCTTTTTCCTTCATCATACCACAAAGATAAAATAAGCAATTTAGGAAGCCACATCATCTTTTCTGTTCTTTATATTTGTACTTCATCTTATTAAATATGTTACAAGTAGCTGTATTAAAAGAACATAAAGAAAACGTAATTGAAAGATTAAAAGTTAAAAATTTTATCGATTTACATTTAGTAGAAGCGGTGTTGAAATTAGATGATGAACGAAAAAAGGTACAATTTAACCTTGATGAGTTATTAGCTAAAGTCAATCTCGCCTCTAAAGAAATTGGCCTTTTAATACAACAGGGCCAAAAAGAAAAAGCAGATACCCATAAAAAAGAAGTGGCAGAACATAAAACATCTATCGATAATATAAAAGAACAACTCCGTAATATAGAAGAACAATTACAAGAAACCATTATACGACTTCCCAATCTTCCTCATGAATCTGTTCCTACAGGAAAAACAGCAGAGGGCAACATAGTTATTCGACAAGGAGGACCTATTCCCACACTTCACGAAAAAGCTTTACCACATTGGGATTTAGCGCGTCAATACAACTTAATAGATTTTGAATTAGGAAATAAAATAACAGGAAGCGGTTTCCCATTATATATGAATCAAGGTGCAAAATTGCAACGATCATTAATACAATATTTTTTAGATTTTAATACGGCTGCTGGTTATATAGAATATATTCCTCCATTTGTAGTTAATGCAGATAGCGCTTATGGTACAGGTCAGTTACCCGATAAAGAAGGACAGATGTACTATATAAATGAAGATAAATTTTATTTGATACCAACATCAGAAGTTCCATTAACCAATATTTGGAGAGATGTAATATTGAAAGAAGAATTACCCATAAAGATGACGGCATATTCGCCGTGTTTTCGCAGAGAAGCGGGTAGTTACGGTAAAGATGTACGAGGTTTAAATCGTTTACATCAATTTGAAAAAGTAGAAATTGTGCAAATTGTACATCCCGAAAAAAGTTACGAAGTGTTAGAAGAGATGGTTCAACATGTAGAAAAATTATTACAAACATTAGAATTACCTTATCGTATATTAAAATTGTGTGGAGGAGACATGAGTTTTGCTTCAGCATTAACGTACGATTTTGAAGTATATAGTGCTGCACAAAAACGCTGGCTCGAAGTAAGCTCTGTATCTAATTTTGAAACGTTTCAAAGCAACAGATTAAAAACAAGATACAAAGATGCGAATGGTAAAACACAATTGGTACATACGTTGAATGGAAGTAGCTTAGCGCTTCCACGCATTGTAGCTGCATTGTTAGAAAACAATCAACAGGATAATGGTATACCATTGCCTAAAGTTCTACATCAATACCTATATCCCATTCTTAAATAAGCATCATTCATGAACCAAAAATTTACACAGCGCATTCAACAAGAATTAACAGAAATAGAACAAGCCGGTTTACTTAAAATGGAACGCATTATTACTAGTAAACAGGGTACAGAAATACAGGTAAACGGAAAAACGGTATTGAATTTTTGTGCTAATAATTACTTGGGTCTTTCTTCACATCCAAAAGTGATGGAAGCAGCAAAAAAAGTAATGGATACCCATGGGTATGGAATGAGTAGTGTGCGGTTTATTTGTGGCACACAAGACATTCATAAAACACTTGAACAAAAAATTGCACAGTTTTTAGGAACAGA
>Ga0116193_1003616_pt1 | contig 11075 bp, 8 predicted proteins | sample AD_UKC115_MetaG_FD_89892 | JGI IMG/M metagenome (GOLD analysis project Ga0116193, IMG submission 89892) | Active sludge microbial communities of municipal wastewater-treating anaerobic digesters from Hong Kong - AD_UKC115_MetaG | ecosystem: Engineered > Bioreactor > Anaerobic > Digestate | place...
AGCCGCGCGTGCGCTGCAGCGCCTTCAAGGCCTCAATGCAAGCCGCGCGCGCAAAGGGGTATTGCGTCACCTGCTGCTGGATTTCTTCGCGCTCTTCAGTTGTTAACACCATCGGCTCCTAAAAAATCTAAGCTGTAGGGTGGGTCTTGACCCACCAACAATACGCAATCGCTAATCCAAAGATTGGTGGGTCAAGACCCACCCTACGACTACATTTTCACTTCTTTTCGCAGCATGAGTGCAATCGTTCCTCATCGATCCACATCCGCCAGCACAAAATCGATGCTGCCCAGGATCGCCAGCACATCGGGGATCAACACGCCGCGGCACATCTTTGGCACCACCTGCATATGCGGGAACGAAGCCGTCCGGATACGCACGCGATACGGGCGCGTATCGCCATCGCTCGCGACGTAATAGCCATAGCCGCCTTTGGTGCCTTCGATATTCCCAATCGCTTCGCCGGGAGGAATGACCGGCCCCCATGTTTCATTGAGAAAATGCGTAATGAGCGTTTCGATGTCATACATCGTGCGCTCTTTACGCGGCGGAGTGGCCAACGGGTGATCGGATTTGTAGTGGCCCGCGGGCATGTTGTTCAGACATTGCTCGATGATGCGCAAACTCTGGCGCATTTCGGCAACACGCACGACGCCACGATCATAACAATCCCCATGCGTCGCCGTGGGAATCTCAAAGTCCAGTTGCTCATAACCGGAATAAGGACGCGTCTTGCGAAAGTCCCAGGGCAAGCCGCAGGCACGCAAGTTCGGCCCGGTGACGCCCCACTCAATGGCCTCATCCAGGGTTAGTGCGCCAATGCCTTGGGTGCGGGCTTTGAAGATGCGGTTCTGCATCACGAGCTTGTCGTATTCCTTCAATTTTGGGGGGAAGTAATTAACGAAATCGCGCACCATCTTCTCCCAGCCATCAGGCAGATCGGCAGCCGTTCCACCAATGCGAAACCAACTGGGATGCAGGCGCCCACCGGTGACCGCTTCGACAAATTCCAGAATATGTTCGCGATCATTGAACATATAAAAGACCGGAGACAATGCGCCGATGTCCTGGGCAAAGGTGCCATACCAAACGAGGTGGCTGGAGATGCGGAAAAACTCGCACATCATGATGCGAATCATCTTCGCCCGGTCAGGCACCTCAATGCCCGCCAGTTTCTCCACGGCCATCACGTACGGCAGGTTATTGATCACGCCGGCCAAATAATCCACTCGGTCTGTATAAGGAATATACGTGTGCCAGTTCTGGCGCTCGCCCATCTTCTCCTGCGCGCGGTGGTGAAAGCCGATGTCGGGAATGCAGTCGATGACCTCTTCGCCGTCCAACTGCAGGATCAGCCGCAGTACGCCGTGGGTGCCGGGATGCTGCGGGCCAAGGTTCATGAAGAGGAATTCGCTATCGGGTCCTTTGGGCTTCAGCCCCCATTCCTCGGGATGGAATTGCAAGCGTGCCATTTCCTCATCCTGCTTTTCCTGGGGAAGCGAGAACGGCCCGATTTCCGTGGCGCGCGCCGGGTGATCCTTGCGAAGCGCATGCCCTTTCCACCAGGGCGGCAGCAATATGCGCCGCAGCAGCGGATGGCCTTCAAAGCGAATGCCGAACATGTCCCAAACTTCGCGCTCATACCAGTTGGCGTTTTGCCACAACCCCGTGATCGAGGGCAGCGTTGGATGCTCGTCCTGCAAGGCAACCTTCAGCCGGATGTCCTCATTTCGTTCAAAGGACATTAAATGATAAAAGACAGTAAACTTATTGTCAGGAGCGTTTGCGCGATGATTCCGCAACCGCTCATCAAAGGCGGAAAGATCATAGAGCATTTTGAACGGCCGCTCGATCCCATGCTTAAGCCAGCGCAGCACTTCGAGCAGGCGTTCGGCGCTGACCCAGTACGTGGCAATCCTATCGCGCGTATCCTGGCGCGTCACGGCAGCTCCAAATTGTTGTTCAATGCTCTCGGCGATACTGCTCATGTTGCCATCCGTCTTCAGACGTGGTCGGGCGTGGGATATTGCGTTTCAGCGTTGCGGGCGGCCTTCTTCAGATCGCGCATACTGGGCATGGGCGGGCGCTCGCATCCCTGTGGGCCGATTACCCAACTCAGCGGCCGCTTCTCCGTGCCCACAGCATCGCGCAGCAGGAGCAGTCCTTCTTCCAACGATTCTGGACGAGGAGGGCATCCCTGCACATACACATCCACGGGCAAAAATTTGTCCACTCCTTGTACGACGCTATACACATCGAACATGCCGCCGGAATTGGCGCAGGATCCCATGGAGATGACCCAGCGCGGCTCCATCATCTGCTCATAGAGGCGCTGGATGACCGGCGCCATTTTCATGAACACCGTGCCAGCGATAACCATCACATCGGCCTCGCGCGGCGTGCCGCGAATGACCTCCGCGCCGAATCGCGCAAGATCAAACTTGCTCGTCAGACTAGTCGCCATTTCGACGTAACAGCAGGACAGCCCAAAATTAAACGGCCACATGGAATTCTTGCGGCTCCAGGCAATCAGGTCCTGCAAGCGCGCCAACAGCACGTTGCGCTTGACGATCTCCTCATCCGAGCCAACGCCCATGGGTGGAGCAAAGCCGGCACTTGGTTTGGTCAAAGTCCACTTCATCGTCACTCCTGCTTTAGCGCCCTGTGATGTAATTCTCCAATTGCGAGATCAGGAACTCGCGATCCTCAATCGTCGCCTTGACGACATCGCCAATGGAGATCATTCCAACCAGTTGATCGTTGTGCATCACAGGCAAATGGCGCACACGCTTATCGGTCATCAGCGCCATGCATTCTTCCGTCGTGTATTGCGGCTCGACGTAAGCTACGCGGCGCGTCATCAACTCACCCACAATGATCTCGCGCAGCGGGCGCGCTTCATCCGTCATGCCGCGGGCAATGTCGCGCTCGCTCAGGATGCCCACGGGCCTCCCCTGCTCAATCACCATAACGGCGCCGATATTGTGCTGCGCGAGCAATTGCAAGGCCTCAACCAGCGCCGCCTTGGCGCCGACCGACCAGACTTCCGGTCCCTTGTGTTTTAATAAATCCGCAACGGTCTTCATGAAGATTGATTCTCCAAAGAAGGTGGGGAAGGCGGCTGCAAGGCGGCGCTGACCGGCGAGATGCCGCCAGTGGCGCGGCCCTGCACCTTTTGCGGCAAGCGGCGGCGAGACCAATCCAGCACCCCCATTCGCCACTGATAAATCAAGACAATGCCTAAGGTAATGATGAAAATGAATGCGCCGGCATAGCCGCTCCATCCCACGCGGCGCAAGGCGATGGCCCAGGCATAGAGAAAGGCCGCTTCCAGATCGAACACGAGGAACAGGAGCGCGACGACGTAGAATTGCGCGGAATAACGCACGCGCGCGCTGCCATACGATTCAATGCCGCCCTCATAGGGATCATTGGTGGCATGCTCGCGATGGCGCTGCCCAAGCACATAAGAAAGCCCAAGCATCACGCCAATGACGATGAAGACCATGGCGGCGTAAACGAGAAAAGGCCAGAGAAGATGCGTCATCGATGCCAGCGTCCGTGCTGTGTTCACAGGAGGCGAGATGCCGCCCATATCCCTGTGGTGAGCTCACGTTATCATCGACTCGCGCAACTGGTCAACTATTTTGCCGAATAGGAAGATAGCAAGTGCAAGACATGCGCGGGAACGAATGCCCCCGCGCATGCTGATGTTGAATTTCGATTGACGGATTTCGCTAGATGGTTGGCATCCAAACGGTCATTTCGGTCTCGCCGCGATTGCACCATGCATAATATGGAATCAGATGGATGGAGATCGGCTCGCCAGGTTCAGCTTTATATTCCTGATAGAGTTCTCTATTCCAGTCTTCAGGAATATAACGTGCCGTGCCTTCCAACACCGTTACCCCGCCCAATAATTCAGGTTCGTATTTGGCGGTGAATTCAATATCGCGCGGCAGATGAATTTCCCACATATGCTTGCCTTCGGGCAGATCAACTGATTCGAGGCAATACACAATGGGACCGCGCATGACGCAAACCTGGTTGCGAACTTCTTCGATTTTGTAATGTCCCTGGATGATCTTAACGGTCATTGGAAGATTTAGTTCAATAACATCGCCTTTGTTCCACACACGTTCGACCTTGGCATACGTTCCGGGCGCCGCTGGACTTTTTATGGATTGCCCATTGACAGAAATTGTTGCGTTATTGGCCCAATCCGGAATCCGAAGGTAAACGCCAAAGGAGCAGCCCGGCGCATCGGTAATTGTAAGTTTAACCTGCCCATCCCACGGGTAATTTGTTTCCTGCGTTAACTTCAATGTCGAACCATCCGCCAGAGCGCCATTGAATGAGTTGCCGCCATATAAGTTAACCCACATTCCTTCCTTGCTGATGCTGTAGGCATACGCTTGAACGCTCGCCATAGTGCGGACCATATTGGAAGGGCAGCAGATTTGGCGATCAAAACCGGGATCACGCCGCTGCGGCATATCCTGCCACAACATATCCTGCTCTTTCCCCCACCAACGCAGCACATTCACGTAAAACCAGGATGTGCCCTCAATGCCCTGGCCCGATAGAATGCCATTATAGAAGGCGCGTTCCATATAGTTGGCATAATGCGCATCGCCCGTCATGGCCAGCATGCGATAGCCCCACATCGCAGCGGCAATATTAGCGCACGTTTCATTATATCCCGATGTATTGGGTAATTCATAATCGCGCCCCGCCGCTTCATGAACATTATGATTGCGAATGGAAACGCCCCTGCGAATAGGGGTGGCGCACGCTGTAATATAAGACTTTTTTTCTTCCAGATCGGCCCATAGCCGCTTTAACGGGTCAACCAGGGTTTCATCGCCACTTTCCATATAGACATCGGCAGCACCAGCATTTAAGTAACCAAAGAAAACGCCATGCCCGACAATATGCGTCTCCTGTCGCAATGGCACAGCGGTTTGATTCAAATCGGTGCCCCCGGGCTGTGAGCCGCGCATATCAACAAAACACTGGGCCAGTTCCAAATATTTTTTGCGCTTGGTTGTGCGATACAAGTCCACCGCACCCATGATATAAGAAGGATTTACGCAGAAGTGCGCCAACTTGGGATCGCGCGGCATGAAAGTTACATATAAGTAATCCGCAGCCTTTTCCGCTATTTCCAGGAGAGTGATTTTTCCTGTGGCGCGGTGGTGCGCGCAAGCCGCCGTTAGCAAATGCCCCATGACGTAGAGTTCATGATTCGCCGGCACCTGAAACCGCGCAATGCCGGATAATTGCGTCTGCGTGGCAATATAACCATCCGGGCATTGCACCTTGCCGATTACTTCGATCATATTGTCCATTTCGCGATCAAGTTCCGGATCGGGCGTGACGGCATACACATGCGCCATGGCTTCTAAAAGCTTATAAACAAATTCATCATTCCAACGCGTTCCCTTGAACTTGTTCACCTTCACGCCATCATTCAAGCGCGCGGTAACAGCGCCATGCTCGTCGGCAATATCGCTGATGCCTTCCTCGCCTTCTTCCAAGCCGGCGGCAATCAGCATGCCGGTCCAGCAATAACTGCGTTTCGGATCCTTCAGCCATTTCAAAAGATATGGAATTGTGCTCTTATGGCATTGATTAAAACGATCTGCCCAAAAACCGTTCGTCCAGCGGGTGGAAGATTCATCCGGCGCCTGCAACTTGCAGTAGGGCGTTTGATCCGTTGGAATAATTCCGCCCTGACGCTTTGAACTCATTTGCATGTCCTTCTCTAGCACGTCCATTTTCGATCTCCTTTTTCTATTAAACAAGAGGCAGCCAAACAGTCATCTCTGTTTCGCCGCGGTTATTCCAAGAATAATAAGGAATTAAGCGCACTGGCAGATCCGTGCCAGAATAACGATTCCATTCCTGATATAATGAAGTGCCGCCCTGTTGCGGAATGTATTTTGCCATGCCTTCTAAAACAGTAACACCACCCAGAAGATCAGGGCAATTCCGTGCCGCAAATTGCACATTCCCAGGAAGAAAAACTTCCCACATATGGATGCCGTCAGGCAAGTCGCGCGATTCGAGGCAGTATAATACAGGGCCGCGCATCACCGCAACCTGCCCGCGCGTTTCTTCAATTTTATAATGGCCCTTCATCAGCCGCACAGGCATTTCAAGATACAGAATTAATTCTTCCCCTTTTTTCCAAACGCGCCGCAACTCATAGTATTCTCCTGATTGCATCATATCGCTGATTTCAATCTTATTTACCTTGATGGAACACTGGTGCGCCCAATGTGGAATGCGCATAAAAAAAGAAACTTCCTTTGCAGGCGCTTCATGAATAATAAAACGTATTTCGCCATTCCAAGGATAATCCGTGATTTGTTCAATGCTCCATTTCCCGCTCTGTAACTGAGTTGAAAATTTATTGCTGCCATACAAATTGACCCAAACAGAATCCCCTGACTGACTGTATGCCGAATTATGGAGACCGGCGATGGTGCGCAGCAAATTCGATGTGCAACAAATCTGAGTGCCCTTGCCTGGATCGAGTCGCTTGGGCCAGTCATTAAATAGATATTCCTGTTCAGCGCCCCACCAGCGCAATGGGTTCACATAATTCCACGAATGCCCCTCAACTCCAATTCCGGAAATAATGGAATTATATATAGCATTTTCCATGCGATCCGCATATTGGCCTTGGCCAGTTAGGCTTAACATGCGGTAACTCCACATCATGCCGGCGATATTGGCGCAGGTTTCATTATGCGCCGAGGTATTTGGCAGTTCGTAATCCCGGCCCGCCGCTTCGCAAACAAAGTGATTGCGAATGGAAGTCCCTTTGCGGATGGGGGTCGCACCCGCGTGAATATAAGATTTCTTTTCATACAAGTCAGCCCACAGACGCTGTATGGCATTAATGAGTGTTGGATCGCCCGTTTCCATCGCAATATCCGCGGCGCCGGCATACAAATAGCCAAAGAAAACGCCATGCCCCACAATGTGTTCTTCCATGCGAACCGGCACGGCTGTCTGCGTTAAATCTGTTCCGCCAGGTGCAGATCCATGCAGATCAAGAAAACAGTTGGCCAGTTCGAGATATTTCTTTCGTCCGGTTACGCGGTATAACTCCACGCATGCCATGACGCAGGTTGGATTATGCGAGATGTTTGCCAGGGCAGGATCGCGCGGCATGAAAGTAACATATAAATAATCGGCGCATTTTTCGGCGATATCCAGCATTTTGCGCTTGCCGGTGGCGCGGTAATGAACGCACGCCGCCGAGATCAGATGCCCCATCACATATAATTCATGCATGCCGCCCTTTTCAAATCGCGGCAGACCTGTTAATTGCGTTTGCGTCGCAATATAACCATCTGCGCGTTGCGCGCGTTCAATGACCTCCACCATTTCATCCATGCTGCGATCCAGGGCTGGATCCTTTGTCACCGCGTAAGTATGAGCCATTGCTTGCAATAATTTATAAATAAACTCATCGTTCCAACGTGAACCTTTAAATCGATTCTGTGCATTATTAACTACTACTGAACCATGTTCATCATGAATGGCGGATTCGCCTTCTTGGCCCTCCGCTAATCCGGCGGCAATACGCAGTTGAGACCAGGAAACGCAACGCTCTTCATCGCGGGCCACATCCCAGACGTAGGGAATGGTTACAGCATGACATTGACGAAAGCGCTGACCCCAAAATCCTTCTGTCCAATGAACGGCTCCCTCTTCGGGCTGATGCATGCGGCTGAAGGGAGAAATCTGCATAATCCGAACCTAACTTATAGAATAGATGATAAATAAGCAACTAACTTGGGGCACTTGTGCATTTCTGCGGCAACTATACCAATGCAACAGGCCAACCAAATTCCAAATTTCAAAGTATGCCAGTGATCGTCCCAATATTCCCCATCAAATAATGAAAGCAGGTCAGGGCGCAGAACATAATAAAGGGATTCCTTAAATCCTTCCCAATTGCCGAAGAACAAATATCCAGTCATAAAATATACTGGCAGATTGAGAATGACGAGAGCGATCAAGCCCATGGTTTTATTCTATATTTTGAATTTGTTCGCGGATTTTTTCCACACTACCCTTCATGGCCAGAACGCAATTCACCATGGAAGTATCACGCGCCTTGGAGCCAATCGTATTGATCTCCCGCAGCAATTCCTGCGTCAGGAAATCCAAATCACGTCCAATGGATGCTTTGGGCTTGTCCAGAGCGGAAGTAAATTTTCCTATATGCGATCCTAATCGCACAATCTCCTCATTCACATCCGCGCGATCGGCAAAGAATAAGACTTCCGCCTCTAATCGTCCCTCATCAATCGTGGCATTATTCTGCTCACGCCACTCTTCAATTTTCTTCATTAATCGCTCACGATGCCGGACGATCACTTCCGGCGCGGCCTGCTGGACAATCTGCATCTGCTCGCTAATAAAACTTAATTGCCCGCGCACATCGGCGGCAAGCACAGCGCCCTCCTTGGCCCGTTCCTCGGCCAGTCGATCGAGCGCCTGCGATGTAACTGAACGAAGGCACTTCCATATCACTTCTTCTTCCACCTGAGGCGATAATGCGCCCCCCGTCACTCCTGGCAAGTCCAGCAGATAAGCGAGAGGCAATGGCGCATTATCATTCAACCGGTGCTGCACTGATTGAATTTGTTTCGCATATGTTTCCAGGGCTGCTTCATTAATTTCCAGCCGTGGCGCAATATCTGGATTGATGCGCCATTTGATGGATAAATCGACTTTTCCGCGGGAAATCTTTTCCTTCACCAAGGCGCGCAAGTGCATTTCCAGCAAGTTAAACTCACGCGGCATGCGGAAAGAAAGATCAAGAAATCGATTATTGACGCTGCGAATTTCAACACCAATGCGCCCAATTTCCGTTTCGGATTCCGCAAAGCCAAAGCCCGTCATGCTATAAATGGCAGCACTAAGCGTCATGCGCCTTGTCCTTCCTTGGAGAATTACAAATTGCTATTCTTCGTTGTCTTCGCGCGCGGCCTCACTGGCCAGTATTTCGCGCCGCCGTTCTTCATCATCCAATTTGTCCCACCAAAATTCCTTCACCAGCACGCGCACAACGCAGGCCGTGGGGACAGCCATCACCATGCCCGCCACGCCAAAATGCGCTCCGATAAACAGCGCGAGCAATACAGCCAATGGATGCAACTGCGCATACTTCCCCACGATATTTGGCTGAAACAAATGATTATCGATAAATTGTACGGCCATAAAACATAAGCTAATGTAAAGGGCCTTCCACAGATGCTCCGTGCCTTGCAAGGCGGGCGTGAACAATGCCCACAGGACAGCGGGCAAAGCCCCCCCGATTGGCCCCAGGTAAGGAATAAAATTCACCGCTCCGGCCACAAAGCCTATGAGCAGCGCCCATTTGCGCGGCCCCCAAATCAGCATCAGAATAGCGACCAGCGTCCCAACGGCCGCGCAATCAATCAATTGCCCGCGTAAGAATCCGCCAACAGCAATGTTCATATTATTTAATACTTGCAGCGCGCGCGGCTCGTGACGATCAGGAATCAAGATACGGATCACGCGGGGAATTTTATGAAAGTCCAATAAATAATAAAAAGTAATAATCGCCACCAGGAAGGAAACGATTATTATTGCGACAAAGCTAAAAACGCTGCCTGCCACTTCCTGCGCCACGCCCACTGTGCCGCGACCAACCTTCGGCAAAACCATTGATACCGCATCGCGCCAGTTAATGTGATACAAGTAATCCTGTGCTGCCATGACCACCGAACGCACTGGCGGCGACAAGTTCTTCTGAATCTGTTGCACCTGCGCGGGAAAATCTGTGGTCAGGAACTTATATACATCATCCAACTGCATAATGAGATAAATCAATATTCCCGTAAGCGCCAAAACAATTACCACGCCCACAAGAGCAACCAAACCCAGCGCGCCAGCGCGCCGCACATGCAATTTCCGCTCAATGAAATTCACCACTGGATTCATTACATAAGCCAGCACCAGCCCGATCAGGAAGGGGGCGAATAAATTGAACAGCCACTGCACAATCGGATACACGGCGCGAATGGCGAAAATTGAAGCCAGCGTAATGGCGACATATAATAAAACGATCGTCAGGCGCTTTAAGCGCTGATCAACATCTTCGGGTTTAGGCGGTTCAGCGCCCACAAGAGGTATGCTCATTCCTCAGTCCATGTTATAAATTAGTTCGTCTGCATTTCATTCATCAACGTCAGCCAAGCATTTTCCCACTGCCCATGGCTATAGCGGGCAACAACCTGCTCATGCTGCCGCCGCGCAATTTGCGCATCGGCCCACGCCGTTTCGAGGCCTTGCAGCAATCCTTCAACCGTTGGCTCGCATTTCAGTGTCGGCAAATCCTCCAACCCACCCAACGAGGTGGAAAGCGTTGCCGCGCCCGAGGCCATGGCCTGCAGCGCCAACACCTTCTGGTCCATATCGCGCAGCAGCGGAATGGCGACAATTCGGCTCGATGCCAAAAATTCGGGCAACGCCGCCTCAGGCAATGCTCCCAGATAATAGGCGCGCCCCGCGAGCTTGGGGCCATTCAGCACTTGCAGCGCTTTTCGTAACTGTGCCCTTTTTGCCGCCCATCCTGCAATGAATAAACTGGCGTGTGGATGCAACTCGACCAGGCGCTCAAAGGCCTCAACTAGCAAATAAAAACCGCTGCGGCGCGATAATTCGCCCGCAAAGAGCACCATCTCCATGTCCTGCAACCGCCTTTGCGCCCGCCCGGGATGAAACAGTTCGGTGTCCGCAAAAGGGGGAATATGCCACAGTCCGGATCGCACCTTCCGAAACAGAAACTCACCTGGCTGGGCGGCAACACGGCAGGCGCGCAATCCGCGCGATTCCGTCGTCACAATGCACGAGGCACTGCGCCAAGCCACCTGATTTAAGAACTGCCGGAATCGATCTTTTTCACGCCTGGAGCCAGGCATCCAAGGCCGCCCGGCCATGATGAACACCACCCGCCGATGCCCCCGCACAGCCGGCAAATGCACGGCATCATAGACAACCAGCGTTCCCTCGCGCGCCCACTG
>Ga0116193_1003619_pt1 | contig 11072 bp, 11 predicted proteins | sample AD_UKC115_MetaG_FD_89892 | JGI IMG/M metagenome (GOLD analysis project Ga0116193, IMG submission 89892) | Active sludge microbial communities of municipal wastewater-treating anaerobic digesters from Hong Kong - AD_UKC115_MetaG | ecosystem: Engineered > Bioreactor > Anaerobic > Digestate...
CGGCGACGCGGGATTCGATGGCCCGGCGGTTGTCCTCGGTCAGCGCGCCCACTTCCAGCAGGCCGTCGACGAAAAAGCGCAGGCCCGTCTGGGTCGGGATACGCCCGGCGCTGGTATGGGGCGCGGCGATCAGGCCGGCATCCTCAAGATCCGCCATCACGTTGCGGATCGAGGCCGGCGACAGCGACATCGGCAGGCGCTGCGACAGGGTGCGCGAGCCCACGGGTTCCCCGGTATCCAGGTAGCTCTCGACAATCGTCCTGAAAATCTCACGGCTCCGCTCGGCCAGCTGCGCCGCGCCGGGGGCGGGGCTGAGGCCAAGAAGCGGGTCGGGACGGGTGGGCGGGCTCTGCATCAATGATTGCGGGTTGGGGGCAAGGGGGGTAGGTAGCCCCCGCCATATCCCCATTCAAGAGGCGGGTTTTCCCGTCCCAAGGAGTTCCCCATGCGGCCTCAAGGGCGCGCCAACGACCAGCTTCGCGCGGTTTCGCTCGAGCCCGGCTATGCCAAGCATGCCGAAGGCTCGTGCTTCGTGAAGTTCGGCGACACCCATGTGCTGGTCACCGCCAGCCTGGACGAGGGCGTGCCGCCCTTCCTGCGCAACACCGGCAAGGGCTGGGTCACCGCCGAATACGGCATGCTCCCCCGCTCCACGCATGAGCGCATGCGCCGCGAGGCCAGCCAGGGCAAGCAGTCGGGCCGCACGCAGGAAATCCAGCGGCTGATCGGCCGCTCGCTGCGCGCCGTCACCGACCTCACCGGCTTCGGCGAGCGCCAGATCCAGGTCGATTGCGACGTCATCCAGGCCGATGGCGGCACCCGCACGGCGGCGATCACCGGCGCCTATGTGGCGCTGCATCAGTGCTTTTCGCGCATGATGAAGATCGGGGCGATCAAGCAGATCCCGCTGAAGGACCACGTCGCCGCCATTTCCTGCGGCATCCACAACGGCGCGGCCATTCTCGACCTTGAATACACGGAAGATTCCGCCGCCGAAACGGACGCCAATTTCGTCATGACCGGGGCCGGCGGGATCGTCGAGATCCAGGGCACGGCGGAAAAGGACCCGTTCAGCGAGGCCCTGTTCCTGGAGCTCATGGGCCTCGCCCGCAAAGGCATCGGCGAGCTGGTCGCCGCCCAGAAGGCGGCGCTGGGGCTGTGAGCCATCGCCGCTTTCCGGGAGGCCGTCTCGTCGTCGCGACGCATAATCCCGGCAAGCTGGTGGAGCTGCGCGAGCTCTTCGCGCCCTTCACCCATGACCTCGTTTCGGCAGGCGAACTCGGCTTGCCGGAACCCGAGGAAACCGGCCTCACCTTCATCGCGAACGCGGAACTGAAAGCCCGCGCCGCCGCCACGGTCTCGGGGCACACCTCGCTGGCCGACGATAGCGGTCTCTGCGTCACCGCCCTCGGCGGCGACCCCGGCATCTATTCGGCACGTTGGGCGGGCCCGGACAAAGACTTCCGGCACGCCATGCAAAGGGTCGAAACCGGGCTGAAAGCGAAGGGGCTCAAGACCAGCCCGGCCTATTTCATCTGCGCCCTCAGCCTCGGCTTTCCCGATGGGACTTGCGAAACCTTCGAGGGCCGCATCGACGGCACGCTTACCTTCCCCCCGCGCGGCACACGCGGCTTCGGCTACGACCCCATCTTTGTGCCGGAAGGGTTCGACACCACATTCGGCGAGATGGACCCCGCCGCCAAACACGCCATGAGCCACCGCGCCCGCGCCTTTGCGCAGCTGATCGCGGCCTGTTTCGATGCCTGACACGGGGCCGGAAACGCAGCCCGAGGGCGGTTTCGGCCTCTACGTCCACTGGCCGTTCTGCGCCGCCAAGTGCCCTTATTGCGACTTCAACTCCCATGTCCGGGCCGAAAAACCAGACGCCATGGCCTATGCCCGCGCCCTGGTCGCCGAGATGGACTGGACGGCGGCCCGCATGGACCGCCGGCCCCAGCTCAACTCCATTTTCTTCGGCGGCGGCACGCCGTCGCTGATGCCGGGCGCTGCGGTCGGCCTCGTCGTCGGCGCGGCGCAGCGTCTTTTCCGCTTCGCCAACGACATCGAGATCACGCTGGAGGCGAACCCCACCAGCACCGACGCCGCCCGCTTCGCCGACTACGCCGCCGCCGGCGTCAACCGCGCCTCGGTCGGCATCCAGGCCCTCAACGATGCCGACCTCAAGGCGCTCGGCCGCTGGCACAGCGTGGCCGAAGCCCGCGCCGCGTTCGACACGGCCCAGCGGCACTTCCCCCGCACCTCGTTCGACCTCATCTACGCGCGCCAGAACCAGCGCGTCGCCGACTGGGAGGCCGAGCTGCGCGAGGCCCTGACCCTCGCCGCCGACCACCTCTCGCTCTACCAGCTGACCATCGAGGACGGCACGGCGTTCGGCGTTCTCGCAAAGGCTGGAAAACTCACCATCCCCGACGACGACCAGGCGGCGGAATTCTACGCCGTCACCCAGGCCATCACCGGCGATGCCGGCCTGCCGCATTATGAAATCTCCAACCACGCCGCGCCCGGCGCCGAGTCCCGGCACAATCTCGTCTACTGGCGCTATGGCGAGTTCATCGGCATCGGCCCCGGCGCGCATGGCCGCGTCACGCTGGATGGACGCCTCACCGCCACCGCGACGGAGCGCCTGCCGGAACGCTGGCTCGACCATGTGACGAAGCGCGGCGAAGGCTTCCTGACGCGCGAGACGGTGCCTCAGGACGCACAGGCGGAGGAATATCTCGTCATGGCGCTGCGCCTCGTGGAAGGTCTCGACATCGCGCGCTATGAAACCCTTGCGGGTAAACGTCTCGATGCGGACGTCATCGCGACGCTCAGCGGCCACGGCCTCATCCAGAAAACTGAGGGGCGGCTGAAAGCCACCCCCCGGGGACGCTTGGTGCTGAACCGGCTGGTCGCCGAACTCGCGTAGTCTGCGCTTCTTCGGACGATGCGCTAGTAACCCGCCGCCTGGAACGTGCGCGGCGCCGGACGCAGCACGCTGAAGCCGCTGCCGTTCGCCTCGATGATCGCCAGACCGCGCTGGATCGTGCCGTCGCGCAGGAAGCGGAAGATGCCGTCCACGCCGTTGAAGCCGTTGGGATCGGTGATCGCAGCGGCCGAGAAGCGCTGTCCCGGAAGGTCCGACGACAGCGTCGCAGCCAGCGACAATGCGTCATAGCCAAGGCTCGCCACACGCGGCGGACGATAGCCATAGGCGCTTTCGAAGCGCGCGCTGAAGCTCTGGCGGGCCGACGGCTCGGGAGCCGCGAAGACGCCGCGCGCAAGGCCGCCGCTGGTGCCGTTGGCGGCTTCATCCCACAGCCCCGTGCCGAGCAGGATGTGCTCGGGCAGCACGGCGCGCACCGGCGGGGGCGGCGGCGGCGGCGGGGCGACGCCGGCGGCGATCTGTTCGTCGGTCAGCGGCGCGGGCGGGGGCGGAGGCGGGGGCCCGAAACGCACCATGCCCGCGATATCGCGCAGATTGGCGCCGCCATCGGGGATGAACAGCGCGTCGAAATCCTTGCCGTCGAGCCGCATCACCGAGGGGTACATCGCATCCTTCGCGGCAGGGTAGGTCGACTCGGCGACGACCGAGCCGCCGATCGAGGCGACATCGCGGGCGAAGGCGCTGCTCGCCCGGCGGCCATAGGCGTTCTGCGGCGCGAGCACCGCGAACAGCCCGACGCCCCGTCCGGCGGCATAATTCACCACCGCGCGGATCTCCTCCTCCGGCGGGAAGCTCAGCAGATAGGCGCCGCCGCCCGCGACCGAGTTATCGGACGAAAAGGCGATCACCGGCACGCCCATCGGCGCCGCCACGGCGCGCACCGCGCCGACTTCTTCGGCGAAAACCGGGCCGATGATGATCTCGGCGCCTTCATTGATCGCCTGCTGCGCCGCATTGGCCGCCGAACCGGCGCCCGTATCCTTCACGATCAGGGTGATATCGCTGCGGCCGGTGTCGAACAGCGCCATCTGCGCGGCGTCGAACAGCGCGTTGCCCAGCGCCACCTGGTCGCGGGCGCGACCCGACTGGGGCACCAGAAGGGCGACTTTCAGCGGTCCGGCACCGACGCCCGAGCCCATACGCGGCCCGCCGGTCGCGACAGGGCCTTCCGGGCCGATCGGATTGACGTTGGGACGGGGGCCGCGCGCGGGGCCGCCATTTTCCGCGACCGGCTGCCCGCCATCGCCGATAACGCCGTTCACGGTATTACAGGCCGACAGCACCAGCAGGCCGGCGGTCAGGGCCAGGCCCGTGAACGCCGCTTTCAGTGTGCGCCCAAGGCGGCTACCACTCCTTGAATTCAGCGGAAGCGGCGAAGCGAAAGCCATCGAATGTCCTCGTCGGATGAGCCGAAGCGGCAAAGCACGATCTCGCCGGACCCTAATCACGGGGCTCAGGGGAGTAAACCGCGCGCAAAGAGCGCCCTGCAAAGCGGCCTTTATGTGACCGGAGTTCCCATCGGCAATGCCAAGGACATCACACTGCGCGCGCTCGACACGCTGCGGCAGGCCGACGCCATCGCCGCCGAAGACACCCGAGTCACCGCGCGCCTGCTCGCCATGCACGGCATTTCCGCAAAGCTGATCTCCTATCGCGAGGAAAACGCGGCCCGTGCCATTCCCACCGTGCTCGCCCGGCTTGCCCGGGGCGAGGCGGTCGCGCTGGTCACCGATGCCGGAACGCCGCATGTCAGCGACCCCGGCGCCTCGCTGGTCGCCGCCGCAGCAGAGGCCGGACATCATGTCGTCGCCGTGCCGGGGCCGTCGGCGCTGACCGCCGCGCTGTCGATCTCGGGCCTTCAGGCCAGACACACGCTGTTCGCCGGCTTTCTGCCGCCGGCCGCGGGGGCGCGGCGCTCCGAGCTGGCGGCGCTCAAATCCATCGACGCGGCGCTCGTCTTCTTCGAAGCGCCGCACCGGATCGCCGAAACGCTGGCCGACATGGCCGCCGTGCTGGGCGAGCGCCCGGCGGTGATCTGCCGCGAACTCACCAAGCGCTTCGAGGAAGCGCGGCGCGGCGCGCTGGGCGAATTGGCCGCGCTGGCGGCGAGCGATGGCGATCTCCAGCGCGGCGAGATCGTCATCGTCGTCGGCCCGGGGGCCGCGGAGACGGCGGAGGCCGCCGAAGCCTCGCTGGACGATGCGCTGCGCAAGGCGCTGGCCACCATGCGGGTGAAGGATGCGGCCGATGCGGTCGCCGGCGCGCTGGGCCTGCCGCGCCGCCAGGTCTATGCCCGGGCGCTGGAACTGAAGGGTGGCTGAAGCGGCCAAGCTTGCGGCAGGGGCACGCGGGCGCAGCGCCGAGCGCCGCGCCGCCTGGCTTCTGCGCCTCAAGGGCTATGTCATTCTGGCGCGCAATTTCCGCCCGGCGAAAAGCCACGGCCTCGGCGAGATCGACATCGTCGCGCGGCGCGGGCGGATGCTGGTCTTCGTCGAGGTGAAGGCGCGCGGCCGCGAGGCCGATGCGATTATGGCCATCGGGCCCGAACAGCAGGCGCGCATCGCCCGCGCCGCCGCGCATTTCCTGAAGACCCGCCCCCTCTATCGCGACTTCGCGCAGCGCTATGACGCCATGGTGCTTGAGGCCGGGCGGTTCTGGCCGCGCCATCTCGCCGATGCGTGGCGGCCATGAGCCTCACCGGCTGGCGCGAAGCCGCAACTGACCTTAAGTCGTGTCGGCGTCGCCCGTTCCGACGCCTCTGAGAGGGATGCCGCCATGAGCCTCAACGTCGCGATCCAGATGGATCCGATCCAGCACATCGACATCGGCGGCGACAGCACCTTCGCGCTGGCGCTGGAGGCGCAGAGCCGCGGGCACTCGCTTTTCTATTACGAGCCGAAGAACCTCTCCTATCGCGACGGCCGCGTCTTCGCGCGCGGACACCATATCAGCGTGAAGCACGAGCGGGGCGACCATGTCTCGCTGAAGCCGGAGGCGACCGTCGAGCTTGGCGATTATGACGTGGTGCTGCTGCGTCAGGACCCGCCTTTCGACATGGCCTATCTGACGACGACCTATATCCTTGAGCGCATCCACCCCAGGACGCTCGTCGTCAACGATCCGGCGCATGTGCGCAATGCGCCCGAAAAGCTCTTTCCCGTTCTCTGGCCCGAGCTGACGCCGCCCACCCTCATCACCAACGACCGCGTCGCGATCCGCGCCTTCCGCGCCGAGCATGGCGACGTGGTGGTGAAGCCGCTTTACGGCAATGGCGGCGCGGGCGTCTTCCGCGTGCGGCCCGAGGATGAAAACCTCTCCTCGCTGCTGGAGACCTTCGAGAAGCTCTCGCGCGAACCGCTGATCGTGCAGCGCTATCTCCCCGAGGTGCGCAAGGGCGACAAGCGCATCATCCTCGTCGACGGCGTGGCGGTGGGCGCGATCAACCGCGTGCCGGCGGCCGGCGAGGCGCGCTCCAACATGCATGCCGGCGGCAAGCCGGAGGCGACCGAACTGACGGCGCGCGAGAAAGAGATCTGCGAAACGATCGGGCCGGAGCTGAAGGCGCGCGGCCTCATCTTTGTCGGCATCGACGTGATCGGCGACTATCTCACCGAGATCAACGTCACCTCGCCCACCGGCATCTGGGAAGTGAAACGCTTCGGCGGCCCCGACATCGCGGCGCTGGTGTGGGACGCGATCGAGGCGCGGCGCAGGGCTTAAGCGTTCGCCGCGGCCTGCAGGCCCTTCAAATCCACCAGCTCCAGCTTGGCATAGCGCAGGCGCACTAGGCCCTCCTTGGCGAAGTCCTGCAGCAGGCCGTTCACGGTCTTGCGCGTCAGGCCGACGAGTTCGCCCAGCGCCTGTTGCCCGATCGACAGCGTCACCGGCGCCGGGTCGCCGCTGATCGCCGCAAGGCCGACCAGCCGCGCCGCGAGGCGGGGGCGCGGGGGCAGGGCGACGGTTTCGGCCAGCGCCCGCACCGCGACGCGCATCTGGGCATAGGCGAGGCCGGCGATCACCCGCCAGAGGCCCGGCCATGCGGCCGAAAGCCGGGTCAGCGCGGCGTCCGAAATGATCAGCAGCTGGCTCGGCACCACGGCGATGGCGGTGACGATGCGCGGGCCGCCGCCGAACCGGGTCGCCTGACCGATCGTGCCGCCTTTTTCGACATGGCCGACCAGCACCTGCCGGTCGCCGGGCGCTTCGGTGAAAAGCTGGATAGCGCCCTCGATCACCACCAGAATGCCGGTTTCGGGGTCGCCCTCGCCGTGGCTCCAGGCGCCCGGCGGCAGGCGCACCAGGCGTCCCGCCTCGACCATCGCCTCGGCCAGCCCCGGCTCGGCGCGCGCCAGCCAGCCGGCGCGGCGCAGCACCCCCAGAACCCGATCTGCTTCGGCCTGAACCATGCCTTAAGTGTAACGCCCGTGACAGTGTGACGCCAGCCAGGACAGAACATGGGCCAACAACAAGACGTGTCAGAGGCACACCATGCGCATCGAACCCCTAGCCGGCTGCGGCGCCCTCATCGACGACGTCGATCTTACGGCTGCCAATGACGGCGAGATCGCGGCCGTGCGCCAGGCGGTGTTCGACCATGGCGTCGTCTTTCTTCACGGCCAGAAGCTCGGGCCCGAGGCGCATATTGCCTTCGCCAAACGCGTCGGGCCGATCGTCATCAACCGCTATTTCCCAAGGACCGAGCGTTTCCCCGAAATCGCCAAGGTGGAAAAGACCGAGACGCAGACCACCAATATCGGCGGCGGCTGGCACACCGACCATTCCTATGACGCCGAACCCGCGATGGGCTCGATCCTGGTCGCGATGGAAACCCCGCCCGCCGGCGGCGACACGCTGTTCGCCAACATGTACGCCGCCTATGAGGCGCTGTCGGACGGGCTGAAGGCCACGCTCGGCACGCTGCGCGCCGTGCATTCGGCGGCGCATGTGTTCGGCGCGAAATCGGCCTATGGCGCGGGCGACCAGAAGGCGCTGTCGGGCCACAGCGACCTGCCGGAATCGGTGCATCCGGTGATCATCACCCACCCCGGCAGCGGCAGGAAGGCGCTCTATGTGAACCCCAGCTTCACGCTGCGCTTCGAGGGCTGGACGGCGGAGGAGAGCAAACCGCTGCTCGATTATCTCTATGCCCATGCCCAGCGGCCGGATTTCGTGCATCGCTTCTCGTGGAAGCCCGGCTCGGTCGCCTTCTGGGACAATCGCGCCACCTGGCACCTCGCGATGAACGATTATCACGGCCATCGCCGGCTGATGCACCGCATCACCATCGCGGGCGAGGCGTTGTCGTAACTTCGCTTGCAAGGCATCGCCGCACGGGGAAGATGCCGCTCGCATGGATGACGTCACACTCACGCGCCGCATTTTCGCGCGCAGCTGGCAGTGCCTCGCGCACGAAAGCCAGCTGCCGCAGGCGGGCGACTATCTCGCCGAGACCATCGCCGGCATTCCGGTGATCGCGCTGCGCGACGCCGAGGGCGGCGTGCGCGCCTTCCGCAATGCCTGCCGCCACCGCCTCAGCCCGTTCGTGCCCGACGGCGCGGGCACGTGCGGGTCCGAGCTCGCCTGCCCCTATCACGGCTGGCGCTATGCGCTGGACGGACGGCTGAAATCGGCGGCCGGCTTCGGGCCGATGGAAGGGTTCGACGCCCGCGCGCTGGGGCTGATCGCGCTGCCCCTGCGGCTGTGGCGCGGCTTCCTCTTCATCGCGCTGTCGGCGGCGGCGGACGATTTCGACGCCTGGATCGCGCCGGTCGACAATCGGCTGGCCGCGACGCCGGTGGAATCGTGGCGCTATGCGGCGCGGCGCACGCACGACGTCGCCTGCCGCTGGACGGTCTATGTGGAGAATTACCTGGAAGGCTATCACGTGCCCGTCCTGCACAAATCGCTGGACGCCGAGATCGACAGCGCCGCCTATCGCGTGGATGTCGAAGACCGGATCGCCATCCATCATGCGCCGCTCAGGACCGAGCGCCGGGGCGATGCGGTCTATGAAGGCCTGTGGGCGTGGGCGTGGCCCAATCTCGGCATCAATGTCTATCGCGACGGCATGATGATGGAGCGCATCTGGCCGACGCCCGGCGGCGCGACGCGGCTCGACTATCTCTATGTCTTCGCCGACCCCGGGGCCGACCAGAGCGCGACCTTCGCCATGTCGGATGTGGTCACCGCCGAAGACAAGGCGATCTGCGAGGCGGTCGAGGCGAACGTCGCAGCCGGCGACATCGCGCAGGGACCGCTGTCGCCCCGGCACGAAAACGCCGTGGCGCGGTTTCGCGACCTGATGGAAGACGCCGCGCGTGGGTGAGATCGTCGACACCATCATCGCCTGGCTCTCGACCCATCAGGAGATCGCCGGTCCGGCGCTGGGGGGCCTGTGCCTCTTCCTCTGCCTCGGCATCGTCGGCATCCTCATTACCGCGCCGCCGGTCCTGATGGCGGTCGGCGGCCTGATCGCAGCGGGATCGCTCGACGCCGTGCCGATGGTGCTGTGGGCGGCGGCGGGCGGCACGCTCGGCTTCGTCATCACCTATTGGGTGGGGCGCTGGCTGGGGCCGGGCGTCGTCCACCGCTGGCCGCTGAAGAATTACCGCCGCGCCGTGGCGCGCAGCCGGCTGCTGTTCCGGCGCTATGCCTCGCTGGCCGTCTTCTTCTGCCGCTTTTTCGGACCCCTGCGCTGCACCGTGCCGCTGATCGCCGGCATCACCGGCATGAACCAGCGCCGCTTCTATATCGCCAACATCGCCTCGGCCCTGATCTGGGCGCCGGCCTTCATGGCGCCGGGCTGGATCGCCGTGCGCGGCATGGCCGAGCTGGAAGCCGTGGGCGAGGCGCACTGGCTCTCGCTCACCGTCGCCGGCCTGGCCTTCGCCGCCGTCGTCGTGGCGCTCGGCTTCAAGTTTCAGCGCGCCCGGCTGGAGCGCCAGCGCCTCAGGCGGCGTCGCATCGCCGCACGACGCAATGCTTGAATGTCGGTGCGCCGCCCCGCGATGATGGCCGCCGCATGACCGTCACCCGCGTCACCACCGTCGCTTTCGAAGGCATCGAGGCCCGCGAGGTCGACGTGCAGGTGCAGATCACCTCCGGCGGCAACAAAATGATGATCGTGGGCCTGCCCGACAAGGCGGTCGCCGAGAGCCAGGAGCGGGTGAAATCGGCGCTGCACGCCATCGGCCTCGCCCTGCCGCCCAAGCGCATCGTGGTCAATCTCGCGCCCGCCGATCTGCCCAAGGAGGGCTCGCATTACGATCTGCCCATCGCGATGGGCCTGCTGGCGGCGATGGGGGTTCTGCCCATCGAGGATATGGCGCGTACCATCGCGCTCGGCGAACTGGCGCTCGACGGTCAGGTGACGGCGGTGGCCGGCGTGCTGCCGGCGGCGCTGGCGGCGGCGACGGCCGACAAGGCGCTGGTGTGCCCTGCGGCGTGCGGACCAGAGGCGGCATGGATCGGCGGCGTCGAGATCGTCGCCGCGCCCAGCCTGATGGCGGTGATCAACCACTACAAGGGCGTGCAGATCCTCATGCCGCCCCAGGCGAAGCTGGCCGAAGAGACGGGCGCGGTGCCCGATCTGAAAGACGTGCGCGGACAGGAGACCGCGAAACGCGCGCTCGAGATCACCGCGGCCGGCGGCCACAATCTGCTGATGATCGGCCCGCCCGGCAGCGGCAAGTCGATGCTGGCGGCGCGCCTGCCCGGTCTGCTGCCGCCGCTTTCGCCGCGCGAGGCGCTCGAGATCTCGATGATCCAGAGCCTTGCGGGCGAGTTGAAAGACGGCGCCATCGGCCGCCGCCGTCCGTTCCGCGCCCCGCACCATTCCGCCTCGATGGCGGCGCTGGTGGGCGGCGGGTTGAAAGTGCGGCCGGGCGAGGTGAGCCTCGCGCATCAGGGCGTGCTCTTTCTCGACGAGTTGCCCGAATTCGCGCGGCAGGTGCTCGATTCCCTGCGGCAACCCATCGAGACGGGATCGACCCTCGTGGCGCGCGCCAACGCCCATATCCGCTATCCCAGCCGCTTCCAGCTGGTCGCGGCGATGAACCCGTGCCGCTGCGGCTATCTCGGCGACCCGGCGCAGGCCTGCAACCGGGCGCCGCGCTGCGGGACCGAC
>Ga0116193_1003620_pt1 | contig 11070 bp, 5 predicted proteins | sample AD_UKC115_MetaG_FD_89892 | JGI IMG/M metagenome (GOLD analysis project Ga0116193, IMG submission 89892) | Active sludge microbial communities of municipal wastewater-treating anaerobic digesters from Hong Kong - AD_UKC115_MetaG | ecosystem: Engineered > Bioreactor > Anaerobic > Digestate | place...
AAGAAACGAAAGTGGTCAAATTCTTAAACCGCATTGAGAAGAAAGTAAAAATGGATAGAGTAGCCTCCTGTATTGGGAGTTTGGAATCATCATTAGTCTAAAAAAATGTCATAAATCTTTAATTTGTTGTGGTTTATAGTTTTGTGTTTCAAGACAGTAAATTCCAATATTTAAAGCCAAACGGTTGTAATTTGATTTTTTTGGGGGCGGTGTTGAACATGTTCGACTACTTACATTAAGATGCGCTAGTAGAACTTTCATCCAAATGAAATGGTACCCCAAGCTTATGAAAAATCAGCACAACTTGGGATACATTCATTTTTCTCCATTAACTGAAGATTTCAACGTTTTGAAAGTTCAGCGGTAAAGGTCTCATAATTGTTAGCCAAAGCAAACTCAACATCATTTCCCATAGCTTTGAAGTGCTCTCGCCCACAGTCTATCTTGGCTTGTTCAGTAGGTCTCAGAGCATCGGTAAAGAGGGACCCCTTTGTTTCGACGACAAAGTAGAGTTTTTCTTTTCCATCCATTTCTACGAGTACAGCCCAGTCCGGGTTATAGCTTCCCAAAGGAGTGTCGATTTTGAACCAACCCGGTAACTTTGCATAGACTTTTACATCATCGCTCAGTTCAAAGGATCTGGCGAATTCAGCTTCCACATCTGAGTCATATACTACGTAATCGTATACAGACTTCTGACTTTCAAGCATGTTTTTGCTGAGATAACCATAAAGTTCATTCTCTTCAAATAGCTCTTGGGCATAGTAATGCTCATCGCCAATTTTCTCATACTTGATCCCATCGACAATGAATAAACGCATCTGGTGTTTGATGATTGCTGAAGCCTGCTCTATGAACTTTTGGGGGTTATTCTTGAAATCCTCAAGTTTGCCACATTGTTTAAGAATTTCTACCAGAGTCCGGCGGGTCAAGTTTGTTTCATTCTGAAGGTAAGTGATGATATCCGGGAGTTCATAGTCTTGGGATTCAAAGACACCTTCTCTCTCCATCACCTCTTCAGCATGAATACCTCCCCTGTCAATTTCTGCCACAGCTTTGCGGTACGTAAAACGGGCACGCCCTACTGCCAGAGAGTTATGGATCTCTTCAGCACATTTGCGAATAAGCTCCTCGGAATCAAAATCCACCCTAAAAGTGGTTTTGTATTTGATCCTATCCCATAAAGCCTTGAATTCCACACTTTCCAGAACAGCACGTTTAAGAGTGACTTTTCGCTTGTCATCGGCATTTTTCACATTCAGTTTGCTAGCCACCTTTTTAAGTAAGGAAACAATCTGCTCAGCCTGAGCACTGAATTCCTCGGGAAGATCTACTTGGCCACTATTCAGATCCGATTTGAGGGAATCCTGTACTTTTCCTCTAGCGTCGATGTATCCTTTTGCTTTTAGATGGTCATATATCTGCGCAGATGCTTCGGTTCCCAGATAGCTTGTGGTATGGTTGTCGGTGGGAACTGTAATGCCTGCAAATAGATGTTTTTCAACAACCCCGAATTTGATGCCTTCTTCTTCCTCTATTTCCTTTTGCAGCTGTTCGGCAAATGATTCGTAGGACTCATTTGCCATAACTGTGAGGGTATTTACCTCAAATCCGTGAACCCTTTCCCCTTCCTGATTCACGGCAATGCGCAGCCCACGGCCAATCTCTTGCCGTTTTTTGATGACCGAAGAAGTCTCGTTGAGGGTGCAGATCTGGAAGACGTTGGGATTATCCCAGCCTTCCTTGAGTGCCGAGTGGGAAAAGATGAATTTTAGTTTGGAGCTAAAACTGAGCAGTTTTTCCTTATCCCTCATAATCAGCTGATAAGCACTCTCATCTGCTTGGGTTTTACCTTCTTCTCCGGAAGACTCTTTGAGCATTTCTGCTCCGGTGGAGTCTTTCTTTTTATCGATGGCGAAGTAACCATTATGTACAACTGAAACTGCCGCCTCCGGTTCCATTCCTTCCAGAAGAGTCTTGAATTTCGGCTTGCCAATGGCTCGGAGGTATTCCTCTTCGAAGATTTTAGCGAACTTACCTTTTTGTGGGTTTCCGTTTTCATCGTACCAGCGGTAATTGGCAACTCGGTCGATAAAAAAGAGACTTAAGACCTTGATGCCCATGGGCTTTAGTCTCAATTCCTTTTCCAGATGCTCTTCTATGGTTTTGCGGATCTGTAGCCGCTTGTATTCATCCGGGTTCACGTCGCCAATAACCTGTCCCAGCCGGACAATCTCTGGTTTGCTTGTGAAACTGATGTATTCATTTCCCTTCTCACAATAGATATCTTCGATAATGTACCCATCATACACACTGCGGCCACCTGAAAGGTCGAGAAGATCTGTACCGCTGCGAATTGTTTTTGTTTGCCTTTTGACATTACCGCCACTCTGGACATCTAATTCAATCTGTGCGGTAATCCCATTCTTTTTGTTATCAACCTTCAGAAGCTTTATGTAAGCCTTATTGTGCTCATCTTTGACTTCGATTCCAGCTACCTCTATCTGCTTGACCAGTTTTTTTTCATAGGCATCTACAGAATCCAGCTTGTACATCATGTGATATTTGTCCACATGAGTAGCTGAATAACGGAGGGTACAGAGAGGGTTAAGAGAAGCTATCGCTTCTTTACTCTTTTTGGTTGTATCCACACTCTGAGGTTCATCGATTATCACAATTGGATTTGTGTCCTTAATGAAATCAATGGGTTTTGAGCCATTCATGCGGTCATGGGGACGGTGGATAATATTTGCCTTATCTTCTTTTTCGGGGTCTGTGAAGCTTCTTCGAAAAGCATCGATGTTTATAACCATGATCTGAATGGAGTCGCTGGTGGCAAAATTGCGAACCTGCCCGAGTTTTTGTGAGTCGTACACGAAATAGTCATAGGGAACGTTTTCGTAAAGCCCATGGAAGTGTTCTTCAGTCATCTGCAGAGACTTGTAGACTCCTTCCTTAATGGCCACGGACGGAACAACTATTATGAATTTAGTAAAACTGTAGAGCCGGTTCAGCTCGAATATTGTGCGCAGGTAAACATAGGTTTTGCCGGTACCTGTTTCCATTTCAACTGTGAAGTTCATGGAATCAAGGGCTTCTGAAGGAGCCAGACCATTCCTCAACTGAATATCCCTAACGTTTTTCAGTATATCCTCATCCAGCAGCTTCAGCCGGTTCCCTATACCCAGGTCATAATGCTTTTCTAAACCCAAATTCATCTTCGGGTCGTAGTTCAGAGGAGCCACACTGAAGTTGGTCTGGCAGACCTCCTGCCCTTCAAAAATGCCGGTAATTGAACTGATTGCTTCATGCTGGAAGTCAAGGTCAGGATCGAATTTTATTTTCATTTGTTTTTCCCCCTCTTGCCTTCAGTGAGCCGAAGTATTTTCTCTTCGAGTTCTTCGTCTGCCCTGTCAGCCTCAATTCTTCTACGGTTTTCTGAGAATTTTTCGAACTCAGCATAAGCAATTTCCTTTGCCAGTTCGGCTGAAATTCTCCCTGCATTCTGAAGGACCTCCTGTTCATTGAGTTCCAGGAATGAGTTAAGTTTCTCAATCCAGTCCTTCATATACATCACTTTTTTACGCCTGGCCTGAAACTCCGCAAAGTCCAGGTACTGGCCAACCAGCAGTTCCAGGTTGCTCATTTCCTCTTTATTCAAGTAATTTTTTGCAATCGTTATATCCGACCTGTTCAGCACCCTGCCGCGAGCTGCTCCTTTCCATGTTGTCAGTCCCATGTTTGGCAATCCGGAATTAGCCCGGCTTTCAATCAGTTCCGCTGCGGTTTTACCGGTAACTGCAAAAAGAAGCTTGTTTTGTACGGTCGCGAAAAATTCCTGGGTAAGAGGGTTATGCGGGTCATAATCATAGCTGAGCATGTAAATATCCCGGACTTTCTGATAAAACCGCTTTTCACTGGCACGAATAGCCCTGATACGTTCAAGCAGTTCATCGAAGTAATCAATTCCTCCCGGTTCAGATAGTCGTTCATCATCAAGCACAAAACCCTTTACAAGGTATTCCCGCAGCCTCTCGGTTGCCCACTGCCGAAATTGTGTTCCACGATGAGATTTTACCCTGTAGCCAACAGCGATTATCGCTTCAAGGTTATAGAATTTGGTGCGGTAATTTTTGCCATCGGAAGCAGTTGTCAAGTATTCCTTGACAACTCGGGTCTCCACAAGTTCTCCCTCAGAAAAGACATTTTTAAGGTGCAGGCTGATATTCTGTTTTGTCGTCTGAAACAGCTCAGCCATCAAATTCTGGTTGAGCCATACAGTCCCGTCTTCCAGCCGGACTTCAATTCTCTGTTTTCCATCTTCAGTTGTGTAGAGCAGGAATTCGCTGTTTACGGGAGAACTTTCGTCTTCACTCATTTTCATAGTCCCCCTTAAAGACTTTTTACGTCTTCGATTCCCGCCAGCTTTAGAATCTGCACAGCATTGGTTTTGACCACGTCGTTCTTAAAGCCCGTATCCTTAAAGACCACACGCATAATTTCCGGCTGAAGTTCCTTTTTCAGGCCTGCAATGCCTTCCACCGTTTCCAGGGTTATATCGTCAGCCAGGCAGATGACCAGAGCGCCATACCCGATAACAAAGACAATTTTCCCAGCAATGATTCTTTCTTCAATCGGCAGGGTCAGTTCCAGGCCGTATTTAAGCAGGATCTCATACAGTATGTCATTTTCACTGCGATCATTTTTGATGTTACTGATATAATCGTCAAGCGAACTTTGCAGATTATCTGGGTTCATTTCCCAGGGCTTGATGTTGGTAGAATCGAGTTTGAAGACCTTGAAGCCGAGGTCTCCTTTATAATCTGGAGCCTCTTCTTTGACTTTCTTAATGACCCGTCGAATACGTTCCTTGCCGATTTCGGCAATTGTTTTGTATCCTGCTTTGAAAGCTTCTGAGTCTTGGTCAATTAACTCCGGAAATTGGACCATTATATAACGTCTAAATGATTTTTCCTCGTTACATATTTCGTAAATAGCCTGAGCTGTGGTACATGAACCAGCAAAGAAATCCATGATAATATCCCCTTGATCTGAGAATGTCGCAGAAAAATATTTCAGTAACTGAACTGGCTTTACAGTATCTAGTCCGTGTTTGTTGCCAACAACCTCGTTAAGATCTGCTTTTCCAGTTTCTGCTGTACCAGTTAGCTCGGGATCCATAAAGCAATAAATAGGGTAAAGAGGATCTTGTTCTTCTTGTTCATACTTCTTTTCAAGGGGAACACCATCCTCATTGAGTATAATGCGATTGCGAGCAAATAAATCATCAATCACAGCCTTTCCCGCTTTCCAGCGATAAGCCTCATCCGGTGTATAACCACCTGACTCAAAACGCATAGTTTCTCTTCGAAATGTTCCTCGGTTTGACGTAAGAATCGTTGTTGTACGGAATTTTCCTTCGTTATCCTCATGTGGATATGTACGTGTCTTTGAAGAAACAACATTGAAAACTGCCTCATCACCTGGCTTCCGTCCGTAAACAATTACGTACTCGCCTACTTTTTGAGGCCGGAATTTAGCATCACCTGCATTAGTGGGTTTCGCTCTTGATTTCCATGTGAATATACATACGCGATTTTCCTCCCCATATATCTCGTTCATAATTGAGATGAGATTTGACAACTCGTAGTCTCCAGTTGATACCAAAATTACTCCATCGTCTCGTAATAGATTACGCGCCAGTTTGAGTCGAGGATACATCATGTTGAGCCAGTTAGTATGATATCTTCCAGAAGTCTCTGCATTAGTAGAAAGCTTTCTTCCTTCGCTATCCACCTGACCGGTGAGTTCAAGATAATTTTTGATATTATCCCTGAAATCATCAGGGTAGATGAAGTCATTTCCTGTGTTGTAGGGTGGATCTATGTAAATCATTTTCACTTTTTTGTAGTAGGACTTCTGCAGCAGTTTGAGGACTTCGAGGTTATCACCTTCGATAAAGAGGTTCTGAGTTGTATCCCAATTAACTGACTCTTCCGGGCAGGGGCGCAGGGTTCCGGTAGAAGGTGTTTGGGAAAGCAATCTAGCCTTGCTCTTGCCATTCCAGGTGAAACTGTAGCGCTCTTCTCTTTCGTCTATGTATTCACCCAGAGTTTCTTTCAGAGCGTCAAAATCGATTCCGCCTTCGGTGAAAACTTCAGGAAAGAGGGTTTTCAGTTTCTCTATATTTTCGGCAACAATATCTACTGATCTGCCGTCGGTTTTTGGATCCAATTTTTGCATTTTATGCATCCTCTTATTCAAAGTGATAGGGATTCTTTCTGTAGTTGTTTTTCCAGTTGTTTAATCTGGACGTTGAGTTCTACCTTTCGGTTAAACTGATCCTCCTTATGGAGGGTTGCACGCAGTTTGGCGATTTTTCCTTCAAGCTCATGACAGAGTGTTAGCTGCTGCCTTCGAGCTTCTTGGCTGATCTCCTCATTGTCGAGTCGGTACTTACCGGTAAGTGAAGCACAGTCAAAGGCGATAAAGCGGTCCATCAGAGCCGAATAAAAAGCCAGGAAATGGGTATGAGGTAAACTGGAAAGGTTCAGGGTATCCAGAAATGCCTGTTCGATGTCAGACATTTTTTCAAGATCTATCCAGCCGATAGTGAAGAACTCTTCTACAACAACGGCTCCTTTTTCTGCCTGGCTGAACCTTTTGGGTGCCACGCTCAAGGCTACTTTTGATTCTGTTTCCCTGGGCACATCTTCTGAGTTTTCATCATTTTCTAACTCATCTCTGCCCATTCCTGAGTTCTGGACAAATACAAGGAGCAGTGGATAGGGTATAGCCCTGTGAATGACTTCTGCCAAACGCTTGTAGTTGCGTGGGGAGCGAAGCGTTATTTCCAGTACGGCAACTTCGAGATATTCTCGCTGATCGTCAGCGTAAGGTTTGATCTGAATAGTAGACGGCTTGAGGGTATATTGCCAGGTGATGGTGTTCACATCATCCTGTAAAGACTTTTTATCAGCCGGTGTGAGAGTTGCGTTCTCAAAGAAAAGTTTTTTGAAAACCCGCTTGCCAAGATAGCTGGCGTCAGGAAACCCGAGTCGGGACAGCAGGATTTTGTTCATGCCTTTACATCCTCTCCGAGAATAATCAGGTAAGCTACGACTTCAAAGTCCTCAATACCCCTGAACGAACCTTTGCTAAGAACGGTTCCACCCCGCTGGAAAAGGCTCTCAACGCCATGTTCTTCCGCCTTGCCGGTAATCGCAAAAACAGCTTTGCCCAGTAAGTTCTGGTAATGGCTCATGTCGCGGGCATTTCGGGTAAACTGATTGAACTGAGCCAGTGCAGCCTTATCGGGATCTTTCTGGCTAAAAGATGATTTTTTCAGAATGTCAAGTATCTTTTTTGAGTGCGTGAAATTCAGGCATATTTCGCCACTGTCGGAAACATATACCAGATAATAAGGAGAAAGCGCATAGGTACTGTCGGTCTGTACACGGTCGTTTTCACTGCGAAGACAGAAAATAACACCCGGCTCCAGTTCGTCTTCCAGCAGTTCGTCCTGCCGGACGACAGCAAATATTCCATGAGGCATCTGTTCGAGTTGCTTCCGGTTTTCCTTGAGATAATCAGCAAGGTCCATACGGAAGTCGTTGAGTGTCAGGTCAGTAATCGAAATGCTGCCTCCGAGATCTTCTATATCAACTACTTCGTTTTGAAGCTTTTCCAGTTGTTTCCTCCTATATTCGAGGTCATTCATCTTGCCGGCATCCGAGAACTCAATGACGTTCTCTTCACCAGTGGCTGAGATGTCCAGAAGTACCATGCGTCCTGATACCCTTGCCTCCAGATTTATGTACTCATCCAGTTCCATGTTGGGCCAGAAGTTTACGAGCTGGATGGCATTGTTCTTGGAACCCAGACGGTCGATACGTCCGAATCTTTGTATGATACGCACAGGGTTCCAGTGTATATCGTAGTTGACAAGGTAATCGCAGTCCTGCAGGTTCTGTCCTTCAGAGATACAGTCAGTGGCGATCAGGATGTCGATTTCTTCTTTAAGTGTGGGGTCGATAATGCCACGTTCTTTCGAGATTGGGGAAAAAGAAGTGATAATAGACGCCATATCTTTACGGATACCTGGCATAGTGGTCTTATTATCCCCTGTACCTGTCACAAGGGCACAGTAAAGCCCTAAAGAATCTTTAGCCCAACTGGCAATGTTTTGATACAGGTATCTGGCTGTGTCTGCAAAAGCCGTGAAGATAATGATTTTGCGGTTATTCGGATTGATGGGACTATTGGCTTTTTCCCGAATGATGTTCTTCAAATTCAACAGTTTTGCATCCTGTTCAGGCTTGATTTCCTGAGCTTCATTGAGTAGTTTGACCAGCAACTCTTCATCTTCGGAAAGCTCCTGCCTCCATCGAATTTTGTCAACATCCTGAATGAGCACTTTGATCTTGTTTCCCACCACAAATGGGGTAAATTCCTCATCCTCGATTTCAAGGTCTTCAATGCTAAGCTCTTCAACTTCCATTTCCTCATGGGCATCAATGCGTTCGATAATGCTGCGAACTTCATAAAGCAGTTTTTCCAGCGTAAGAGAAAAAGAGTTAATTGAGCTCTCCATTCGTTTGAGAAGATTCACGCGCAATAAATGAATCAAGCTTTCTTCACGGTCGATCTGTTTGAACACGGACCCGCCAGAGAGCTGCATGTCGTATTTGCGGCTATATTCTTCCATTTTTTGAGGGAGGACATATTTCAGGGGGGAATAAGCACTAAGATTCAGCCTTCTAATGTCGCGATTGATTTCCCTGAGTGGGGGATATCTGTCCTCCGTATCAATATCCGCCTTGATATTGATGGGTTTTAAACGTTCAGGGAACCTTCCAATTTCGTTAATATCATAGTATTTTTCGATATGCTTTCGGGAACGTGCAATTGTCAGAAGATCCAGAAGCTTGAAATAATCAAAATTTAAGGTCTCCAGAAGCGACTCTGTGGTTCGCTGTGACTCCTCCTTTTTAAGCCACTGATTAAAACGTGTTTGTGCTTTCTTGAGAGTTTGCTCAACACTTATAATGCCGTGATCGTTCAAAGAATCGTCACGACCTTCTGTTATGAAAGCGACCTGATTTTTCAAGTCATTCATCCGGTTGTTTACCGGTGTTGCAGAAAGCATCAGGACTTTTGTCTTGACACCTGCTTTGATAATATCCCGCATCAACCTGGAATAGCGGGTCACTCCGTCCTTGCGGGAGGGATTATTCCGGAAATTATGCGATTCATCAATAACAACCAGATCATAATTTCCCCAGTTGAGGGTTTCAAGGTTGATCTCTCCGGATAAGCCTTTAGTGCGGCTAAGGTCGGTGTGATTTAAAACATCGTAGTTAAAACGGTCTTCTGCAAGAATGTTTCTTTTGTCATTGATGGTATAAAGTGTCCAGTTTTCCCGTAGTTTTTTTGGGCATAGAACGAGAACACGGTCATTTCTAAGCTCGTAATACTTAATGATAGCCAGCGCTTCGAATGTCTTTCCCAGGCCAACGCTATCTGCAATGATGCATCCATTGTATTTTTCAATCTTATCAATTGCCCCTAAAACGCCATCACGCTGAAATTTGTACAGCTTGCTCCAGATGAGTGTATCTTTAATCCCTGTTCTTGTTTTTATTATATTCTCTTCCTCGATTTCACCAAGAAAATCTTTGAAAATATTATAAAGAATAAGGAAGTAAATGAGTCGGGGTGATTTGTCGGAAAAAATGTTTTCAAGCTGTTTAAGTACGATTTTTTTAATATCAGATGCTTCCTCTGGACTGTTCCAGATAGAATCAAACCATTTCAGAAGGTTTTTTGCTTCTGTACCTGACGTTAAAGTGTTCATGTCAAAAGAGTTGGAAGGGGTAAACCCAAGTCCTGCCGTTGAAAATGGAGAACTTCCATATATGGCTATATTCTCCCCGTCAGGTTTAGCAACCTGAAACAGATTTTGAGGGATTGGGATGGCAACTGCTTTAATTTCCGCTTTGCGGGATAACCACTCGGCACATTCGCGAGCAATTTGCGTAAGGTTAAGGGTATTACGAAACCTTCGGTCAACTTCAGATCCTGTAAGACCTCTGATTTCAAGTTCATTATCAATCCTGTTTTTTCCCTGATAAGAGGTTTGCGGCAAAAGAAGACGAAATGAATCAGTTTTTTCCAGTTCAGTTTTCAGCTCTGAGTATCCATAAATAGAAAAAAGGCTGGATATCACAGATAACCTAGCGTTCTTTGTAATATTTTTGCGCAGCTCTTCGCCTATTTTTCCGTTCGCTTTGTTATCGATGATCATGATAATATCTCTTCATATCTTCTCTTGGTCAATTCTTACTCTATACGCAGATTAGTATTGTTTTTTACATTGAGAAAACTATAGCCTATTTTATTCTGTTTTTATCTTCAGAGAATCCCTATTCTATACTCGGCTTAAACTTTATCATGTATGTCTTATTAACTGATATTTTAAATTGTGAAATTTGTTAAAACACCTTGCTCTTTTGATTTCTAGGAGTTTAAGTTAGTTTCTTTTGTGAGCATTGTTATATAATTACAATGTATCTTTGTAAGTTTTCTTTATATTAAAATAAAACGAGTTGTTTTGATATCTCCTCTACTAATCTTTCAATAAAACACAGAATCGAACGCTATGGCAATCTCATTATATTGAGGATTTCGATAAACCCCGTTTATTGGCTGATTGTTTATTTTTGATGGACTAAGGTATTAGTTCCCTCATTCAACTGTCCCCTCCCGATGGAAATCAGTTAAATACTAATATACAAATTCCTATACCGTAAAAACTAGAGACTGATACCATGGACCGGGAAATAAGGATACTCCACACAGCAGACACGCACCTGGGATACCGGCAGTACCACAGTGAAGTACGGAGGCAGGACTTTTTTAAGGCTTTTGAAACTGTCATAAAGGATGCGGTTGACATGCAGGTTGATGCTGTCGTGCATGCGGGAGACCTTTTCGATTCAAGGAACCCGACACTTGAAGACTTACTTGAGACCATGAACATCCTGTCCCGGTTGAAGATTGCAAACATTC
>Ga0116193_1003623_pt1 | contig 11058 bp, 6 predicted proteins | sample AD_UKC115_MetaG_FD_89892 | JGI IMG/M metagenome (GOLD analysis project Ga0116193, IMG submission 89892) | Active sludge microbial communities of municipal wastewater-treating anaerobic digesters from Hong Kong - AD_UKC115_MetaG | ecosystem: Engineered > Bioreactor > Anaerobic > Digestate | place...
CTGGCCGGTAGTTCCACTACTCTCGAAAACGAGCTGAGGGGTTTGTTGTTCAACAATGACTTTCTGTGTCTTGAAAAACTCAATGGGTAAACTTACAATTTCTGAATAATGCTGAATGGGTTTATCGTAATGATGGCTTACTTTCAAAAATTCTCTATAAACTTTATTGTGTTCTTTTTGAAAATGATAAATCGCCAACGCCATCTGGTTGAACTCATCTTCGTTATGTATGTTAAAAATATCGTAAGTATTCATACTGCAAAGATAGTCAACAGCAAAATGATTGCAGTAGTGAGCTGATTTCGGGAATTCCGATTCACGACCATGTATAATTAAAGTAGAAGATTTGAAAAGAAATTTCTTTAAATATTATAATTAAAGGTTGGGGATGAAGGAATCAGGGATTTGTAGCTTTACTTCCGATAGAAAACGTATCGAATTTTCGATGTGAGGATGCATCACTTCATCGTATTGAATAAAGGGAACATAATGGCGATATTCTTCTATAAAATCTTCAATGAAGGGAGAGCTTTTTGCGGGTCGGCGAAACTCTAATGCTTGTGCAGCATTGAAAAGTTCTATGGCCAAAATGCGGTGTAAATTATTTACCACCTTTAGGGCTTTAGTGGCTGCATTAGCTCCCATGCTTACATGGTCTTCTTGGCCTTGTGAGCTTTCGATGGAATCGACCGAAGAAGGGGTGCAAAGCTGCTTATTCTGATTAACTATGCTTGCAGCAGTGTATTGTGGGATCATAAAGCCAGAATGCAAGCCAGGATTAACTACCAGGAAATGAGGTAAATTTCGTTTTCCTGAAATAAGTTGATAGGTACGGCGTTCTGAGATATTTCCCAATTCGGATAATGCAATAGCTAAAAAATCGAGGGCAAGCGCAAGAGGTTGGCCGTGAAAATTTCCTCCCGAGATAATTAAGTCGTCTTCAGGAAAAATCGTAGGATTATCGGTAACCGCATTCATCTCGTTCGAAAATACCTTTGCAACATATTCGATGGCATCTTTACTAGCACCATGCACTTGTGGAATACAACGGAAACTATAAGGATCTTGCACATGATTCTTAGGCATGTTCATCAGCTCACTATTTTCGAGAATTTTGAAAATTCTTTTGGCAGTGGAAATCTGTCCTTTATGTTTCCTAATTTCATGTAAAGGCAAATAAAAAGGCTCTATTCTTCCATCGAAGGCATCCAATGATAGTGCACCAATCAAGTCAGCGAGAGCAGAAAGACGGAAACTTCTCAAAAGACAATAAACTCCATAGGCTCCCATAAACTGAGTACCATTCAAAAGAGCCAGCCCTTCTTTCGATCTCAAGTCAACAGGTTTCAAACCTGCTTCATACAGAGCTTTACTGGCAGACATTTTTTTACCTTTGTAGTTTACTTCTCCCAATCCCAATAAAGGAAGCGACAAATGAGCCAAAGGTGCCAAATCGCCTGATGCTCCCAAAGATCCTTGCTCATACACTACTGGGTAGATTCCCTTATTGAAAAATTCAACCAGCAATTTTACAGTATCCAATTGTACACCGCTATGCCCGTACGATAAATTCTGAATCTTCAGCAGTAACATGAGTTTTACAATCTGTTCGGGCACTTCATCTCCCGTTCCACAAGCATGACTCATTACTAAGTTTTTCTGAAGATCTCTCAATTGTTCCTTCGATATCTCTATATCGCATAATGAGCCAAAACCCGTATTGATGCCATACACTGGCCCTGCATGCTTGTCGAGTTTCTCATCCAGGTAATAGCGGCAGTGTTCTATTCGGTAAATGGCTTCATCAGATAAGGCAATCTGCCAACCTTCTTGTAAAATATGCTGTATACTCTCGTAAGTAAGTTCTTGGGATAAAATATAATATACTGACATTTAATTGTTTTTCTTTAAATGATTCATTAAAGATTTTACTTATTTTGGCTAATATGAATTGGAGGAAGCGTTAAAGTAACGACTCAAGAGGTACATGTTATTCTAACATAAAATTTATCCTCCAGTTGAAAGGATGAAAATAGTCCAGCCCGGTTTATCTTAATCTTGTATGCCAAAAAATAGGTGTACATGAGGGCGCAAAATTAAGTTTTTTAGACTCACTAGGATAAAAAAGACTTATTTATATTCGCTATAACCTCAGATTTAAGGTAACAACTGATTTTATAAGTTATCGACTGTCAGTATTTGTTTTCAGAAAGAAAGGCAGTCAGTTTCGAAATACAAAATAAAGAATAGCATAGATTATTCGAAGATTTTTAATCAGTACATTATTTATATTTGCAATGAGATGAAGTAACAATCAGAGATATAATCCGATGGAAAGGTATAAAGATATGAAACAGAAATACTTAAATAGTGATGGCAAAGATGTTTTATGGAAATCATTGGTGGGTTATGTTTTCGTTTTTATTTTGGTTTGTGGTATGCTTTTCATTAATGTAGGAGTGCAGGCGCAGAAAGTATATGGGGGTATAGTGGCAGGGATTAATGGCAGCCAGGTGGCAGGTGATGTGGCTTCAGGATATGACAAGGCAGGTATTCATGGCGGATTTTTTGCTTATACGCATTTAAGCGAAAAGTCGGTTTTTCAGATGGAGCTTGTTTATAGTCAAAAAGGAGCCCGAAAAAATCCAAGCGAAAAGAACGGATATCAACAATATATTTTACGTTTGAATTATATTGATATTCCATTTATTTACAAATATTTATACAATGATCGATTGAGTTTCGAAGGAGGTTTATCTTATGGTTATTTACTCTATCATTACGAAGAAGCCAATTTCAGTCTCAACGTGGGTGATGCCGGATTTCATACACATGCCCTCAACATCATGGTAGGTTTAAATTATAGATTTGCCGACAAATGGGCTGCAGGATTTAGAAGCACAAACTCACTCTATCAGGTCCGCGATCATACTTCGGGCGCTACACGCTTTCCAAATTATGGCCAATACAACGATGTGCTAACTCTTACTCTGCAATATTTTCTCTGGAGAGAATAGACCTATAATTTTTGAGTTTAAAAAGAAAGATTTTCGTAGTTTACATAAGAAGAATCAATGATTTTAAATACCTGCAATCCATTTAAACAACTACAATTCACTTCAATCTGTTCGGTTTCATTTATTCCGTCATGTATTGTTTAAATTGCTTACTCTGGTTGATTTTGTTGGATTTCTATCGAGTTAGAAGATATTCAGGACATTTTTTGGTAACTTATTGTTGATAAAACACTATACTTTTCGTTTAAAGGCTTTCAGAAATATTTAGCCATCCATTAGTCACGAAATCAAGCCAGTAATTTGGGGTAGTTAATTGAATTAAGAAGAAGATTTGCAAAAATTTCGAGAAATTTGTTTCTTCGCTGTAACAAAAATTAAGATTTATGGAAACATTAGTTGTGAGCGGCACGGGTTTGAAGATAGAAGATGTTGTTAATGTAGCTCGGCATCATCAAAAAGTAGCATTACATCCCGAAGCAATTGAAAAGATTAAGAAATGTCGAGCCATGTTAGAAAAGAAGATAGAAGCTCATGAGATCATGTATGGCGTAAATACAGGTATTGGGGAGTTTTCAGAAGTTGTATTAACTGATGAGCAGGTAAAAGATTTTCAGAAGTATTTAATTTACAATCATGCTGCGGGGATAGGGGATCCAATGCCTGAAGAATGGGTTAGAGGTGCGATGTTGGGACGCATTAATGTGCATGCACATGGCAATTCGGGATGTCGTCCCGAGATTACACTTACTATGGTTGAGATGCTCAACAGGGGTGTTACACCTTATGTATGCACAAAAGGGTCGGTAGGTGCGTGTGGTGATTTGGCGCCTATGGCTCAGTTAGCTCTTTTATTGATGGGTGAAGGTAAAGCCTATTATGAGGGAGAATTGTTAGATGGTAAGGAGGCCATGCGAAGGGCAGGTATAGAAATACCGGGTTTAAAGGCAAGAGACGGACTAGCAGCCATTAATGGGAGCAATGTACTTACGGCCATGAGTGCAATATTTTTATATGATGCCAATCGTTGGCTGAAGCAAGCAGAAATTGCCACGGCAATGTCGCTTGAAGCGCTGAAAGCCAACCTAAGGCCTTATCATGAATTGATTCATCAGGTAAGAGGTTTCCCGGGAGCCATGCGAAGTGCCAAAGCCATTCGTAAAATGGTTGAAGGGGGTGATTTAGCCGAAGGTCGTTTAAAATCCAAGGTTCAGGATGCTTATTCTATGCGTTCGACCCCACAAGTGATTGGCGCAGCTCATGATGCACTTGCTTATGCACGTTCGCAAGTTGAAATTGAGCTGAATGGGGTGGGCGACAATCCTATTTTCTTTCCTGAACTCAATCTTCAGCTTTCTGGAGCTAATTTTCAGGGTAGTCCGGTTTCGTTACCCATGGATATGGCAGGTGCGGCCATCACTATGGTTTGTGTACTTTCCGAACGAAGACTCAACCGACTCAATAACCCTGCCCTGAGCGTTGGCTTACCTGCTTTTTTAACTAAGGGTGCTGGTATGTTCTCGGGTCTTATGCTTAGCCAATATACCGCCGATATGCAGATCGTGGAACAACGTATTCTATCCATGCCAGCTTCTATACAGTCTATTCCAGCGGCTGCCGATCAGGAAGACTTCGTATCTATGGGCATGAACACGGCTTTGAAAAATTTTCAGATTCTCGACAATGCTTACGGAATTCTTGGTATAGAAATGATGGCTGCGGCTCAGGCTCTGGATTTTCGAGATTATAAATTCGGAACTGGCACCACCTGCGCCAAGGAAGTTATCAGACAATATGTTGAATTTCTGGATGTGGACAGACCCTTATTCGACGATCATAATACGATGAAAAAACTGGTGGCATCTTGCGAAATCCTCGAAAAGGTTGAACATAAAATAGGAAGTTTAGGTTAATGTCTTATCCGTTTTTTTATTAAATCCTTTATGGAATTAACTAATACTAATAACAATAATCCACCTCAGGAAGGGAGACCAAAAATACTCACCATTCTATGCATACTTTCTTTTATTGGAAGTGGGATGGGATTGTTGGCTTATGCTTTTTATGGATTGATGTATAATGAGGTTGAGAGCATGATAGAGCAGGGCCAGTTTTCTTTCCCGGGTATTGAAATCTTAATGAGTGGAGGAAGTAGGTATTTTTTAATAGGTGCGCTTCTTTATCTAATCTCTTTTTTAGGAGTATATTTGATGTGGAAAATGCGTACTATAGGGTTTCATTTCTATACTGCAGCTCAAATTTTGATGCTCATTCTTCCTTTTTTAGCGCTTGAAAATTATCCTATACCTTTCGTCGATTTTATTATCACGCTCATCTTTATTTTTTTATATCGTAAATTTTTGCCGATAATGAACTAAAATCATTCATAATATGCCAAGTATAAATTATTTCCATATATCTTATCGATTTTTTTACCTATGCATAAAATGCAATATAATAAAATTTTAAGAAAAATTTTATGAAAGATGTTTATTTTTGTTAAAAATGTTATAAATTGCAGCCCCAAAATGAAAAACTGAAATCTAATTCTGGAATTTTAGTTTTAGAAACTGCATTAAACGTTCTTTTCAAGTTTTTTAACCTAACCTTAATTACTAACCAAAATCTACCCAGTTATGCGAAAAATCTCTTTTTTAATTGCTTTCTTGGCTTTGCTGGGATTGCAGGTACATGGACAAAGGCAGGTTACTGGAACCGTGACTCATGCTGAAGATGGTTCCAGTATTCCGGGTGTTTCTGTTCTCGTGAAGGGGACACAGGTGGGGACAATTACCGATATCAACGGTAAATATTCCATCAATGTGCCACCTGATGGCAAAGTGCTTCAATTCTCTTTTGTTGGCATGCAAACCTTAGAGGTTACCATTGGTAATCAAGCGGTAATAGATGTGCAGATGCAACCGACTGTTACGGCTCTCGAAGGAGTAATCGTTACTGCTCTTGGAATTTCCCGTGAGAAAAAATCTTTAGGTTATGCCGTACAAGATGTGAGTGGTGATGAAATTACTCAGGCTCGTCAACTCAACGCTATCAACTCTCTTTCTGGCCGTGTAGCTGGTTTACAGATTACTACCGGATCGGGAAACATGGCTGGCTCTTCTCGTGTTTTAATTCGTGGCGTAAATTCTATTTCAGGCAACAACAATCCTCTTTACGTAATCGACGGAGTTCCAATCGATAACAGCGATTTCAATACCGTGAATACGGCTAGAGGTGCTGGTGGCATTGACTATGGAAATATGGCCCAAGATGTCAATAGTGATGATGTTGAATCCATATCGGTATTGAAAGGTCCTGCTGCTGCTGCTCTTTATGGATCACGTGCCGCTAATGGTGTTATTTTAATCACTACAAAGAAAGGAAAAGCTGATGCACGTAAGGGTATTGGTGTATCCATCAATTCTGGCGTTAACATCGAAAATGTGGCCTATCTTCCTAAATTCCAAAATCTTTACGGAGGTGGTACAACTTTCTCTGGTGAAGGAACCCGTGATGGTTTCTTAGTTCAAGAGATTAATGGTATAGAATATTTGATTCCAGACTATGCAACCGACGAAAGCTGGGGCCCACGTTACAATCCAAATATTTATTATTTGCCTTACTGGAGTCTTTACGACTGGGAAGCTATAGGCAAACCCGCTACCAATCCCGATGGTACGCCCTATCAATTGGAAACTGTTCCTTGGGTAGCACCTAGACATGATGTGGAGGATTTCTTCGAAACCTCAGTAGGATATACCAATAATATAGCTCTAACTAGCGCTAACGAAAATGGTTCTTTCCGTCTGTCGTATACTAATTTCTCTTCTAATGGATATATGCCCAACTCTACCCTCAACCGGAATTCAATCAACTTTAATGGCACATCAAAGTTTGGGAAAAAACTTCAGGCATTCACCTCTGTCAATTATATCAAGACTTATGCCCTTGGCAGGCCTGCTACAGGCTACGACGATAACAATGTTCTGCAGAAATTCGTGCAATGGGGGCAGCGTCAACTCGATATGGAAGAAGCGAAAAACTATATGAATCCCGATGGAACCCAACGCACATGGAACCGCAGAGCATGGAATGACCCTCTGCCGAATTATTCGGATAATCCTTACTGGACTCGTTTTATGAACTACGAAGAGGACTGGCGTGATCGTTACTATGGAAATGTTGGCCTTACTTACCAGATATTCGATTGGTTAAAATTGACAGGGAAATATAATCTGGATACCTATACTTTTCGTATCAACGAAAGAGTAGCCATTGGTAGTCAGGCATTACCCTACTATCAGGAAGATGTCAGACAAGTAACCGAAACTAATGCCGAGTTCTTACTTGAAGCCGATAAACGTTTTGGGGACGATTTCAGTACGAAGTTGACCTTGGGAGGAAACCGCATGCACCGTCAGTACGAGCTTAATGGAGGCATCACACAAGGCGGATTGGTCATTAAGAATTTCTACAACTTAAGCAATTCACTTTCTCCAGCACTCGTTCATGACGAAACTACCCAAAAGTCAATTAATTCTCTCTATGGCAGCTTGAATCTCGGTTATAAAGGCTTGTTATATTTGGATGTAACCTTACGCAATGACTGGTCATCTACGCTTCCACAAAATAACTGGTCATATCTTTATCCCTCAGCAACCTTTAGTTATGTTTTCAGTGAAATGCCAGGTCTTCAGAATCAAAACTGGTTTAATTTCGGTAAGTTGAGATTCGGCTGGGCTAAAGTGGGTAACGATACCGACCCCTACCGTTTAATTACTCTTTATGAAAACATTCAAAATTTTGGTAGTGATATTGTTTACACACTCCCTGGTACCCTTAATAATGCCGAACTAAAACCTGAAAGCACCAATGGTTGGGAAGTTGGGACGGAATTGATGTTTCTTGATAATCGTATCGGTTTAGATTTCACATACTATTACAAGAAAACTTCCGACCAAATTTTCAATACGCCCATTTCAGCTGCCAGTGGCTTTACTTCTGCCATGATCAATGCAGGTAGCATTTCTAATAAAGGAATAGAATTCTTATTGACTCTTACTCCGGTTAAGGTGAAAGATTTTACCTGGGATATTCTTTTGAATTTTGCTAAGAACACCAACAAGGTAGAAGAACTCACCGAAGGAGTTGAAAGTCTTCGTTTAAGCAATGGTCCTTTCAACATTTCAGTTGAAGCTCGCGTAGGTGAAGCTTATGGTCAGCTCGTTGGGACCGACTTTGTCTATGATGCTCAGGGCAACAAAGTGGTAGGAACCAATGGACGTTATTTGAAAACTACTGCTGTTCAACCCCTGGGAAGCGTTTTACCCGATTGGAACGCCGGTATAAACAATACCTTTAAGTTTAAAGGTTTCGACTTTAGCGCACTGATAGATATCCAGCATGGAGGCAAAATTTTCTCGACCTCTTACATGTGGGGTATTTATAGTGGTATGCTCGAAGAATCGGCTGCCATCAATGCCAATGGGAAAAACATCCGCGATGATGTTGCCGATGGTGGCGGAGTTCTGATTGATGGAGTTTATGGAAAACTCAATGCCGATGGTAGTGTCACCTATCTCGATAAGGAGGGTAATCCAGTTGATGCTCCTGTTAAAAATGAAACTTATATCTCTGGGTTACGTTGGGCATCCGACCATTATTCTGGCCCTGCTGCACAGAATGTATTCGATGCATCCTATGTAAAACTTCGTGAATTGCGTCTGGGATATACTATTCCTAATAGATACACTGGACCCATTCAGAATCTTCGCATTTCGGTTTATGGACGTAACCTCGCCATTTGGGGCAGAGACAATCAGCACATAGATCCGGAATATACCACCAGCGCGGGTAATATTCAAGGCATTGAAGGTGGGCAACTCCCCTCACTTCGTTCCTTCGGAATTAACCTTTCCTGCAATTTCTAATTGTTTGTAAAACCTTAAATTCTATTGACCATGAAAACATTAAATAAAATTGCCGTTGTTATCAGCCTGCCTATCTTAATTTTTGCAGGTTGTACAAAGGATTTCGAAGAAATCAATACTAATCCCAACCGACCAATAGATGTTCCTACCTATGCCTTCATGACCAGTGCTCAGAAGCAATTATGCGACAATATCTTCGACGAATGGTGGGGTGGCCGTCAAAGCATGCTCTGGGCTCAATACTGGGCTCAAAACAACTATACCGATGAAGACCGCTACAATATTCGTCAGAATGTAAATAATGGATATTGGAGGGCAATTTATACTATTTTGGTAGACCTCAACGAAATCATCGAATTGAACCAGGATCCTGAAAAGAAAGATCTCCTATCTGCTTATGGGGCTAATGAGAATCAGATTGCTTCGGCTCGTATTCTCCGCGCTTGGGCATTCCAGCATCTTACAGATTTATATGGTGATATTCCCTATTTTGAGGCCTTGAAGGCAAAATCAGATAGAGTTTTCCTGCCACCATACGACAAACAGAGTGATATTTATCCTGCAATCATTCAAGAACTTACTGAAGCTGCTGCGCAAATCGACCTATCAAAAAGTGGCTGGGTTCAAGGTGATGTTATTTATAATGGTGATATGGCAAAATGGAAAAAGTTTGCTAATAGTTTGAAACTGCGTATGGCACTCAGAATGAAAAAGGCAGATCCTACAAATGCCCAGAGATACATCGATGAAGCGATTGCTGGAGGTGTATTTACTAGCAATGATGATGTTGCAGACTTTAAATATCTGCCTTCTGCTCCTAATACTGCGCCTATGTATTCGGCTTATTACATTGACAATAGAACCGACTTTGCGGTCACCGCACAGTTTGTCGATTTGCTCAAAGGAATTCCAGTTGGTGGAGCTCAAAAACCCAATCCTTTTGCTGGTTTAGAAGACCCTCGTTTACCCATCTTTGCTGCTCCTGTAAAGGATTCTACCATGCTTGGCTCTGGGTATCAAGGAATGCCTTATGGCATGCCTGACGAGATCACTAAAGCCATTGGAGCTCAAGGTTCATCATGGCCCGGAGATCTTATTTTGGCTGCCGATTTCGCAACTATCTTGATGGATTATGCCGAAGTTGAATTCATTTTGAGCGAAATCAACAACTGGGATCAAACTCATTACAAAAACGGAGTAAAGGCTTCTTTAGACTATTGGGGTGTAGATGCTGCTACACGCGATGTTTTCCTGAATAATCTCCCACCAGCGACAGAAGAAACCGTACTTACCCAGAAATATATCGCCCTTTATACTCAAGGTTATGAAGCCTGGAGTGAATACCGCAGAACAGGATATCCAAAAACTCTCGTTCATCCGGGTGAAGTTACTTGGATCGATCTTAGTGGTAATCCCGTTTATTTCGAAGCCCTGACGGGTAACGACATACCACGTCGTCTTACTTATCCTCAGGAAGAACAAACGGTTAATGGCACCAATTATAAAGCTGCCGTTGCCCAGTTTGGTGAAGACGTCTTCTCAACCCGTATGTGGTGGGATAAACCATGATTCTATTAATTAGTATCAACTTTTATTAATGCGAGAGGGCGGCCCAAAGGGCCGCCCTCTCGCATTTCTCTGCTTTACTTTATACTTCCATACTTATGCATGTATTCTCTACTATGTCGTAAAACCCAAATAAACCTTCAGAATCCAAATTTCGTATGTGTTATCTTTCACTATTTTGTAATCCATCTCTTTTTAATAATTTTTCGAATTTTCTTCAATCATTGTTGGATTTTACTATAAATATTAATTTTGCTTCAATTTGTTCGCAACGGTATATTATCTATTCTTACCTAATAGAAAATAGGATATTGAATTAAACGAATTGAAATGCTGATAATTTAAATATTTATAATTTTTTTTTGAATGCGCAGAAATTGAATATCCTACTTTACAAATGATATCAGTTATCTTATCTATGCATGTTTGCTTGATATTTTATAGAAATTGAGTTAGAAATCGATCAATATTAAATTACAAAATAAAATGAATACTCCAGCTATTTCTTATGAACAAGCCAATTCTTTTACAGAAAGCGACTTACAACA
>Ga0116193_1003624_pt1 | contig 11053 bp, 10 predicted proteins | sample AD_UKC115_MetaG_FD_89892 | JGI IMG/M metagenome (GOLD analysis project Ga0116193, IMG submission 89892) | Active sludge microbial communities of municipal wastewater-treating anaerobic digesters from Hong Kong - AD_UKC115_MetaG | ecosystem: Engineered > Bioreactor > Anaerobic > Digestate...
CCTCGGCGCGCTTGCGCTCGGTGATGTCGACGATCGCGGCGAGCACGCTGCGGCCCTCCGGCGTTTCCAGCGGGCTGAGGCCGATCTCGATCGGTACTTCGCTGCCGTCACGGCGCAGGCCGAACAGATCGCGTCCGGCGCCCATCGGCCGCGACTGCGGTGCGCGCATGAACATGTCGCGCAGACCGACGTGCGAGGCGCGGAAGCGCTCCGGCACGAGCACTTCGAGTGGCCGGCCGAGCAGCTCGCCGCGTGCATAGCCGAACAGCGTCTCGGCCTGGCTGTTCAGCAGCGCGATGCGGCCGCTCGAGGTGACCAGCAGGACGGCAGTCGGTGCGGCCTCGACGATCGCACGCAGGCGCTCCTCGGCACGCTTGTGCTCACTGATGTCCACCACCGACGCGAGTACGAAACGTCCGACCGGCGTATCCAGCGGCTTCAGGCCGATCTCGACTGGAATCTCCGTGCCGTCGCTGCGTAATGCATAAAGGTCGCGGCCGCGACCCATTGGGCGATTGCCGGGCAGGTCGAGGAATCCGGCCCGGTATTCCGGGTGTCGACCGCGGTAGCGCTCCGGAATCAGCATCTCGACCGGACGGCCGAGCAGGTCCTCGCGCCAGTAGCCGAACAGCTTCTCCGTGGACGCGTTGACCAGCACGATGCGCCCGTTGGTATCAATGAGCAGCACCGCATTCGGTGCGGCCTCGACCACCATGCGCAATACGCCGCCCGGCACGTCGGCCACGGAGGCCCACTCGAGCCTGCCATCCGCTCCGCTCGCCATATGCGCCTCCCCCTCGCTGGAGTGCCCTGGTCGGCGCGATCCTATACCCGAAGCGCGCCGCGTAGGTGAAGACGATAGCCTTGTGCAAATTGTCTGCCAACGGGAGGCGCATGCACCGCGCCATCCGGCGGACTTAGGCTCATTCGCCGAGGGTCAGCAGCGAGGCATTGCCGCCGGCGGCCGTGGTGTTGATCGTCAGCGTGCGCTCGGTGACGAAGCGCAGCAGGTAGTGCGGACCGCCGGCCTTCGGGCCAGTACCGGACAGGCCTTCGCCGCCGAACGGCTGCACGCCGACCACGGCACCGATCTGGTTGCGGTTGACGTAACAGTTGCCCACGTGCGCACTGCGGCTGATGCGCTCGATGGTCGAGTCGATGCGGCTGTGCACGCCGAGTGTGAGGCCGTAGCTGGTCGTGTTGATCGCCGCGATGACTTGGTCGAGCTCGCTGGCCTTCCAACGGATCACGTGCAGGACTGGACCGAACACCTCGCGCTCGAGCTGGGCGAGCGAGGCGATCTCGTACGCTCGCGGTGCGAAGAAGCTGCCATGCGCGCAGCCCTCGCCGAGCCTCACCTCGCGGATCAGGCGCGCCTCGCAGTTCATACGCTCGGCATGCGCGAGCAGCACCTGGCGTGCGTCCTCGTCGATCACCGGACCGACGTCGGTCGAGAGCAGGCCCGGATCGCCGACGACGAGCTCGTCCATGGCGCCGGCGAGCATCGTGATCACCTTGTCGGCGATGTCTTCCTGCACGAACAGCACGCGGGCGGCGGAGCAGCGCTGGCCGGCCGAATCGAACGCCGAGGTCACCGCGTCCTTGACCACCTGCTCGGGCAGCGCCGAGGAATCGGCGATCAGCGCATTCTGTCCGCCGGTCTCCGCGATCAGCGAGGCGATCGGTGCATTGCGCGCGGCGAGCGCACGGTTGATCGCCCAGGCCGTCTCGGTCGAGCCGGTGAACGCCACACCGGCGACGCGCGGATCGCGCGTGAGCGCCACGCCGACCGTGGCGCCGTCGCCCGGCACGAACTGCAGCACGGCCTCGGGCACGCCGGCCTCGTGCAGCAGCTTGACCGCGGCATGGCCGATCAGGGTGGTCTGCTCGGCCGGCTTCGCGATCACCGCGTTGCCGGCGGCGAGGGCGGCGACCACCTGGCCCGAGAAGATCGCCAGCGGGAAGTTCCACGGGCTGATGCAGACGAACACGCCGCGCCCGTGCAGCGAGAGCTGGTTGGTTTCGCCGGTCGGGCCCTGCAGGTTCTCCGGCTGGCCCATCAGCCTGCGCGCGAGACCGGCGTAGTAGCGGCAGAAGTCCACCGCCTCGCGTACCTCCGCGACCGCGGCCGGCACGGTCTTGCCGGCCTCGCGCACGGCGAGTGCGATGAACTCGGCGCGGCGCGCTTCGAGCAGGTCGGCCGCGTACTCGAGCACCTTGGCGCGCGAGGCGGCCGGCAGACGGTCCCAGTCGCCCTGCGCGGCGACAGCATTGGCGAGCGCGCGCTCGACCGTCGCCGCGTCGGCGGCCTGCCAGCGACCGATGACCTGGCGACGATCGGCCGGGTTGGTCACCTCGTGCAGGGCGCCGCCGGACGACACGCCCGGCACGAGCGGCGTCGCGGTCCACTGCGGCGGGATGCTGGCGATGGCCTCGGCCAGCGCCTTCAGTTCATTGTCATTGGCAAGATTGATGCCCATCGAATTCTTCCGTTGTTCGCCGTAGATGCCGGCCGGCAGCGGGATGCGCGGGTGCGGCTTGGTGGTGAAGTGGCGCACGACCTCGACCGGGTCGGCGACGAGTTCCGCGATCGACAGGTTCTCGTCGACGATGCGATTGACGAAGCTGGTGTTCGCGCCGTTCTCGAGCAGGCGACGCACCAGGTAGGGCAGCAGATCCTCATGACTGCCGACCGGGGCGTATACGCGGCACGGTACGGCGAGGTTCTTTGCGCCGATCACCTCGGCATACAGGTCGGTGCCCATGCCATGCAGGCGTTGGAATTCGAACGGCCGGCCGCGCGCCATGTGATGGATCGCCGCGATGGTGTGCGCGTTGTGCGTGGCGAAGGCCGGATAGAACAGCTCGCCGTGGTCGAACAGGCGGCGCGCGCAGGCGAGGTAGGAGACGTCCGTATTCGGCTTTCGCGTGTACACCGGATAGCCGGCGTGGCCGCTTTCCTGGGCGCGCTTGATCTCGGAATCCCAGTACGCGCCCTTGACCAGACGCACGCAGAAGCGCCGCCCGACCCTGCGCGCCTGCTCGGCGAGCCAGTCGATGACGAACGGCGCGCGCTTCTGGTACGCCTGCACGGCGAGGCCGTAGCCGTGCCAGCCGTCGAGCGACGGATCGGCATGCACGGCCGCGATCACGTCGAGCGAGAGTTCGAGGCGGTCGGCCTCCTCGGCATCCACGGTGAGTCCGATGCCCTGCGCCTTCGCGAGCCGGGCGAGCTCGAGCAGCTTCGCGGTCAGCTCGCGCATCACGCGTGTCCGCTTGCCGACCTCGTAGCGCGGATGCAGCGCGGACAGCTTGATCGAGATGCTCGGTGCATCGAGCACGTCGGCATACGGTCCGCGCGCGCCGAGCGCCGCGATCGCATCCTTGTAGGCGCGGTGGTAGCGCTCGGCGTCCGGTGCGGTCAGCGCGGCCTCGCCGAGCATGTCGTAGGAGTGCCGGTAGGCGCGGTTATCCTTGTCGGCCGCGCGGTCGAGTGCTTCGCCGATCGTGCGGCCCATGACGAACTGGTGACCCATGATGCGCATCGCCTGGCGCACCGCGAGGCGCACGACCGGCTCGCCGGCGCGGCCGACGAGGCGCTTCAATGCGCCGACGAAGTTGCGCTGCGTTTCCTCGGCGAGCGTGACGAGCCGGCCGGTCAGCATCAGGCCCCAGGTGCCGGCATTAACCAGTACCGAGTCGCTCCTGCCGAGGTGCGCTTCCCAGTTCGCCTCGCCGAGCTTGTCCGAGATCAGCCGGTCCGCGGTGTCCTTGTCTGGGATGCGCAGCAGCGCCTCGGCCACGCACATCAGCAGCACGCCCTCCTCGGAGGAGAGGTCGTACTCGCGCATGAAGGACTCGACGGCCGATTGCTGGCCGACCTTGGCGCGTACGCGCGCGACCAGCTCGGCGGCGCGGGCCAGCACGAGATCGCGCTCGGCGGGCGGCAGCGCGGCCTGCGCGAGCATGTCATTGACGGCTTCGGTCTCGTCGCGGACGTAGGCGGCGGTGATGCGGGCACGGGCGGCATCGGCCGCGCCGGGAAGCTCGGGGCTGAGGATCGGGGTCACGGGAGGTCTCGGATACAGGCGGGCCGGAAGGCCAGAATCCGGCATGGCGGGGCCGCGATTGTAGGCCGCTCCCGCAGGGCGGCCAAGGCCGTGTGAAACGAAGCGGCGACGCCGATTCCCGCCGCGTCCGCCCGGTGTGGCGGATGCCGCGCGGAAGGGCTCGCTGCATGCTGCAGCGCGGCGGGACCGTCACGGCAATTCTGCGTATTTTCCGGGCCGGGGTTTGTTGCTGGTAGTGACCCGAATCATTATCATTTGAATTCTAATGTGCTAGGCCGGCGATGATCGAGGTCGAGGCGCCGCTCGCGGGACAGCTCCGGTTCGCGTTGCGGTTGCGACCCAACCGCTCGCTGTCGCGGCGCGGGCTCACGGTTTTCTCGGGTTGGCTGATTGCGGCCATGCTGGTGACGGCGCTGATCAGCGCATCGCAGGGGAACGTGCTCGCGCCCTTGTTTGCGGCGGGCGAGTCGGCGCTGGTCGCCTGGGTAATGCATCTCGCGTGGCGCCGCGGCGACCGTGAGGAGCGCATCACCCTCGACCGCGACAGCCTTGTGGTGGCGAGTGCACCGGATGCGGTGCCGCGGCACTTCCATCCGTACTGGGTGCGAGTGCTGCTCAAGCCGGGGCGGGGCGGGACACAGCGGCTCGTGCTGACCTCGCACGGTCATGAGGTCGAGATTGGAGCCTTCCTGGTCGAGGACGAGCGCAGTGAACTCGCGCGTCGCCTCGCTGCGCTGATCGCGCAGGTATCGGACAAGGCAGACAGTGGATACGGATTCGCAGGCGCAAGGTGATGGCAATGACCTATCGGGGAACTTCGCGTGTCGGCAGGGGCCTGCTGGCAGCGGCATCGGCGCTGATGGCGGGAGTGGCTTCCGCTATGCCCGCGCCGTGGCAGCTCAACATGACGCCCGGCGTCACGGAGACGGCGCACAACGCTTACCAGATGCACATGATCGCACTCTGGATTTGCGTGGTGATCGGCGTGCTGGTGTTCGGCGCGATGTTCATCGCCATCTTCCGTGACCGCAAGTCGCGTGGTGCCGTGCCGGCGACCTGGAGCCACAACACCAAGGCCGAGATCGTCTGGACGATCATCCCGATCGTGATCCTCGTGAGCATGGCGATGCCCGCGACGCGCATGCTGGTCGCCGAGGCCGACACCAACAATGCCGAGATGACCATCCAGGTCACCGGCTATCAGTGGAAGTGGCGCTACCAGTATCTCGACTACCAGGGCAAGCCGGCGCGCGTGAACTTCGTCTCGCGCCTCGATGCGGACAGCGACCGTACGCGCCAGCTCGACTCGGGTCTGGACCCGCATGCCGTCAAGGCCGACGGCGAGCAGGCCTATCTGCTCAACGTCGACAAGCCGCTGGTCGTGCCGACCCACACCAAGATCCGTTTCGTGCTGACCGCCGACGACGTCATCCACGCCTGGTGGGTGCCTGCGTTCGGCTGGAAGTCGGACGCCATCCCCGGAATCATCAACGATGCCTGGGTGAACATCGAGCAGCCCGGCATCTATCGTGGCCAATGCGCCGAGCTCTGCGGCCAGGACCATGCCTTCATGCCGATCGTGGTCATCGCCAAGCCGAAGGCCGAATTCGAGCAGTGGCTCGCCGCCGAACAGGCCAGCCTCGACAAGGCCGCCGCCACCGCCCAGATCGCCGCTCCCGCGCCGGCCGCTGCCGGCCCGCAGGGCTAACCCGTTCGCAGAGGTCACCAGTCATGGCCAGCCACGCCGCCGTCCACCACGACGCGCACGATCACAAGCCCGAGGGCTTCCTCGACCGCTGGGTGTTCACCACGAACCACAAGGACATCGGGACGCTGTACCTGGTGTTCTCGTTCATCATGTTCTGCATCGGCGGAGCGATGTCCGGCGTGATCCGTGCCGAACTCCTGAAGCCCGGCATGCAGTTCGTGCAGCCCTATTTCTTCAACCAGATGACCACCGTGCACGCGCTGGTCATGATCTTCGGCGGCGTGATGCCGGCCTTCGTCGGCCTGGCGAACTGGATGGTGCCGCTGATGATCGGCGCGCCGGACATGGCGCTGCCGCGCATGAACAACTGGTCGTTCTGGATCATGCCGTTCGCGTTCACGCTGCTGCTGCTGACCCTGTTCCTGCCGGGCGGCGCACCGGCCGGCGGCTGGACGCTGTATCCGCCGCTGTCGCTGCAGGGCGGCTACTCGGTCGCCTTCGCGATCCTCGCCATCCACATGATGGGCATCAGCTCGATCATGGGCGCGATCAACATCATCGCGACCATCCTCAACATGCGCGCACCGGGGATGGACCTGCTGAAGATGCCGCTGTTCGTCTGGACCTGGCTGATCACCGCGTTCCTGCTGATCGCCGTGATGCCGGTGCTCGCCGGTGCGGTGACCATGCTGCTCACCGACAAGTTCTTCGGCACCAGCTTCTTCAATGCGGCCGGCGGTGGCGACCCGTTGATGTTCCAGCACATCTTCTGGTTCTTCGGCCACCCCGAGGTCTACATCATGATCCTGCCGGCCTTCGGCGTGGTCAGCGAGATCATCCCGACCTTCAGCCGCAAGCCGCTGTTCGGCTACCAGGCGATGGTGTATGCGACGGCCTGCATCGCGTTCCTGTCGTTCATCGTCTGGGCTCACCACATGTTCACGGTCGGCATGCCGCTCGGCGGCGAGCTGTTCTTCATGTACGCGACGATGCTGATCGCCGTGCCGACCGGCGTGAAGGTGTTCAACTGGGTATCGACGATGTGGAAGGGCTCGCTGACTTTCGAGACGCCGATGCTCTGGGCGATCGGTTTCGTTATCCTGTTCACGATCGGCGGCTTCTCCGGCCTGATGCTCGCGATCGTGCCGGCCGATTTCCAGTACCACGACACTTACTTCGTGGTCGCGCACTTCCACTACGTGCTGGTCACCGGCGCGCTGTTCTCCATCATCGGCGCGGTCTACTACTGGTGGCCGAAGTGGACCGGTCGCCAGTACGACGAGCGCTGGGGCAAGTTCCACTTCTGGTGGAGCGTGGTGTTCGTCAACCTCCTGTTCTTCCCGCAGCACTTCCTCGGGCTGGCCGGCATGCCGCGCCGCATTCCGGATTACAACGTCGCGTTTGCGGACTGGAACTTCGTGTCCTCGATCGGCGCGTTCGGCATGCTGTGCACGCCGGCAATGATGTTCTTCATCCTCTGGCACTCGAAGAAGTACGGCGCGAAGGCCGAAGCGCGGTCCTGGGAAGGCGCGCGCGGTCTCGAGTGGACCGTGCCGTCGCCGGCCCCGCATCACACGTTCACCACGCCGCCGTCGATCGACGACGGCGCGCTGGCCCACGGCAACGTGACGCACTGATCGAACACGCGCCGCACCGCTCCGGTGCGGCGCGTACGGATCCCGCGCGATGAAACCGCAGCATGCCCGCTTCGATCCCGCCCAGCGCCGTACCGGCATCCGCCGCACGGTCCTCGCGCTGCTGGGCTTCGTGCTGGTGATCCTCGCGCTGTTCTTTGCGCAGGTGGCGGCGAAATGAACACGTCGGTGTCACGTCCGTCGCATCGCGGCATCCTGCGCCGCGCGCTCATCGTCAGTCTCGTCGCCTTCGGCTTCGGTTTCGCGATGGTGCCGCTGTACCGGCTGACCTGCGAGCACGTGTTCGGCATCCGTCTCGAGCGGGGGCCGACGGCGACGGAGAAGACCACTGCCCTGGCGGTGGACGACACGCGCTGGGTCACCGTGCAGTTCGTCGCGAACGTGAATTCGCGCCTGCCGTGGGCCTTCCGGCCGGAGGCGACCAGCCTGCGCGTGCATCCGGGCGAGATCGCCGAGGCCTGGTTCGAGGCAGGCAACGAGACGCGTCGTGCGATCGTCGGCAATGCCGTGCCGAGCATCGCGCCGGCCAGTGCCTCGCTGTACTTCAACAAGACCGAGTGCTTCTGCTTCACCGAACAGCTGCTGCAGGCCGGCGAGACGCGGCGCATGCCGGTGCGCTTCTTCGTCGATCCGAAGTTGCCGGCCGGCATCGACACACTGACGCTTTCCTATACCTTCTACGAGAACGACATCGCGACCCGCAAGCTGGCCGAGACCACTGCCGGCGATGCCCCCGCTTCGTGACCGACCCACGCCCCACGCAGATCCGGAACCCGACCATGGCGCAAGCGCAAGGCAACGACATCTACTACGTCCCGCACGGCAGCAAGTGGCCGATCGTGGGCTCGATCGGCCTGTTCACGACAATGCTCGGCGCGGCGAGCTGGCTCAACGAGGCTTCGTTCGGCAAGCCCCTGTTCGCGACCGGCGTTGCCACGCTGCTGGTGATGATCTTCGGCTGGTTCAGCAACGTGATCCGCGAGTCGGTCACGGGGCTATACAACAGCCAGGTCGACACCTCCTTCCGCATGGGGATGATGTGGTTCATCTTCTCCGAGGTGATGTTCTTCGCGGCGTTCTTCGGGGCGCTGTTCTACGCACGCACCTACACGGTCGCCTGGCTCGGCGGCGAGGGCGATGGCGCGCTGACACACTTCTATCTCTGGAAGGACTTCGCCGCTGCGTGGCCGACCAACGGCCCGGCGCAGATCGGCGGTCCGTTCGAGACGATCCCGGCCTGGGGCGTGCCGTTCCTGAACACGATGATCCTGCTGAGTTCCGGCGTCACGATCACCATCGCCCACCACGCGCTGAAGGCCGGTCGGCGTTCGCAGCTTCTCGTGTTCCTCGCCGCGACGGTTGGTCTGGGCCTGCTGTTCCTGTACTTCCAAGCGCACGAGTACATGGAGGCCTACGGCCACCTGAACCTCACGCTCGGCTCGGGCATCTACGGCTCGACGTTCTTCATGCTGACCGGCTTCCACGGCCTGCACGTCACGCTCGGCACGATCATGCTCGCGGTGATCTGGTTCCGCTGCGCGAAGGGCCACTTCGACAAGGAGCACCACTTCGGCTTCGAAGCGGTGGCCTGGTACTGGCACTTCGTCGACGTGGTCTGGCTGGGCCTGTTCATGTTCGTCTACGTGCTGTAGACGGCGACCGGCGTAATTTCCACCCTGCGATTCGGGCCGGGTTTCCGGCCCGAATGCGTTGTGTCCGGGTGATCAGTGGCTGATGCCGTGCGGCTGGATCCAGCCCGCCCAGATGCCGATTATCACCAGCACCACGAGCAGCAACGAGAGGCCGATGCGCCGGGTCAGCGCCTGCACCGTGCGCCGCGTGCTGCCCTTGTCGACCATCATGTAATACAACCCGGCGCCGAGGTTGTAGAGGATCACCAGCAGGAACGCGACGATGAGGATCTTGCCGAGCATGAACGGTCGCCCTTCGCGCCGGCATGGCGCAAGGCCAGTATAGGCGCGGGGTCGCGGCATGTCGCGTTGCTGGCATCGTCCTTCGGTCCTCGCCGTGATCCTGCTGGTCGCGGGTGCCGGCCTGTTCGTGCGCCTGGGCATCTGGCAGCTCTCGCGTGCCGACGAGAAGCAGGCCTTGCTGGATTCCCACGCCGCCGCACGCGCCGAGCCGGTGCCGCTCACCGCCACCGCGCGGGATCCGGGATCGGCGATGCCGCACGTCCGCGTGCGCGGTCGCTTCGTCCCGGAGCATGGCTACTGGCTCGACGAGCAGCCTTCGCACGGGCGGATCGGCGTGCACGCGATCGGCGTGTTCGTGCCGCAGGACGAGACGCGCCGGCTGCTCGTCGATCGCGGCTGGGTGGAATGGTCGCACGCGCCCGGCACGGTGCCGGCTGCGCCACCGTTGCCGGAGGGCGAGGTCGAATTGGTCGGCCTGTACGCGCCGCCGCCGGCCGGTGGTCTGCGCCTCGGCGGTAATGCCTTGCCGGCGCAGGCCACCTGGCCCAAGCTCACGCTGTTCCTCGAACTGGATGCGATCGCGCAGGACCTCGGCGTGGCACTGTTTCCGCGCGTGCTGCTGCTCGATGCGCAGCCCGGCAGCGGCTTCGTGCGCGAATGGCAGCCGCAGACGATGCCGCCGTCGCGGCATCGTGGTTATGCGTTCCAATGGTTCGCGCTGGCTGCGGCCAGCGTCGTTGTGTTCGTCGCGCTGCACTGGCGCAAGCCGCGTGGAGATGCCGCATCGTGAGCCAGCCGTCCCGTGCCCGCCTGCAACTGCTGTTGATCGCCGTGCTGTTCGCGGCGCCGGTGCTGGTCGCGCTCGCCTTGCACCTCGGTGGCTGGCGACCGAGCCGGTTGCGCAACGTCGGCGAGCTCGTCGACCCGCCGCGCGATCTCGGCGCCGTGCGCCTGACGACCGCCGACGGCGATGCTCTAGCGTGGAAAGATGCACAATGGCGCTGGACCGTCGTGGCGGTGGCCGGGCCGACCTGCGCTGAGCCCTGCCGCGCGCGGCTCGTCGATCTGATCAAGGCCCGCCAGTTGCTTGCCCAGAAGGCCGAGCGCGTGCGGCTCGTCTATGTCGGTCCCGACCTGGACGGGCCGGTCCGCGAGGCGCTCGCGCCATTCCAGTTCCACCGTGATCCCGACGCGGCCCTCGGCGTCGCACCGGCCACCGCCGATGGCGTGGCGGCCCTGGTCGTCGATCCGAACGGCCTGCTCGTCCTGCGCTACCCGGCCGGTTTCGATCCGCTCGGCCTGCGCCAGGATCTTTCGCGTTTGTTGCGCTGACCATGACCGACACTACTAAACCCCTGCGATTCCTTGCCTGGTTCGCCGTCACGCTGGCTTTCTGCGTGGTGGCGTTCGGTGCCTTCGTGCGCCTGTCGAATGCGGGGCTCTCGTGCCCGGACTGGCCGACCTGCTACGGTAAAGTCACCTGGCCGACGCATGCGGCGGAGATCGCGGCGGCCAACGAAGCGTTTCCGCAGCGCCCGGTCGAGACCGGCAAGGCCTGGCGCGAACAGGTGCACCGCTTCCTCGCGGGCGGGTTGATCCTCACGACGTTCGCGCTGGCCGCGCTCGGCTGGCGGCGCCGGCGCGAACTCGCCGGGCTCGCGGCCGTGCCGCTCGGTGCCGCGTTGC